>Ga0315900_10011370_pt1 | contig 11024 bp, 7 predicted proteins | sample LakEriMetagenome_FD_203521 | JGI IMG/M metagenome (GOLD analysis project Ga0315900, IMG submission 203521) | Freshwater fungal communities from buoy surface, Lake Erie, Ohio, United States - Buoy 12 MA114 | ecosystem: Environmental > Aquatic > Freshwater > Lake > Lake biofilm | place: USA: Lake...
AAGGAATATCAATAGGAATGGTGAAAATGGGTAGTAAATTGGAATTATTAAATAGAGATAAAACACTTTCTTGATACAATTCGAATCTTAATCCATCATTCAAAGTAGATACATTTTTATACAAACGCAAACCACTGTTGGCGAATGTTACAATATCTTCCTTACCATCGCATGTAAAATCTACCAGCTGTATAACATGATTGATGAGTGGAAATGCAGCTGTATATCTGAATTCATATTTGTACTTTGGATTTTCTGTTGTTCCAGCAAATACCAATGGAATTAGTCTATCTCCGGTTCTATCAAATACAACCACATCTTTTTGCCCGTCTAGGTTCAAATCAACATTTCCTACCTGACAAAAATTAAAGCCGCCGGTCCAAGGAAAATCAAGAGAATCTCCATCAATTGAAACTTTTATGGTATCATTTCGTTGCAGGGCAAGAATTGTTTGTTGAGCATTTAGATTTGTTCCAAAAAAAGATAAGAAAATGATGATTGAAGGAATTTTTTTCACAATTTCAGAAATGAAGATTAGCTGCAAATGTCCTAAAAATAAAGCATTTTCGAAATATTTTTTCGAATTGGTATTTATTGCTTGATATTCTATATTTGCCGTCCGAATTTTTAAAAATTTAACAAAATCCAATGCAAAATAAAGGTGCGATTAGTTTTTTCGCGATTCTCTTGTCGTTAGTTTGTCTTTTCGAATTATCGTTTACATGGAAAGTAAGTAGTATAGAAGGTGATGCGAAGTCTTTTGCAGCCGGTGACCCCCAAAAGGAAAGAGCCTATATTGATTCTATTTCCAGCGAAGTTGTTTACAACGTGTTATTTAAGAAATACACTTATAAAGAATGTAAGGAAAGAGAATTAAATTTAGGTCTTGACCTTAAAGGTGGTATGAATGTAACTTTAGAAGTTGCTGTACCTGATGTAGTGCGCACTTTAGCAAACAACAGCTCCGATCCTACATTTCAAAAAGCTTTAAAACAAGCAATTGAAAAACAGAAAAGCAGTGGAGGTGATTTTTTAGATTTGTTTTCTTCTGCAGTTACTCAAATTGACCCTCAAGCTAAGTTGAGTTCTCCAGCCTTTTTTGGAAACAAGGACAACAAAGATTTAGTGAACTCAAAAATGACAAATGCTGAGGTATTAGAAGTAATTCGTACTAAAGTAAAGGCATCTGTTGGAAACGCGTTTACAGTAATCCGCAATCGTATTGACAAATTTGGTGTAGCTCAACCTAACATCCAGCAATTGGAAGGTTCTGGTAGAATTTTAGTGGAATTACCAGGCGTAAAAGATCCTGACCGTGTGCGTAAGTTGCTACAGGGTGCTGCAAAGTTAGAATTCTGGGAAACTTATGACAATAAAGATGCTTTCCAATATTTAGAAGCAGCAAATAAGAAATTAAAAGAACTCAATGATTTAGAAAGTGGAAATATTGCAGCTGCTGATACTTCAGCAATTGTTAACGCAGCCGCTGATACTTCAATTGCTGCCGCTAAAACTGCCGACACTACTAAATTAACTCTCGCACAAAAATTAGCTCAGAAAGATAGTGGAGCAGCATCTTCTGATACTTCAAAAGATGCTATTAGAGCGAAAAGTTTAAAGGAAAATCCTTTATTCGCTGTTTTAGGCCCTAATGTTTCACAGTCTGAAGAAGGTAGTTTTTTCCGTCCGGGTCCTGTTGTGGGAATTGCAGCTGCTAAAGATACCTCCAAAGTTAACTCAATCTTAGCAATGCCTCAGATTGCGAGTTTGATTCCTAAAAATGTTCGTTTTTTCTGGGGTGTTAAACCTTTTGATGACAAAGGAAATGCATTCGAATTGGTTGCTATAAAAGTACCCAATGACGGAAAACCAAGATTAACTGGTGAGAATGTAACAAATGCGCGCTTAAGTTTCGGTCAATTGAACAATAAACCGGAAGTTAGTATGTCTATGGATGGCGAAGGTGCTGGTATCTGGAAAAGAATGACCGGCGAAAACGTTGGAAAAAGTATTGCGATTGTTTTAGATAATTATGTATATAGTTATCCAAATGTTCAGGGAGAAATTCCTGGAGGTAACTCTTCCATTAACGGTAACTTTACGATTAAAGAAGCAGAAGATTTATCTAACATTTTGAATTCAGGGAAAATGGATGCTCCGGCAAGAATTGTTGAAGAAGCAGTTGTTGGACCATCTTTAGGTCAGGAAGCCATTAATTCAGGATTGATTTCCTCAATGGTCGGTCTGTTATTGGTGTTCTTGTTCATGGGCTTTTACTACAGTGGCGGTGGATTGGTTGCGGATATCGCATTGTTGACCAACGTATTTTTCTTAATGGGTGTAATGGCTTCTTTGGGTGCGGTGCTTACTTTACCGGGTATTGCTGGTATCGTGTTAACAATAGGGATGTCTGTAGATGCGAACGTGTTGATTTATGAGCGTATTCGAGAGGAGCTGGCAGCAGGGAAAGGCTATAAATTGGCCATTGCTGATGGTTACAAGAATGCTTATTCTGCCATCATCGATTCCAACGTTACTACATTATTAACAGGTATTATTCTCTATATTTTTGGTACAGGTCCTATTCAAGGATTTGCTACTACTTTGGTTATCGGTATTATAACTTCATTGTTTTCAGCTATTTTTATTACCCGTTTAGTATTCGAATTCTTAGGGGCTAGAAATAAGTCAGTGAAATTCTCAGTTCCAATGACTGCTAACATTTTAAAAGGTAGCAATTTCGATTTTATCAACCAAAGAAAACGTTTCTACGCTGTATCACTAGTGGTTATAGTTATTGGTCTCGGCTCAATGATTTTTAAAGGTTTCGGATTCGGTGTTGATTTTGAGGGAGGAAGATCTTATGTGGTTCGTTTTGACCAACCAGTAGCTTCAGATAAAGCCAGAGAAGTGTTATATGCTGCATTTAAGCAAGCTCCAGACGTTAAAGTTTATGGAAGCTCAAATCAATTGCGAGTAACTACAGATTTCATGGTAGATGATGAATCGTTAGCCGCAGATTCAATTGTTGGAAATCAAGTTGTTGCTGAATTAACTAAAATAACAGGAAAAGCTCCGGAAATTGTTTCTTCTCAAAAAGTGGAACCAACCGTTGCAAACGATATTAAAGAATCTGCAGTATTATCTGTAGTTTTCTCTTTATTGGTATTATTCCTTTATTTATTGCTTCGTTTCCGTAAATGGCAATATGGTGTTGGAGCAATTGCTGCTTTAGCCTATGTCGTAATATTCATCTTGTCTATTTTCTCTATTTTCAATGGTATTTTACCATTCTCATTAGACATTGATCAGGCATTTATTGCTGCGATTTTAACAGTAGTTGGTTATGCAATAAACGATACGGTGGTAATTTTTGACCGAATTAGAGAGTATTTGGCAATGAATATTAGTAAGAAAGAAGAATTGCCTGTTGTAATTAATAATGCTTTGAATAGTACATTAAGCAGAACAGTTGTAACAGGTTTAACAACTATAGGTGTACTAATTATTCTATTCTTGTTTGGTGGTGAAGTTATTAGAGGATTCTCTTTTGCGATGTTACTAGGTGTTATTGTTGGAACTTACACTTCGTTGTTTGTTGCTTCTCCGGTAGTGGTAGATTTAACAAGAAGAGTTGTGAAAGACAGCACTTCAAAAGAAGAAAAGAAATAAAAATATAGACAATAAAGTCTTAATTTAGTGGCGGATTTCTGACAAGGGAATCCGCCTTTTTTATGCTTACAACTGTATTATTGTTTTTTGATATTGGAGGTGGGGAATTGTTTCTCATCATGATGTTTGTTCTTGTGTTTTTCGGTTCAAAGAAGATTCCGGAATTAGCCAGAGGCTTGGGAAAAGGTATGCGTGAGTTTAAAGAAGCATCTGCCGGAATAAGAAGAGAGATTCAGGAAGAAGCGGATAAAATTCAGAAAGAAGTAAAAATCATTAAAGACGAAGTAAATATTGAAGGTGAGATTAAAACCCTGAAAGAAAGCGTAAATATTGAAAACGAAATTAAGAACTTAAAAGAATAAGTTAATTGATGTATCAATATATATTTAAGCCGCTTTTATTTCTTATTCCACCAGAAAGAGCTCATCATATTTCGATTTCATTATTAAAAATCTTTTTGGCCCTTCCACTTGGGAAATTTATTGTTAGAAAGTTATTTTTTATTCAGAACGATGACCTAAGAATTACAAAAAAAGGGCTTCAATTTCCTAACAGGGTTGGACTAGCAGCCGGATTTGATAAAAATGGTGATTTTTATAGGTCATTTCAACATTTTGGTTTTGGATTTTTTGAGATAGGTACAGTTACTCCATTGGCTCAACCAGGAAATCCTAAACCACGCTTATTTAGATTGCCAAAGGATGAAGCATTGATTAATAGAATGGGATTTAACAATGAAGGCGTAGATGCCCTTATTGAAAAATTGAAATTTAGACCAGTCAATTTAATCATTGGCGGTAACATCGGGAAAAATAAAAATACAACTGAGGAAAATGCCATAGAAGATTACCTCATTTGCTTCCGGAAACTATATAATTACGTTGATTATTTCGCTGTGAATGTTAGTTCTCCAAATACACCGGGGTTAAGGAATTTACAAGACAAAGAACCGTTAACAAAACTATTAAATTCTTTAAAGAAAGAAGGTAGCACGTTTTCCGTAAATAGACCAATATTGTTAAAAATAGCTCCAGATTTAAGCAGCGATGCAATAGCTGATATAGTTGAAGTAATTAAACAAACAGGAATTGATGGTGTAATAGCTACCAATACAACCATTTCGAGAGAAAATTTAGTAACTAATGCTTCAGAAATTGAAGCAATTGGGGCAGGAGGTTTAAGTGGGAAACCAATAACCGAAAAATCTACAGAAGTTATCAGGCAGTTGCGCAGTTTACTTGGAAATTCATACCTCATTATGGGCGTCGGTGGAATTAACTCAGCTGCTGATGCAAAACAAAAAATTGATGCCGGAGCCGATGTAATTCAAATTTATACAGGTTTTGTTTATCAAGGACCTACATTAATAAAAGAAATAAATAAATCACTTTTAAGAAGAAGCAAATGATGCATTTTACAGAATGCCCAAGAGATGCAATGCAAGGCTTGTTGGAATTTGTTCCTACAAAAGAAAAGGTTGAATATATAAATTCATTGCTTCAAGTTGGATTTGATGTAATTGATGCCGGAAGTTTCGTTTCACCTAAAGCAATTCCTCAACTGGCCGATACTGCTGCCGTTTTTAATCAAATTGACTGGAATATATCTACATCTAAAATACTCGCTATCATTGCCAATCAACGTGGTGCTGATGAAGCTGTAAAAATGGAAATGGTTGATTATATCGGATTCCCATTTTCAGTTTCTGAAACATTTCAATTAAGAAACACCAATAGTTCCATACTCCAATCTTTACAAACCGTTGAATCAATTCAATCTTTAGCAGTTAACAACAATAAGCAATTACGCGTTTATCTGTCAATGGCATTTGGTAATCCTTATGGAGATAAATGGAATGCAGAAGTTGTTTATAAATGGCTCCAAAAAATGCTTGACTTGGGAATTACTGATATTGCCCTCGCAGACACTACAGGAGTTTCTGACGCTGCAACTATTAAGCAACTTTTTGGTCATATCGTTCCACAGCTGCCCCAAGATGTTAAACTAAGCGCCCATCTGCATGCGCCTTTCAATGAAGTTAAAACAAAAGTAAGTGCTGCATGGGAAGCTGGCTGTCGACACTTTGATACAGCTTTTAAAGGTTTCGGCGGCTGTCCTATGGCTTCGGATGCCTTAACCGGAAACACTGCAACAGAGCTGGTATACGACTGGTGCAAATCTCAAAACATAGAAACAAATATCAATGAACTAGCGTTTGATAAAGCAGAAAGGATAGCAATATCTTTGTTTGAAAGGTACCATTAAATTTAATAACTTGCACGCGCACTACAAAAATGAAAAGAATACTACTCGCCATCTTACTAGTTTCATCTGCTCTTCATGCGCAAACTCAACAACATTCTTCTAACGAATGTTATGTGCGATTAAAGAAATCGGTTACTGAACAATCAGATTTTGAAACGATAAAGCAACTATTGGTTCAACTTTCATTTCCATATAGTATTGAGGTAAAAGAAAGTTTCAAAGTATCAAAATCTGAGGCCTTAAAACGCACCTATCGAATAAAATGCAATGAATTGGGTGTTTTAGATAGTTTAATTCTTCAGCTTAATAATAAATCTGATGTTGAATACGCAGAACATATACAATTCGCCCAAAGATTTATTACACCTAATGATTTATTGCCTAATACTGTTGGGAATAATGGACAGTGGTATTTGTATAAAATAAAGGCTCAACAAGCGTGGGATCTTCAAACAGGAGATTCTACAATAAGTGTTGCAATTTGTGATGACGCCTTTGATATCAATCATCCTGATATGCAAGGTGTTTTTAAACCAGGTGCTGATGTAGCAGAGTTTGACACCGATGTAACGCCTCCAACGGCTGATTTTGATCATGGAACTTTTATAGCCGGTTTAATTGCTGCAAATACAAACAATAATCAGGGAATTGCTTCTTTGGCACATGGTGTTAAAATTATTCCAATTAAAATTGCGAATGACTTCGATCCAACTCAAGCTTCCTATGGTTTAGAAGGTATAAACGAAGCGGTCAATAGAAATGCAGATGTAATAAATGTAAGCTGGGGTTTTAGTGAACTCTCTCAGTCCCTTCTTTCTGTGGTCGGAAATGCAATTAGTGCAGGTATTCCTATTATTGCAGCAGCAGGGAATACAGGCGACATTACAGTTAATTACCCAGCTGGTTGTTTAGGAGTTATTAGTGTAGCATCTACCACAAATACCGATGCACGTTCTAACTTTTCAACCTATGGTTCATCTATAGATATTTCAGCCCCCGGCAGTTCTCTTTTCTCGACCAAACCAGGTGGTTTATATACTGTAAAAAGCGGAACTTCTTTTTCTGCTCCTCTGGTAACAGCTGCTGTTGCCCTAATGCTTTCTCAAAATAGTGAACTATCAAACGAACAGATTATTTCTTGTTTAAGAAGTGGTGCCGATAATATAGATATTTTTAACCCTTCGGCACAGGGGCTATTGGGAGCAGGAAGACTAAATGTGCAACAAACTTTGAATTGTCTGGTTCAGGCTAATGCGGAATACGATGGAGAAGTTTTGTCTATTTTAAACCCGGTTTCAAGTAGTTGTAATACCAATTTTTCTCCTGTGATTAGGATTCGCAATAATGGCTCACAACCCATTACTTCGTTAGAAATAACTTACCAGTTGGATACAAATTTTCCTCTTCAATATACATGGAATGGAAATATTGCTCAAGGGCAAGTTCAATTGCTTACATTAAATTCTTTGAATGCTCCTGTTGGCAATCATTCTTTAAAAATAACTTTAACTTCCTTGTTAAATCAAAACCAAACAGATGCGTATCTTGGTAATAATAGTAAAATTACTTATTTCAAAATTTTATCATCCACAGGACAGTCTTTACCATATAACGAGGATTTTGAAAGCGGTTCTTTTTTAACTAATAATTGGACAATTGAGAATCCGTCGACTGATTTTAGTTGGGAAATTGCAGAAGTAAGTGGAAATTCTCCCGGAGGCATAGCAGCAAGATTACCTTATTATATCGATTTTGAATCAGGCTCAAGAGATTATCTCATGACACCTACATTTAACTTTTCAGGTTATGACTCTATCTCGTTAGACTTCGATTTTGCATATAAGGAGAGAACATTTGGCATAACAGATTCTCTGATTTTGAGTGTTTCAACTGATTGTGGAGAAAATTGGATTCGATTAATGCAGGTTCCAAATTATGAAGATCCTTCCGGGGGCCTAATTACCTCTGTAAGTGGCGCTGATTTTTTTGTACCTGTAGTTTCTGCTGATTGGTGTGGTTTATCATATGCGCAATGTCGCTCTTTTGATCTGACTAATTTTGCTGGAATTACTAACGTTAGGTTTCGTTTTGAAGGGTATAACGGAAATGGTAATAATATTTATATCGATAATATTAGTATTTATGGGCAATTATCCAACGAGCCTCCAATAGCAAACTTTAATGCAGATGGCAATCAAGGTGTTTGTCAAAATCGTCAAGTTACATTTAATAATACAAGTTTAAATTTGCCTACTACATATCAGTGGTTTTTTGAAGGAGGTGTTCCTAGTTCAAGTAATTTAATAAATCCAACTATTACTTATAATACTCCCGGTAATTATGATGTAAAACTTGTAGCTATCAATCAAAATGGAATAGATTCTTTATTATTAGATAACTACATTACAATTTATCCAATACCTGAAGTCTTGGCAATTGCATCTCCTGATTCAATTTGCAGGGGAAATAGTGCCTCTTTAATTGCCACAGGTGCCGCGCAATATCAATGGAATTCAGCTTCAGGTTTAACTAATTTAATTGGAGATACAATTACTGCTTCACCCTTTAATTCTGCTAATTACACAGTAACCGGAGTTTCAGAAGAAGGATGCACCGCTTTAGGAACTACGTCTCTTACTGTTTTACTTCCTCCCGTTCAACCTATAATTTCGCTATCTGGAGTTAATTTAATAGCAACTCCCGCCAGTTCTCATATTTGGTATTTGAATGGGGTTGAATTACCAGATTCTGATACTTCTTTATGGACTCCTGTTTCAAATGGAAATTACAATGTGAGGATATTTGATGAATATGGTTGTACTTCTATTTCAGTTATTTATAACATTAATTTTGTTGGTTTGGCTAATCTTGAAAACATTTCTACCAATATTTACCCGAATCCTGCGAATAATCGTGTGTTTATTAAAATGAATGGTATTGCAGCAAGTTTAAAGTTGTATTCTATTGAAGGACAGTTTCTTAAAGAGGTATATAATATAAACGAATTTGATTTGAATGGTTTTGCTAACGGAACTTACTTGTTACATATTACCAATGAAAATGAAGAGTTAACAATAAAAAGATTAATTGTTTATAACTAAGTTAAGAGTAAAGCTGCAGCTTTTTTTCCTACTAAACTTCCAATCGCAACACCCATTCCTCCCATACGAACAGCGCAAATACTATGCTTTCCTATGGTTTGTATAATTGGTTTTTTAATTTCTCCTAAACCTAAAGTTCCGCTCCATCGCTGCTCAATGGTATAACTTTGATTGGGTAAAATTACTGTAGAAAGAAAAGTCTCAAGTGCATTCTGAATTTTGTCTGTGGTGTGGTGAGCATAAGTTTCTTCACCTTTAAAATCTAAGTTGCGTCCCCCACCTAGTAACAATCGTTTTCCAATGTTTCTGAAATAATAATAACCTTCATCAAAATGGAAACAACCTTTTATTTTTAAATTTTCAATTTCGCAGGTTATCAATGCCTGCGCTCTGCCCGGCTTCACGTCTAATTCAGGGAGCAATTGACTTGCAAAACCATTGGTTGCAAATACTAGTTTTCCTGTTTTTATGTTGCCAAAAGGCTGTGTATTTAACTCAACACCTGTGGCTGTTTCTGTCCAATCTGTTAATGCTGTTCCTGTCAATATTGTAATACCTTCTTGCTGCACTTTATGAATAAGTGCCTGCATCATTTTGCCTGTATCTATTTGACCTTCTAATGTATTTTTTATGAGATGTTGTAGGCTACTAAAACCAAATATTTTGTTTTTTTCATCTGCGTTTATAAATATTGGAGAACTTATTTTAAATCGCTCTTTTAGCAAAATATTTAGTCGGGGCATTAATTCCATACAGCGTTCAAATAAACTTTCCTGCTCGGCTGTAAACATTTCAAATCCGCCCCATTCTTTGTAATCTATTGCATGGTCTCCTAAAGTTTCCCTTAATAATTGTAGCCCAAGAAATCGTTCAGCTATCAAATCAATAACTTCCACTTCAGGCATTTTATTTAAATCAGAAAGTATTTCACTTAAGCTGCCGAAACAAGCAAAACCTGCGTTTTTAGTGCTGGCTCCCGTAGGTAGTAGGCCACGTTCAAGAATTAATATTTTTAAATCAGGTGCAGTTTTTTTGAGGTGAAGTGCTGTGCTGAGACCAACTATTCCACTGCCAATTACGCACACATCAATGTTACCAAACCAAGCATCTTTTTCCCAAAAACTAAGCATAAGCAATAAATAAAAACAATCCTGTTTGCAACAAAGAAACAGGATTGTTTAATAGTTTGAAAGCTATATTATTTAACTTTTTGTTCCTGAAGTTTTGGGTTGTTTTGAGTAAGTAAAACTAAGGCTACAAAAAATAAAAAGCTGAATGCAAATGTTCCTAAAATATCGTTGCGATAAAAAGGAATTCCTAATTCATAAGTGGCCATTAAACCTGAAAATGTTTTAGGGAGATTATTGTGTGTCCATTCTCCAAAATTGGTAGTTAGGAAAAACAAAGTTGGTCCTGCAAATGAAGCAATGCCAAGATTTGACCAAGTTTTACGGTTGCGCAACCAAAAGCCCATCATTGTCATGCCAACAAAACTAAGGTAAATCAATGCAGTGTAGGGGGCAGAAAAATATTCAGGAATGTTGATGTATTTGTAATTAATCAGTGTAATGGTTAACACATCGCCAAGCAACATTGCCAATAAAGGAACTATAAATGCAAGTATTCTATTTTGAATTAATGCTCCACTTATTAGTGCAATTGCACACATAGGTGTAAAATTTGGTGCTATTGGAAACAATCTGCTAAATGCTGCTACAATGAGCAATCCAATTATGAGAACAAGCTTTGGTTGTAAATGCTTCATCTGTTTTTTTTGAGGTTGCGAAGGTAGGAATTTTCTTATTTAAAATTGCTTCAAATTTGAATGAACGTGAGCAGTATCAAAAAGATTTTTGTGAATATTTATTCTATAATCGGAACTAAGTATAATGGACCCCAATTTTACGACAAGGATATAATTTTTAACTTTAAACCTTTTTTACAGTGGAACACACTTCCCTTATTTACCCCTGAATTTAAAGCCAA
>Ga0315900_10011374_pt1 | contig 11020 bp, 7 predicted proteins | sample LakEriMetagenome_FD_203521 | JGI IMG/M metagenome (GOLD analysis project Ga0315900, IMG submission 203521) | Freshwater fungal communities from buoy surface, Lake Erie, Ohio, United States - Buoy 12 MA114 | ecosystem: Environmental > Aquatic > Freshwater > Lake > Lake biofilm | place: USA: Lake...
GACATCTATACAACTGGTTATGTTTGTGCAGGCAGTCCTTTTGTCGATGCGGACCCTGGACCCAACACTTACACTTTGCAAGTAAGCAATATTTCAATATATGTCCATAAAATGGGGCAATGTAATGCTCCTACTATACCGATTAATAACACTCCTGCTGCTAATCTGAACATCTGTTCCGGCAACATTGCTACCTTAAGTGCAATCGCTAGTGGAACGGTTAATTGGTTTACAAGTTCAACAGGGACTACTTCAATAGGATCTGGTTCTATTTTTATTACTTCAACATTAACAAACATTACAACTTATTATGCTGAAGATCTCACATCTTGTGCTCCAAGTGCATCTCGAATTGCAATAACAGTTAGTATTAATCCAACACCATCAGTGTCCATAATTTCTTCCAACACACTCATATGTATTGGGCAAACCGCTACTTTAAATGCAAATGGTGCTTCAACTTATACTTGGAATACATCAATGACCGGAAGCGTTATTTCTATTTCACCAACCGTAACAACTACCTATTCAGTTAATGGAGAAGATATGAATGGTTGCGAGAATTCGTCTTCAATAACAGTTTCAGTATCCGCATGCGCTGGAATTTCAACTTCGGCAACTTGTGATTCGGAAATATGGATTTATCCAAATCCATCTTCAGGAAAAATTTATGTTGATCAAGTGAAGAATAACACTTTTCTTTCCGATTTAACTTTATACAATACACTTGGAGAGGCCGTATTCTTTCAAAAATTAGTTTCAAATAAAGAAACGATAGAAACGAATTTACCTCAAGGGGTATAGTTCTATTCGATTCTAAAAAATGGTACTATTTCTATTAAAGGCAAACTAATTGTACAGTAATTATCCTCTTTAATTTTACTCTAATTGTTTAGCAAGTATATACATATCCTCATCATCAACACTTTTGTTTCTTTTACCATTTCCAGAGCTATTGTAATAAGAGGATGCTATCAGGTCTCCTGTTTCCAGATCGATAATAAACATATCAATTGTATCTAAAGACCTTATAATATACATTTGACAACAAGCTTCTAAACCTTTTTTGTCTTGTAATTTTTTTCTAATTACATCCGCATCCATAACCTCGCATTTTGAGCCAAGTTTTTTAAAGCTTGCCTCAGTAATTCCAACTTTTAAATATTCTCGAGATAAAATGATCGTTTTACCCTTAAGCTTTTCCTTGTTCGATAGTTTTTTGTACTTCTTTTCACCTAATTCGGTTATTAATTTCAATTGTTGTTGCATTTCCATTACGTACTGTATAGTTGTATTAGCTCTATCATGATCATTAGAAACTGTACCTAAACTCTTCTCTCCTTTCCTGTGCAAATTATCGTAGCGAAGTCCAACGGCTGAATATTCTACAAGCTTCTTATTATACGATCCCGCTTTTTCGCAGTTAATTATCTGTATAAGATCAAAATAAGTATCCTTTCCCAAATTATAACTCATTTCTCTTAAAACAATAAAGGATCTTTTATCCTTTTGGTCTTCTGTTAATTTATCAAACTGCGATAAGCTAATTAATTTAAACTTCGATATTGTCCAATATTTTTCAAAAGCCACTTTTATAGCAGCGTCATATTCTGGTCCATACCCAACAACAACATGCATGGTATCGCTTATTGCTTTCAGGCATCTCTCTTCGAATTGAGCTTTTTCAGTAAAATACACCGCATCGCTAACTCCATTTAAAAACTGTCCGTTAATTTTGCCTGAGATCAAAATAACGCATACCAACCCTTGAAGAACTCTTTTCATAAATTAAATTTTAACCAAATTAAATAAACCAATTTGAATTAAACAACTTTCTCATTTGTAAATCATTACAAGGTTCTTAATTAATATTTTATTGAAGCGAATTAAAGCGTAAATTTGTGCCGAAATTGAACAACACCGGAACAGATATTCAATCACCCTCAGTAACCTATTCTAAATTTTCCGCTTTTTTACAACTCACCAAATTCCGCTTAGGGAGTTTAGTGGTGTTTTCGGCAGTTATAACCTACCTAACTGTTGCTGAAAAAATTGAATGGAAGCAACTCATCGCACTGTGTATTGGAGGATTTTTGGTAACAAGCGCTGCTAATGGTTTTAATCAGATCATCGAAAAAGACCTTGATAAATTAATGGATCGCACCAAAAACCGACCTATGCCTACAAATTCGCTTAGTAATTTTGAAGCTTTGATATTTTGTGCATTCCTTGGTATTGGCGGAACCGTTTTACTTTGGACCTACACCAACGCACTAAGTGGCATTTTAGGGTTTATTTCGATCGTACTTTACGCTTTAGTTTATACCCCACTTAAACGCATAACGCCGTTCTCTGTTTTTGTAGGGGCTTTTCCGGGTGCTATTCCTACTTTAATTGGCGCTGTTGCAGCAACCGAAGGCTTTGGCCACATTACATTCTTTGCACTCTTACTTTTTTCTATTCAATTCTTCTGGCAATTCCCACACTTTTGGTCGCTAGCCTGGTTCAATGATGAAGACTATAAAAAGGCGGCTTTCTTTATGCTACCATCAAATGGAGGAAAAGACGAAGCCTCTAAATTCCAAATTTTACTTTATACGGTTATCCTTTTAATAGTAAGCACATTCCCTTTTTTATTCAATTTTGTTGGATTATTAAGTATTAGCGCGGTTGTAATCTCAGGATTAGCCATGCTTTTACAAGCTTACAATTTTTACAGATTAAGCACTGATCAGCAAGCAAAGAAATTATTTTTCACTACGCTTATTTACTTGCCTGTGGTTCAATTATCATTAATGACTAAATTATAGATCATGTCAACACTAAAAATCAAAAAAGTTAATCCTCACAAAGCCGAGATGATTGAAATGCGCAAAAAAAGCGCCAAACCACTACTTTGGATCGGCATCGTTAGTATTGTAATGCTTTTTGCAGGGCTTACAAGCGCGTATGTTGTGCGAGCGGATAATGGAAATTGGTTGGTGTTTCAATTACCTTCCATTGCCATCATAAGTACTGCGGTGATTGTGGTCAGTAGTTTAACTATGCTAATGGCTCAGTTTTCCATTAAAAAAGGCAACCAGTCTATGGCATCCTTGTTTTTGTTTATAACTTTCGTTTTAGGCTTAGTTTTCACCTATACGCAATACGCAGGATGGAAAGAATTAACCTCTCAGGGCATCTATTTCCTTGGAAAGTACAGCAATGCCTCCGGTTCATTTTTGTACTTAATTGCTTTAATGCATTTATTTCACCTTTTTGGGGGACTAATTGCCCTGTTAATAACTTTGGTAAAGAGCCTCCAAAAGCGCTATACTTCTCAGGATTACCTAGGAATAGAGCTCGCAGCCATCTACTGGCATTTTTTAGACGTTTTATGGATATATTTGTTTTTGTTTTTATATTTTTTTCGCTAAACTTGTACCCAATATTTTAATCTTTCTTAACAAATCAATATGGCTCATACAGCAGAATTTGACTCAAAAGAAGCCTGGAGTGGTGGTCAATCACCTTTCAGAGTTAGTTATGGTAAAATGTTCATGTGGTTCTTCCTCATTTCCGATGCCTTAACGTTTGGTGGACTTCTTGTTTCTTACGGTTTCATCAGACATAAATATGCTGATGTTTGGCCAAAAGCAGAGAACGTTTTTACTCACTTTCCCTTTGTAGAACAACATTTACCTTTGGCATATGTAGGTTTAATGACCTTCATCCTCATCATGTCATCCGTAACCATGGTATTAGCAGTAGAAGCCGGAAAACGTATGGATAGAAAAGGCGTTCTTGTTTGGATGTTTTGGACGATCATTGGTGGTCTTGCTTTCGTTGGCTCACAAGCTTGGGAGTGGTTCCACTTTATTAAAGGAACAGATACCGGAGCTATGCGCAATGTATGGGATATGGCTACACAAAAGTATGTTCTTCAAGAATGGCATGGGGCTAATATGACGGTCAATGAATATGGTGTTCCGCAATTCGCCAACTACTTCTTCTTTATAACAGGTTTCCACGGAACCCACGTATTCTCAGGTGTAGTTATTAACTTCATTATCTATTTAAATGCCATTAACGGAACCTATGAAAAGAGAGGCCATTATGAAATGGTTGAGAAGGTTGGTCTTTACTGGCACTTCGTAGATCTTGTTTGGGTATTCGTATTTACATTCTTCTACTTATTATAAATCAATTTTAAAACACAAACACTATGGAATTCCACGATGATTATCCTTCATATGAAACCATGTACAACCATGATGAGGCTTATGGAAAAAAAGCACGTCGTACTCTTTGGAATGTATTCTGGATCATGCTTGCCATCACTATTGGTGAGTTAATAGTTGGTTTTTTGGCGCCGGGCAAGGGTTGGACTGGCTCTATCTGGCTTAAGATCTTCTTTATCTCCTTTACCATCATTAAAGCTGGTTATATCGTAATGGCTTTCATGCACTTAGGCCATGAGGTAAAATTCTTCAAATACATGGTTTTAATGCCTTATATCCTCTTTATGTTCTACATCATGTTTATTGTGTTAACAGAAGGTACTTATTCAGGCCAAAAAGCCAATGTAACTAGGGTTGATCCTATTTATATTCAACAACAATTAGACCTGCAAAAAGGACATGGACACTCAGGTGGTCATGAAGCGGCTGCCGGTCATGAAGAAGCTCCAAAAGAAGAAGCTCATCATTAAAAACTGAAAATCCGCCCATAGGCGGATTTTTTATTTTAGTCGAATAAAAGCCTGGTTTTGAAGGAATTTCTGAGTCTAAAATTGTTAAATATTATTTTGTTAAAATTTTCTAATAAAAAATTAAATCTTTATATTAGCCACTTGAAACCGTTAAATAATTGTATGAGAAAATTTAGAACCTTATCAATCGCTGTAGTTGTATTTGCTTTAACCATCACAACTGCATTCTCTCAAAAAGTATTGAAAAAAGCTGATGCCTACTTTGAATTAGGGCAGTATTACAGCGCGATAAATTACTACAAACAAGCATACGCTCCTGCGTCAAAAGCTCAGAAGCCGGCTATACTTTACAAAACGGGTTATGCGAGCCAAGAGATCAATGATTACAAAGGCGCAGAGACCTATTACCAAAAAGCTATTGCTGCAGGATTTGACGATCCTAATGTTTATTTTCGTTTAGCGGAAGTATTAAAAAATCAGAACAAATACGCTGAGGCAATTGTTGAATACAACAATTACAAAGCTAAAGGCGGAAACGCTAAAAAAGCTGATCTAGGTGTAAAGTCATGTGAATTATCTCAGCAATGGAAAGACGCTCCAATGCGTTACAAGATCGAGAACATGGCTTTGATCAATTCGAAAGAAAGTGATTATGCACCAAGTTTCGCTGATAAAAAATATCAAACTTTAAACTTTACTTCTCGTCGCCCTGGTAATGCTGGCGGAGAGATCGACGCGAACACAGGCGGAAACAAATCTGATATTTACGAAACTAAAGTTGACAAGAACGGTAAATGGTCAACTCCTGCTTTACTTCCTCCAACTGTTGACTCTAAGTTCAACGAAGGTGTTGGATGTGTGAGTAAAAAAGGTGATATGATCTTTTTTAGTCGCAGCCCTGAAGCAACGGGTAAGCAATTAAAAACTCAGATCTACATGGCTAAAAAACAAGGTAACACTTGGGGCGAAGCACAAGTTCTTCCATTCTGTGTTGATACGATCGCATTTGGTCATCCTTACTTAAGCGCAGATGGTAAAGTATTATACTTTGCTACTCGTATGAGCGGTGGTTACGGTGGAGCTGATATTTGGTATAGCACTTACGATGCAAAAGCAAACGTATGGGGTAAGCCTGTTAACTGTGGTCCAGCAGTAAACACTGATGGTAATGAATTATATCCTACTCTATCTGATGATGGCAAAAAACTATATTTCTCTTCAGACACTCATCCTGGCATGGGAGGTTTAGATATCTTCGTTGCTCAAGGTGAAAATAATAAATATACAAAACCCGTAGAGAACTTGAAATACCCTCTTAACTCTGCTTATGATGATTTCAGCATCGTTTATGAAGGAAAAAAGAATAAAGGTTTCTTAACTTCTAACCGCGAAGGTGGTAAAGGAAGTGATGATATCTGGAGCTTTAACTTACCTCCATTAGCATTCTCTGTACGCGGTCAAATTAGCGACGAAGGTGATGCCATAGCAAAAGGTAAAGGTGAGCCGGTAGAGAACGTTAAAGTAAAGATCGTTGGTAGCGATGGTTCTATTAAGGAATTCACTACTTCAAAAGACGGTTCTTATAAATTAGAAAAATTAAAAGAAGGTACTACTTACACTGTTTCAACTGAAACTGGTCCTACTTCTAAATCTGCTACTCACAGTCGTGATGGTTTCTTAGCTAACAAAGACCAACGTATCATCTCAACAGCGCAAATGAACGCTTCAAAAGAGTTCGTTGCTGACTTTGAAGTGAAGCCGGTTGTAAAAGAGATCCGTATGCCAGAGATTCAGTATGCATTAGGTAGCGCTGAATTACTACCAGCATCGAAAGATTCGTTATTATTCTTATACAACATCTTAAAAGATAACCCTACAATTATTGTGGAGCTTAACTCACACACAGATAGCCGTGGTAAAGCTGCATCAAACATGACCCTTTCAACAGCGCGCGCTCAATCTTGCGTTGATTTCTTAGTAAAAGAGAAAGCAATCCCTGCTGAACGTTTAGTTGCAAAAGGTTACGGTATGAGTCAATTATTGATCTCTGATGCTGTTATTAAGGCCGCAAAATCTACACAAGAGAAAGAAGCATTACACCAAAAGAATCGTCGTACATCGTTCAAGATCTTGAACTTTAACTACGTTGATCCTAATGCTCCTAAAACTGGTCCAGGTAAAGATCCAGGCAAAGACCCAGATGATCCGGAAGAAGAATAAGATTTTATAAATCATATAAAAAAGACCCCTGCATTAGTAGGGGTTTTTTATTTTTACAATGTCTATTGCCACAGATTTACACAGATTACGGAACACAGTTTTATCTAGTAACATTATCACACAATATAATCTGCGAAAAAAAATCTGTGTTAATTTGCGAGATCTGTGGATAAAAAACTTGATTTCCGAAGCTTAGTTGTATTGTTTGATTTAAATTAAAATAAGAGTGCAAAAAAACTTTGTAGTATATAAAAGCAGCGCCGGAAGTGGTAAAACATTTACGCTTGTAAAGGAATACCTTAAACTGGCACTTGGCGATCCTCAAAAGCTCCAATATAACTTTAAACGAATTCTTGCGCTTACATTTACAAATAAAGCGGCAGCCGAAATGCGTATGCGAATCATTAAGGCACTTACTGAGATTTGCGAAGGTAAAACAACCCAATTGGATCAACTTCTTTGTAAAGAAATAGGAATTGATCTGAAAGAATTAAAAACACGCGCCCAGATACTCATCAGCCATATTTTGCATCACTATTCAGACTTGGCCGTAAGTACCATTGATAGCTTTTCTCACAAGATCGTAAAAACCTTTGCACACGACCTTAAGCTGCCTGTAAATTTTAATTTACAAACAGATACTGGCGAATTCTATAATAAAGTAGTGTCACAGCTTATCAGCGAAATTGGCAACGACAGTTCCATCACTTTTCTATTAAAAGAATTCGCGCTCAATAATTTGGATGACGAACAAAACTGGGATCCTGAAAAAAATATGCAAGAGTTTGCAAAACTTTTACAAAAAGAAAATTCAGCAGAACATGTTAAGCATTTAGTGTCGCTAAATGAATCAGATCTTACGTCCATGAAGGATAAGTTGAATGAAAAACTTAAAGAGTATAAAAGCTTCATTCAATTAAAAGGTAAACAAGCCCTCAGTTTAATAGCGCAACAAGGTTTAACTGACGAGGATTTTGCCTACAAGAAGGCGGGACCACAAAGTTTTTTTAGAAAATGCTCAGAGTTTGAACTAGATGATAATAATTCCAGGATCACCAATGCAATAGCTCAAAATGAATGGTTACCAAAAACTGCTAACGCAGAAACAAAAAACAAAATAAGCACCATTTCTGCCCAATTGAATGAAATAGGAACAGAATTACTAGAATACATCAACAAAAACAGTTCAAAACACGCTCTGTATGAACTTTTACGAAAACGTATGTACCCTATTCTACTGCTTTCAAAGATCCAGAGTATTAGCAATGAATTAAAACAAGAGGATCAGTTAGTATTTATAGAAGAATTCAATACAAGGATATTTGATTTTATAAAAAACGAACCCGTTTCGTTTATATACGAACGATTAGGCGATCGTTATAAGAATTTTTTATTGGATGAATTTCAAGATACCAGTACTTTACAGTGGCAAAATATTTTGCCCTTAATAGAGAATAGTTTAGCGGATGGCAACTTTAATTTAGTTGTTGGCGATGGCAAGCAAAGCATTTACAGATGGCGAAACGCTAATGTGAAACAATTTGCGTTGCTGCCTCAATTAGAAGGAACTGAAACATCGCCATTAATGGCAGAGCAAGAAAAGGCACTTATTAGAAATTATAAAGAAGAACAACTCAACACTAATTTTAGAAGCCGAAGCACTATAATTGAATTTAATAATGCATTATTTGACCACTTTAGCAAAACATACTTGAAGCCGCCCTATGATAAAATTTATAATGGGCAAGAACAAAAAATAAAAAACGAAGAACTTGGTTACGTCAGCATTATTAATGAGTCAAAACCGAGTGATCAACTTCAGGAATTTGTTCTCTCAACAACATTAAACCATATTGATAGAGCACTAAAGAATGGCTATCAATTAAAAGATATTTGCATTTTAACCGACTCTAACCGGAGAGGAAGCGAAATTGCCAACTATCTAAGCGAAAAAGATATTCCGGTTGTGTCTAACGATTCGCTATTACTTAGTAACTGCGCCGAGATAAATGCACTAGCCGCATTTTATCTGTATCTCCAAAATGGTAAAGACAATATAAGTGCCGCCGTTGTACTCAACTATTTATTGTCAGTAAACAAAGTAAGCTTAAAACAATTTCACAAAGCGGCTTCAGAAATTTCAAAAACAGGGCTCTATAAAACATTAGAATCTATAAATATCTCTATATCCGAAACCGAATTGCAAACTAAGAATCTATTAGATATTGCCATCTACTTGATTGAAAGGTTAGGAATGAATCAAGTTAATTCAGCAGGAATATATATTCGTTTCTTTCTTGATGAAGTGAGCAAATTCATGAGCACTCAAAATTCTAATGTTAGCGACTTTAATAAATGGTGGGAAAAACGATCATTAGATTCATCGTTAATAATTTCAGAAGGGCTGAATGCCGTTAAAATAATGACCATCCATAAAAGTAAAGGCTTAGAGTTTCCGGTGGTGATCGTGCCATTTTGTAATTGGAACGTTGCTAAAAGCGGAGAGCAATGGATCCGAATAAACGACGATGATCTACCAATTCAAAGTGCATATATTCCATTAAATAAAACAACGGCAACCGCTGGTTTTTCGGAGGAGTTAGAAGTTGAAAACCAAGAAAGGATGTTAGACAATATCAATAAATTATACGTTGCATTTACTAGGGCCGTTGATGAATTGCATATTATATCTTCTATTTCAAATGTTGATCGTCGCCAAACAGTTGATCATTGGCTGCGACCCTTCATTGATTCAACAAGCCTACTTACTAAAACTGAAAAGGGATATGAATTTGGCTCTGAAACCAAACCATCCAAGCCATCTGAACAATTAAGCGGCATCATTGAATTAGATCAGTTAGACATAAAATCCAACTTGCACTCCATAAAAATAAAAGGTAGTTTTTTAAATGGAAATGAATTAGCTGAAGGCGCCAAAGAAAAAGGAATTTTGATGCATTATTTGCTTAGCAAAATAAAACATGAAGCTAATATTGATCAAGCCTTAGAAGAAGCAATGCTAGAAGGTTTAATTACTTTAAATGACCAAACGGAGTTAAAAGCTACCATTTCAAAACTCATTCAACACAAAGAGTTAAGTTCTTATTATGATCCTACAAAAAAGATCTATACTGAAAAAGAAATATTGATGGATACAGGCGATATCTTAAGACCTGATCGCATTGTGATATCAGATACCGAGGCCTGTATCATTGATTATAAAACCGGTAAGGAAAATACAGCCAAGTACCAACGGCAAATGAAAGACTACGAATGGGCGCTTGAAAAAATGGGGTACCAAAAAATCAAAAAATTGATCGTATATATCGACGATCTTAAAATAATTGAAGTATATTAGTAACATATTATACCTATGAATAAATTACTTTACACAGTTGCGATTTTTGCTTTTTTAGGAACAAACGCACAAAATCCTGGAATACGTTTATCGTACATCGATTCTACCGCCAAGCCCGGAAATGATTTTTATACGTTTTGCAACGGCAAATGGCAAAAGTCGTTTCAACTTTCGGCGAGCGATTCTCGTTACGGAAGTTTTAACGAGATAAACGATAATAATCTAAAGAATATTTATACGATATACAGCCTAGCATCGAATGATAAAACTGCGAAGCCGGGAAGTAATGCTCAAAAATTAAGAGATTTTTACAACACCGCTATGGATTCGGCAAAAGCCAATGCAATGGGCTTGAAACCTATTGAACCGCTTTTACAACAAATTGCAAAAGTGAAAACAGCCGATGAGATCGTGAAACTCAAAAGCAATTTAGACATGATAGGCATTCGCTTATTCTACGCGGGCGGTGTTGATCCAGACCTGAAGAATAGTAAACGCAATCTATTTCAATTTAATCAAGCCGGTTACGGTTTGGGTGATAAGGATTTTTACTACAATCCTAAATTTGAAAAGATCGCAGGGAAATACAAGGAACACATTGCGAAAATGTTAGTGCTGGCTGGAGAAGACAAAACAAAAGCTACAGAGATAGCAGCACAAATATTTGAACTGGAAAAAAAGATCCTTGAGAAAGGTAAAACCACTCCTGAGATGAGAGATCCTGAAAAACTGTATAATCCTATCAGCAAAAC
>Ga0315900_10011375_pt1 | contig 11019 bp, 9 predicted proteins | sample LakEriMetagenome_FD_203521 | JGI IMG/M metagenome (GOLD analysis project Ga0315900, IMG submission 203521) | Freshwater fungal communities from buoy surface, Lake Erie, Ohio, United States - Buoy 12 MA114 | ecosystem: Environmental > Aquatic > Freshwater > Lake > Lake biofilm | place: USA: Lake...
CGGCAACGCTGCCAGCGATAGCAAGAGCGCCAGTGGTTAGTTGTCTAGATATGTTGGTGATCATTTTAAGTTGTTTGTCAATTTATTAATTAGGGCAGTAATGCGGAGACATCCGTAGTCTAGAATAGTTATGACCTGGGAGCATCTGCCCTTTGACATAAGTAGAAATGCTTAATGATCTCAATAAAAAAGTTAAAAAAGGCAACCATTTAGATAAGCACAGCGATGACGAAGGACTTGCGGTACATTACCAGATTCCCAACTTGCACCAGTCAAGTTAATGAAATGAAAAGAAAGTGAGATGCTCCCCAGTAGGGTGCGTTAGCGTAACTCACCAAAAACCTTTCTTTGTGGTGCGTTACGGCAATATTCAGAGCTTGATTTTTGCCCTAAAAACAAGGGATTGCCTAACGCACCCTACCCAACTTTAGATGGGTCTTAGCTTGTCAGTGACCAGTGGGATTGTTAAGTGAACAGTATACTGCATTTAAATTGCGTATTGGATATTTTAATACAAATGCTCGAACTCCCCACTTCCCACTTCCCCATCTCTAGACAATAAAAAAGGCGTTAAGCTTAACCTTAACGCTTGCTTTTGATTTAATGGCAGTGACTAGCTCTTGCGACGAGCGAAAGCACCAACACCGGCAACGGCTAAGATACCCAGGATAGCAGCGGGTTCGGGAGTCTTGGTAATCGCAGAGCTTTTTTGGAGAGATAAAGTATAGCCTTGGGAAACCTGACCACCATTTTCGCTTCTGGTGAAGGAGATGTTGAAAGTTCCGAGAAGATCAGGAGCAGTATTAGGCTCATCAAACAGCATGGTGCCAGTTACAGTGTAAGATGTCGTACTCGAACCAGGCACACCAGCGAATGAACCGATAGCCATGCTGCCAGTGATACTACCGATCACAGTACCAGCACCCGGACCGGTGGGAGGACCCTGGTTCACCAGTATGCTAATAAAATCAGTTATAGAAGCAGGAGAACCAAACATGTGCATCGGCATCATACCAGGGTTGCCAGTTAATGCAAAACTCTTAGGAACAGAAATGTTCCCCGCCGTCACCCCCGCAAATTGACCCGTAGCACTGTTGACCGTGGTGACGCTTAAGGGTTTAAGCATTGGGTCAGTAGTTCCCCACGGGTCGATTGTGGCATCCCCAGTGATGGATAAAGTACCCATAATCGCCTGGGCGGGGGCAGTACCAGCAAAGCCGAGAGCGGTAACACTGGCCGCGATAGCAAGAGTGCCAGTGGCTAGTTGTCTAGAAATGTTGGTGGTCATTTTAAGTGGTTTGTTACTTTTTATTAGGGCAAAGTGCGTAGACTACGCACTCCATTATACTTATAACCTGGGCCAGATTAAATGTCAAGTTAATGGAATGAAAAGAAAGTGAAATGCTCCTCAGTAGGGGGCGTTGTCAAATTGAAAGATGATCCGAATCAGCTTGGAACTGAAATTACTTTGATAGCAAGGATTGCATTGCATCTTTCATATTCTGATCTGACAACGCCATATTCAGAGCTTGATTTCTGCCCTAAAAACAAGGGATTGCCTAACGCACCCTACCCAACTACTAGAAGAATAACGCAATCTCAACAATGTAATCTACTTGGGTTATCGTACAGCCCTTATCTAAAGACTTGTGTGATTTGAAGCGGTCAAGGAAGTATTTGTGGTCACAGGTAAGCTAAAACGCAGATCATCGAAAATTTGGGTCTGAAACCCCTTCGTTCTACGACGGCTTTACTGTTAAATACTAGCGCATTTACACGATATACGCTAAAATGTGAGACATGGAAAAAGCCTATTCTTACCGATTTTACCCCACACCAACACAAGAGTCGCTATTGCGGCGCACATTGGGCTGTGTAAGATTAGTTTACAATAAAGCTCTCCACGAACGAACACAAGCTTGGTACGAAAAGCAAGAAAGAGTAGGCTACGCTCAAACTTCTTTAATGTTGACCGATTGGAAAAAACAAGAAGAATTAGACTTTCTCAATGAAGTAAGCTGTGTACCTTTACAACAAGGGTTAAGACATTTACAAACAGCTTTTACTAATTTCTTTGCTGGTCGTACTAAGTATCCTAACTTTAAGAAAAAACATCAGGGAGGAAGTGCCGAATTTACCAAATCTGCTTTTAAATTTAAAGACAAACAAATCTATTTAGCCAAATGCACAGAACCTTTACCTATTCGATGGTCAAGAAAAATACCAGAAAGCTGTGAACCAAGCACAGTAACAGTCAGATTACATCCCTCAGGACGTTGGCATATTTCAATTAGATTTGATGACCCAACGATTAAGCCATTACCAGTAACAGATAAAGCCATTGGAATTGACTTAGGAATTAGTAGCCTCGTGATTACCAGCGATGGCGATAAAGTGTCTAATCCCAAGCATTTTAAAAAGCATTATCGGAGACTGCGAAAGGCCCAAAAAAGCCTTTCTAGAAAACAGAAAGGGTCAAAAAATCGGGAAAAAGCAAGAATCAAAGTAGCCAAGATTCACGCTCAAATCACCGATAGCAGAAAAGACCATTTACATAAGCTAACCACTCAATTAGTTCGTGAAAACCAAACGATTGTGGTTGAGAATTTAGCCGTCAATAATTTGGTCAAAAACCCGAAATTATCTCAGGCAATATCTGATGTAAGCTGGGGAGAAATCACTCGACAATTAGCCTATAAATGCCGTTGGTACGGAAGAAATTACATCGAAATAGATAGATGGTTTCCTAGCTCTAAAAGGTGTAGTAATTGTGGGTATATTGTGAAAGAGCTGCCGTTAAATGTTCGAGAGTGGGACTGTCCAGACTGTGGGACGCACCATGACCGAGATATTAACGCCAGTAAAAACATTTTGGCCGCAGGGCTTGCGGTGTCAGTCTGTAGAGCGACCATAAGACCAGAACAGAGTAAATCTGTTAAGGCAGGTGCGGAACCCCGCAAGGGAAAGAAGCAGAAACCTAAATCGTGAGGTTTGGGAATCACCGTCCGTTTACGGCGGTGAGGATGTCAAAGTTGCAAGGGTAATTCTAACTTTTCTATCATCCTCTGGTTTGATCTTCTTCCGGCAATTATTGATTTTTTCGATAACAGCGCACGGTAATGTGATAGGGATGAAAAATCTCTAGAAAATCTTTTTGTAGGGTTTGAAAAAAGCTCTCAATAATTTTGGGATCGTCGAGATGAAAGGGATATTCTTGATTAAATCCTTTGAAAAAATACCAGTTAATAATTAGCTTTCCTCCTGGGTTTAACCAGTCATAGAACTTTTTAAGTTGGGCTGTAGGTGAGGGCAAATGCTCGATAACATCCAAACAGATAATCGTGTCAAATTTTAGCCGTTCGGGAATTTCCGTATAGAATGAGAGCTTATTAGTATCGAGATTTAATTGCTCGGCACGAAAGCGAACAAATTCATGATGTAGGGGATTAAGATCGCAATAGATCACCTGTTCAACCCCAGAATTCATTGCGGCAGCCAGGGCATGAGTACCGATTCCGCCACCAAAATCTAAGACTTTTCCGCTACCGTGATCATCAATTAATCTCAGGGTTTCCCCGATATATTCTTGACTGGATAAATGCCAAGCAGATAATTCAAATAAATAGTTTTCTTTGACTTTTTCCTGATAGAAAGAATCTGGATTTGTCCAAGAAAATTCTTGATGAGCTAAGGCCGCTAAGGAATCTTTTGCTATCGCTAATTTTGCTTGTAGAATTTCTGGGTCTAATTGTAAAAAGTTTTGTAGGTGTGACTCCAAATCAAAGGAATTGCGCTTGAATTCCGCAACCGAGGAGGATGATAGCAGGGAAGAATCTCGATTCATATATAGAGTGAAGCCAGGGAGAATTAACTAAAAAATCGTTCCCCATTATCTCACAATCTGGCCAAATTATAGCAGGAAGTTTTCGTTAAAACAGTAGTGCCAGCTTTTGGCGTATATCCGCAAAAACTGGCACCGTCCATCTATTGACCTTGTTATATTTAAGGTCTTTATCTCGGCTGACCTCATTTCAAATTATCTATAGTATTTTCTACTTTTCCCTCCTTTCCTCTATACTTAATTATTTTTTAATATTTACTTTTGTGAGGATTGGTCAGGTTTTATTAAGTAATGCTGCGGATGGAGGGAAACGCCGAAAATTTGTGATATCCACACCTCAAAATCGTGGATTGGATAAGCTGCCCCCCCCGTCAAGGGATTTACCATTGGTTTCACCAGAATGGTAAACATTCCCAGACGATTTCCCGCTAAAACATCGGTAAACAAGCGATCGCCAACCATAGCAATTTGTTGGGGGGGGAGACTCATAGCTGCCATCGCTTGCCGGAGTTTGCGTCGAGAGGGTTTCACCGCACCGAGGAGGTAGGGAAGTTGTAAATTATCAGCGATCGCACCGATGCGATTTTCACTGAGATTATTGCTTACCAACCAAATCGGTAGATAAAGACGCAAGGAATCGACCCAACGCTGTAAATCGTCAGAAACCGTCGTTTCCTGAAGGGGAACAAGGGTATCGTCCACATCGAGAATCAATCCCTTAATCTGATGCTGACTCAAAATCTCCAGAGTGAGACCGAGAATCGTATCCCCTAAAATTAAATCGGGTTGTAGAATTTTTGCTCTAGTCATTAACTTCTCAAAAATAACTGGCAGCGAGTCGATCGAACTCAGCTTGCTCAAAAAACCGTTGCCCTATTTAGTATAATTGACCGACTGCCTCTGAAAATCTTGCTTGGCCGATCCCTTCACTTGGCCGCTTGAATCACCTGTAAACTGCCACCAGCGTATAATTTTTGTTGACAATCACGAAAACCGATCGCCTGTAAAGATTGGATCAGATCCCTATCGATAAATTGCCAAGCGGTATGGGTTTCAAATAATTGCAAAAATAGGGCCAAAGAAGGCCAAAAAAGCGGGTTAGTGGGTCGATGAAAATCCACGAGGGCAAAAATTCCCCCCGGTCTGAGAACTCGATACACTTCTTTAAGGATTTCCTGTAACTGCTCTGGTTCCATTTCGTGGAGAGCGGCGCTAGTATGAACAAAGGCGAATTCTCCGGCACTAAAGGGCATTTTTTCGGCTAATCCCTCCACATAATGCGCTTGCGGCACCGCTAAACTAGCTCGCTCCAGGGCCCGGGGAGAGACATCTAAACCGGTACAGTGATCGGATAGGGGGACTAAATAACGGGTGGTTTGACCCGCACCACAACAGAGATCGAGGATAGGGTCATTTTTAGCGATTTTTAAACCTTCTAGGGCCAATTGCCGAAAACGAGACTCCCCACCCACCGCTAGGGCAGCCAGACGGGAGATACCATCGTAAAGCCATTGATATTGATAACTGAGGGGACGTAAAATTGTAGCCAAGATCAACCTCCAAGATTTGATTAAGTTCTCTGTAGCCTGTAATTTGTTTTAACGGTTCCACCGATATATTGTTAAACTTGGTAAAGAATCTGAAAATTTAAAAATTATCTGTTAACACTATGGGTCGCGTTGGCGTTTTATTATTAAATTTGGGTGGGCCGGAGCGGTTAGAGGATGTGCGTCCTTTTCTATTTAACCTTTTTTCTGACCCAGAGATCATCCGTTTACCGATCAAAGGATTACAAAAACCGTTAGCTTGGTTAATATCGACGCTAAGAGCGAGTAAATCCCAGGAAAATTACCGTCAGATTGGTGGTGGCTCCCCTTTACTCAAGATTACGGAAGCACAGGCCACGGCACTGCAACAACGTCTCAAGGAAATGGGGCGCGAGGTGAGCGTTTATATCGGGATGCGTTATTGGAATCCCTTCACCGAAGAAGCGATCGAGCGGATTAAACGGGATCATATCAAAAAATTAGTTATTCTTCCCCTTTATCCCCAATTTTCCATCAGTACCAGTGGTTCCAGTTTTCGTGTGCTGGAGGAAATGTGGCAGCAGGATCCCTATCTGCGTTTGACGGAATATACTCTCATCCCTTCTTGGTACGATCATCCCACTTATCTGAGTGCTATGGCCGATCTGATCGCGCGAGAATTAGAGCAGTGTCCTAATCCTGACCAAGTACATATCTTTTTTAGCGCCCATGGTGTCCCCCAAAGTTATGTGGAGGAAGCGGGAGATCCCTATCAAAGGCAAATTGAAGAATGCACTAGGGCGATCATGCGTACGCTAAATCGACCCAATCAGTACACTTTAGCCTATCAAAGTCGCGTCGGTCCGGTGGAATGGCTAAAACCCTACACTGAAGATGCTTTAAAAGAGTTGGGAGAGCAGGGAATTAAGCATTTATTGGTCGTACCGATTAGCTTTGTCTCGGAACACATCGAAACTCTGCAAGAAATCGATATAGAGTACCGAGAAGTGGCGGAAGAAGCGGGAATTGAACATTTTCAGCGAGTACCCGCTCTTAACACTCACCCGATGTTTATCGAATCTCTCTCCCAGTTAGTGGTCAAATCCCTAGAGGAAAAACCCACCACTTTCGAGCAAATTACCCATCCGAAAGCGAATATGAAAATGTATCCCCAGGAACGTTGGGAATGGGGGATGACAACGGCAGCCGAGGTGTGGAATGGCCGATTAGCGATGATCGGTTTTCTGGCAATTATTATCGAATTAATTACCGGTCAAGGACCGTTACATTTTGTTGGTTTATTATAACCTCAAGCTTCGTTGCCATTGCTTTTGATGGTAACTACCAAAATAAGGTTGGGTTTAACTATATTTAACCCAACCATTGGCGATTTTATCTTCTCTTAGGACATCATATTAGCAGAACGAACATTAACGTTAACTTCTAGCCTGCCATTGCCGAGCATATCTAACCCAGTGACGCTAAACAGATTAGCTTTAATGCCCCTTTCCTGAAAATTAGCCTGTAATTCTTTGATGAGAACCTCTTCCACTTTCCCTTCATCATCTGCTAGAGCTTGAACGATTTTAGCGGCGAAAGAGCCAATTTTTGCGCTCAATATTTCTTCCACATTGGTAATCTCGATAATAACCATTGATTTTTCTTCTTAGTAGAGGACAAATAGCATAAGAACAGAATTTGCGAGAAAATAGAGCTGCTCTCATCTTAGGAATCAGTATAACCTGCACTGTTACCCCCCAAACGGAAATTCCCACCCAGAAGGAGATTACTGCATGATCAACCTAGAGACCCTAGAAGGTTGGTTAAATGCTCCAGTGGAAAATGAGCGACTAGAATTTAAACAGGCTAAAAATCAATTTGATACAATCAAACTGTTAAAATATTGCGTCGCCCTTGCTAATGAAGGAGGTGGCCATTTTATCTTAGGTGTTACCGATAAACGTCCCCGTAAAATTGTTGGTTCACAAGCCTTTCCTACACCCGAAGAAATTAACAGCATTAAATCGCTAATCGTTCAAAAACTTCGCTTGCGCGTGGAAATCACCGAATTGGCCCACCCTGATGGTCGTGTCTTGGTTTTTGAAGTGCCAACCCGTCCCACAGGACAACCTATCGCCTTTGAAGGTGCTTATCTAATGCGAGCAGGGGAAGACTTAGTACCCATGACACCTGATCTGCTTAAGCGCATCTTTGCTGAAGATCAACAAGATTGGTTTTGTCAACCTGCTCGTTCTCATGCTAGTCCAGATGAGGTTATTGACCTATTAGACACCCAAACCTACTTTGAATTGCTCAAGCTTCCCTATCCTAGCCATCGTGATGCTGTTTTAGAAAGATTACAAGGCGATCAACTCCTGCAAAAAACCCCACAAGGTTGGACAATTCCTAATTTATCTGCCATCCTTCTGGCCAGACAACTTGAGAGCTTTTCCCCTACCTTAGCGCGTAAAGCACCACGAGTGATTATCTATGAGGGAACAGGTAAAATTAAAACTCGACTGGAACAGACAGGAACTAAGGGATATGCTGTGGGTTTTGATGGTTTAGTTAATTTTGTCCACGATTTAGCCCCTCAAAATCGCGTCATCGAGGAGGTTCTTAGGGAAGAAGTGAAAATGTTTCCTCCACAAGCTTTGCGAGAACTGATCGCCAATGCTTTGATTCATCAGGACTTTCTCGCTACAGGCGCTTCGGTGATGATTGAAATGTATGATGATCGAGTAGAAATCTCTAACCCTGGTATTCCTTTTATCAAAGTAGAACGCTTTATAGACGAATATCGCTCCCGTAATGAGCAATTAGCTGACATAATGCGTCGTTTTGGCATTTGTGAAGAAAAGGGCAGTGGTATTGATAAAGTTATTTCCGCTGCCGAGAAATTTCAACTTCCCGCACCAGATTTTAGAGTAGGTGAGATCCGAACAACTTCTATCCTATTCGCTCATCAGGATTTTGGCAAAATGAGTCAATCTGACCGTATTCGCGCTTGTTATCAGCACTGTTGTCTCCTCTATGTCGATAATCAACGGATGTCTAACCAAACCTTACGAAATCGCTTTTGTTTAAATGAATCAAAAAACAATACTGTTTCTCAAGTGATTGGGGCAACTAAAGAAGCAGGACTGATTAAACTTGACGAATCTGAATCTAAATCAACTCGTTATGCTCGTTATCTCCCCTTTTGGGCCTAGACTAGCCTTGAGCGAAGTGGAAATGCTAAAAAGTGCTTCAACGCAAATCCATTTTAGGGATGTCAAATCGGCGAAACCCTTATACAGCGAGCAAAAAAGTGCTTCAACGCAAATCGACATTTTTCCAAGAGGAGATTTTATCATCGCGTCCACACGGGAGTGGGACTTGTGGACGACAACGGCGATACATTTCTTTAAACTGCACCCCCCAAACGTAAATAGGCTTCAATAAAGCTATCTAAATCCCCATTCATTACCCGGGTAACATCGGTGGTTTCCACATTACTACGGAGGTCCTTAACCAATTGATAGGGATGAAAAACATAGTTACGGATTTGATTGCCCCAAGCGGCCTCCACCATATCGCCGCGAATTTCTGCGATCGCTTGAGCCTGTTGTTCCCGAGCGATAATTAACAATTTCGCTTTTAATAAAGCTAGGGCTTTTTCTTTATTTTGTAATTGCGATCGCTCTTGGGTACAACGCACAGCGATACCTGTGGGAAGATGAACTACACGCACGGCAGTTTCCACTTTATTAACATTTTGTCCACCTTTTCCCCCCGATCTAGTGGTGGTAATTTCTAAATCTTTATCGGGAATTTCTACCTTCACCGCATCATCGCCCAAAATTGGCATCACTTCCACCCCGGCGAAACTGGTTTGACGTTTACCATTAGCATTAAAAGGGGAAATTCTTACTAACCGATGGGTGCCTTTTTCTCCTTTCAGATAACCGTAAGCATAAGTTCCGGCAATCTCAATTGTCACCGATTTAATTCCCGCTTCATCTCCTTCTGATATTTCCGCTAAAGTGACTTTATAACCCTGTTTCTCGGCCCAGCGAGAATACATTCTCAGGAGCATTTCTGTCCAATCTTGGGCATCGGTTCCCCCGGCCCCCGCATTAATCGTTAAAACCGCTCCTTTTGCGTCGTAGGGACCATTTAAAAGCTGTTGCAATTCCCAGCGATCGAGGTCATGCTGTAAATGAGTTAAATTGTCCGTCGCTTCTTCTAGTAAAGTTCGATCGGATTCTAATTCTAATAACTCGATAATTGCCTTGGTATCTTCTAATTGTCCACACCAACCCTGATAGGTTTCTAAAGAAGATTTACATTCATTTAGTTCTTGCAGGGTTTTTTGAGCCGTATCGAGATTATCCCAAAAAGTAGGGACGGCCGCCACCTGTTCTAAGTCTTTAATTTTCGCCCTTAAAGTGGGTAAGTCAAAGATAGTCCTGGGTTTTACCCAGGCGCGATCCTACTATCTCGATACCTTTTTTTAGTTCCGATATTTCCATGTTTTCAGTTATCAGTTATCAGTTATCAGTTATCAGTTATCAGTTACTCTAGACGTCAGGAGTCTGGGGAGTCAGTCCCGATGAAAAAATTTTCACCCCCACAGAGGAAAGAGGTTTCCTTCCCTACACCCCACACCCCACACCCTACACCCCCTTTCAAGTCAGGAGTTGAGAGTTGGGGTTTTAGGGTTTTGGGGTTTTAGTTGAAATTCCCCCATTTTCCCATTTCCCCTATCCACTCTCTGTTCCCCGTTCCGCAGTTCCAGCGTTCCCTAAAATGGTACGATCGATCCGCGCAGGGGGGCAAGAGTTTGTAAAGCGTTTTCAGCCTTATCGCGACTACTAAACGCGCCTATTTGCCAGACGCGACGACCTTGGTGGGAAGTGGGGAAAGCGTCGGGATAGAGAGAACGAACCCTAGTGCGATCACTATCGGTTTTAGCTTCAATTACTACTTTAAAGCCTTGGCGACCACTATTGCTAGTATTACCACTACTGGGATTAGCGGCAGCCCGATTAAAAGTGATTACGTCTGATAAACTTCTGGGATTGCCTAGGTTGCGCGGTGGCGGTGGTGGTACAATTGCATTATTATTCTGAGCATTGGGAGGAGTCAGGGGGGGTAAATTAGGGGTAACTGGGGACGGTGGCGTTAAATTTGACTCTGGTACTCGATTAGTGACCACTGGCTGAGGATTGCTCTCTACTGCTGTTTCTGCAGCGGTAAAGGTATATTCTCGCACTTCGGTATCAGCAGCAGGATTAACCGGTGTTTCTGCTTTGACGGATTCTCTGGGGAGGGAATAACTATTACCCGCGAGTAATTCTGGGGGAGGATTGAAATTGGGACTATCGGCAGTTAGATAGATATGACTGAGATTTTGACCGGCTAGACTGCGTTTAGTAAAGCGCCAGCCATCGATGAGATAAATTTGCATTAAACCGGTCCCTAAACCTTTTGTCCGTCCAATAATTACCTCCGATTGCCTGGGATTGCGGGGGGTTCCCACAAGGACTAATTCCCCGTTGCGTTGTACGATACGCAGCAGGTATTCTAAACCGTAATCTTTGCCCTGAATGCGAAGGGAATAACCGTTACTGTCGGTGGCCCGTTCACAACTGCCGGTAAAATCGAAAT
>Ga0315900_10011376_pt1 | contig 11019 bp, 10 predicted proteins | sample LakEriMetagenome_FD_203521 | JGI IMG/M metagenome (GOLD analysis project Ga0315900, IMG submission 203521) | Freshwater fungal communities from buoy surface, Lake Erie, Ohio, United States - Buoy 12 MA114 | ecosystem: Environmental > Aquatic > Freshwater > Lake > Lake biofilm | place: USA: Lake...
CGAGCCCAGCCTGTACGCGTTCTCCTATACCGAGGCCTTGCCCGACGCGCCTGCCTCCTTCGTGGTCGCCGGCAGCGCCGAGGCCCCCGAGGGGCACGGCCACTACGGCGAGCACATCGTGCGCCGGGGCGAGACCTCGGCCGGCGCGCTGCTCGAGAAGGCGCGCTGGGTGCTCGGCGAGATGGAGCGTCGCATGGGTCTGCTCGGATTCTCCTGGGCGGACACGACGGCCGCGCAACTCTATACCGTGCATGACCCGCACCCCTTCCTCGCCCGCGAACTCGCCGCGCGAGGCGCGATGCGCGGCGGACTCACCTGGCACTGGGTACGTCCGCCGGTGCAACTGCTCGAATACGAGATGGACGTGCGCGGCGTGCACGTCGAGCGCGTGCTGCCGGCCTGAACGGCCATCGGGGCGTCTCGCCGTGCAGACGCCCCGCTGCGACAGCGCGCATGGATGCTCAGCGCGTGCTGCGTGCCGTCGGCTTTCGACCCCGGGCCGCACCCTTCGCCCGCGCGCCGGTGGGGCTGCGGACCAGCAGGACCGGAACCGTGGCCTCGCGCAGGATGGTCTCGGCGTCGCTGCCCATCAGCAGGTGCTGCAGCCCCCGCCGACCGTGCGTGCCGAGCACGATCACGCCGGGCTTCCATCGCTTCGCGTAGGCGAGCACCAGTTGCGCGACCGGATAGCCGCCGTTGTCCACCAGGGCCGTGCGAGCATTGACCCCGCGACGCGCGGCGCGAGCCCCGGCCCGCGCGAGCAGGGCCTGGGCCGATTCGCGCAGCGAGGCGAGCAGTTCGTCGGCGAACATCCCCGCCTCCGGATACAGCGTGGCGGCCAGCGGTTCGACCACGTGCACGATGCACAACTGGGCGCGCTGGTCGGTGGCGAGCCGGATTGCCTCGTCGAGCGCCCGGGTGGAGGTCGCGCTGTCGTCGATGGCCACGAGAATCTTGCGGTACATGATGCGCAGCTCCTTCGCAGGTGCGCCGCCAGCGGACGCCGACGGACGTTCGCAGCATGCGCGTCGATTCGCGCGCGCTTTTTGATCCTGGTCAAGACCCGATGCCGATCCACGCGCGTGCACGGCGCCCGCCCGGGAGCGGGCCCCGTGCGTCCGGGCATCGCGCAGGCGGTCGGCTGGCAACGGCCTGTCCCGGGCGACAGGCGATACGCGCACGGTGACAGGCCGCCTGACACGCGGTAGCCTGCCGACCCTGGCAGCCGGGAATCGGCCGGCCTGCGAGCGGTGGCCGCCGGCAACAGTCGCTGTCGAGCGGGTCGGCCCCGCCCGCGTGGCTTCGGACGTCCCGGCCCCAGTCGTCTCGACCCTTGCCGTCCTGGTCGTCCCGGCGGCAGCCAAGCCCGCGTGCCCGGGCGGCACGCCGGCCTCGCGCCGTTCGCCGCCGTGGGCCACCCGGCCGTTCGCGCCCGCCCTCCCCGGAGTCCGTCATGCCCGATACCCCGCACGTCCCCCGTCCCCAGCGCATCAGCTACGTCCCGTTCGAGCAGATCGAGGATCCGCGGATGCGCGCCGAACTCGAGCGCTGCGCCCGTGACGGCACCCCGAGGCCGGAGAGCTCGGCCGTGCGGGCGCACGTGCCGGATTGCTTCTGGTTCTTCGCCGACTCCTGGGACCGGATCTTCCGCAACGGCGTGTGCGACCACGCGCTGAAGGAATTGTGCCGCGTCTACGTGTCGCGCTCGGTGATCTGCGAGTTCTGCGGCAACCAGCGATCCATCAAGGCGGCGCAGCAGGGGCTCACCGAGGCAAAGTACGACGACCTGATCGATTTCGAGACCTCGTCGCGCTACGACGCGCGCCAGAAGGCGGCGCTTGCCTACGCCGAGGCGATCGTCTGGCGGCTGGACACCGACGACGCGTTCTGGACGCGGATGCATGCGCACTTCAGCGAGCCGGAACTGGTCGAACTGGGTTGTGCGATCGGACTCACGCTGGGCCAGCAGAGCTGGCTGCGGCTGCTCAACATCGACCACCACCAGTACCTGTCGGGTACCGCCGGATCGATGGCCCCGGGCATGGAGGACGCCGGCGCGCTCGCGCAGGCCAAGGCACGACAGGACTACTGGGCCAACCGTCGCCCGGCGGCGGCGGGCTGATCGGGGCAGACGATGCGCATACTCGTGCTCGGAGCCGGCGCGACCGGCGGCTATTTCGGCGGGCGACTCGCGCAGGCGGGGGCCGACGTCACCTTCCTGGTGCGCCCGGCGCGCGCAGCGCGGCTGGCCGCGCGCGGACTCGAGATCGAGAGTCCGGCCACCGGGGATGCACGCATCGCGGTGCAGACCTGCACCACGGTCGACCCGCAGGCGCGGTTCGACGTCGTCCTGCTCTCGTGCAAGGCCTACGACCTTGATGCCGCGATCGACGCGATCGCCCCCGCGATGGGTGCGGAGACCTTCGTGCTGCCGTTGCTCAACGGCTATGCGCACCTCGACCGCCTGGTCGGGCGGTTCGGTGCGGGGCGGGTGGTCGGCGGGCTCGCGAAGATCCAGGCGACGCTGTCACCCGAGGGCGTGGTACGCCATCTGAACGACTGGCGCTACCTCACCGTGGGCGAACTCGATGGTGCGTCCTCGGACCGCCTCGAGGCGCTCAAGCGGCTGTTCGACGCCACGCCGGTCGGCGTCACGCTCTCGGGCAACATCCGCCGCGAGATGTGGATGAAGCTGGTTCACCTGTCGACCGTGGCGGGGATGACCTGCCTGCTGCGTGGCTCGGTGGGCGAGATCGCACGCACGCGCGAGGGTACGGACATCCTGCGGCGCTTCTTCCGCCTCAACCTGGACATCGCGGCGCGCGAAGGGCATGAGGCCGCGCCCGCCTTCGTGGCGGAATTCGACGCGCTGTTCGGCACCCGCGATTCGGCCTACAGCGCGTCGATGGCGCGCGACATCGAGCGCGGCGGTCCGGTGGAGGCCGACCACATCCTCGGCTTCATGCTCGAGCGCGCCCGCGCACACGGCCTCGAGGACACGCTGCACCAGCTCGCGTGGACCCACTGCAAGGTCTACGAGGAGCGCCGCGCCGCGGGTCGCCTGCCCGCCTGACCGGCCCGCGCGCCGCGCGTCCCGGAGTCCCCTCGGGTCCCACGGGCCGTCCGCGGCCGATTGCGGGCCGGCACGGATCCGGCTTCACCGGCGGTGGCCGGTTGCGCGCCGCGGCGGCCTGCCAGTGCCGAGGCGGTCGGGGCATCGGCCCGGCCCCGCCGAGCCGGACCGGGCGCGCACGCACGCGGCGTGCGGACCCGCCCCTGCACCGTCGCCTGCGCCCCCGCAGCGCGCGGGGGCGCGGGTCGTGTGGTCTGCGGCCGTACGATCAGGCCGGCCAGCCCAGCCACTCGCAGACGCCGCGACCCATCACCCACTCGAGGTCGTCGCCCGCGAGCCACGGGATCTGCTCGGTGAACATCGTGACGTTGTCGCGATAGGGGATCGGCGAGCGCGACAGGTCGGTGCCCCAGAACAGCCGCTTCGGGCCGAAGGCATCGAAGGCCTGGCGCAACCAGCCGTGGACCCGTCGGTACGGCCAGCTGTCGTTGGTGTAGCAGGGCAGCGCGCTCGCCTTGGCGGCAACGTTCGGTCGCTTCGCGATGGCGAGCAACTGGTCGAACCGCGCGAAGGCCTCGTCGTCGCGCAGGTGGCTGTCTAGCGCGAGGTGGTCCATCACGATGCGCAGGCCGGGATGGCGTTCGGCCACCCGGTCGACGAGGTGCACGATGCGGTGATGCACCAGCACGTAGATGGGCACGCCCGCGGCCTCGGCCTCGCCCCACACCCAGTCCATGTGACCCTCGTGCAGCAGCGCTTCGAGCTGCGGCGTGTGGAAGGTGAAGCGCAGGCCGAGCATGCCCGGCTGGCTGCGCCAGCGCGCGAGCGAACCGCGGCTGGCCGGGTCGGCCGGGTCGAGCCGGCCCATCGTGGCGAACCGGGTCGGGTGCGCGAGGTGGGCGGCGATCGCCAGGTCGTTGCGATCGCCCTCCCAGGACGGTGGCACGATGATCACCCGCCCGACGCCCGCAGCATCCATCTCGGCGAGCAGCTCGTCGTGGCCCAGCGGTACCGGCCGCTGCGGCGGGGTGCGTTTCGGCCATGGGCGCTCGGGCGTGTCCGCGCCCCAGATGTGCACCTGCGAATCGACGATCAGCACGATGGGGTCTCCTGTGGTCGCGGGCGAGGTCAGGCCCGGTTCATCCAGCGCACCGGCAGGCGTACCGCGTCCTCGCCGCCCATGCCCTCGCGCGACGCCTCGTCGAACACCTCGAGCGCGCGCTGCGTGACCGGCAGCGTGGCGCCGAGCGCGGCCGCCTCCTCGATCATCGTGCGCAGGTCCTTGCGGATCAGGTCGACGTCGAACGTGACCGCACCCGCGTCGCCGCCGCCCATCACCTTCGCGATCGTCGCGCCGCGCACCTTGAGCACGTTGGGCCCCCCCGAGGTGTCGGCGAGGATGTCCATCACGCGCGTGGGATCCAGTCCCAGCGGGCGGATGATGGCCAGCGCCTCGCCCAGCGCCTGCCAGTAGACCAGCAGCGGCAGGTTGATCGCGAGTTTCATCGAAGCGCCGGCCCCGGCCGGACCGACATGCTCGACGCGCCGGCACAGTTGCTCCAGCACCGGCTTCGCGCGCGCGAAGTCCTCGTCCGAGCCGCCAGCGAAGCCCAGCAGCTTGCCGTCGCGCGCAGGGCCGACCGTCCCGCCGACCGGGCATTCGACCACCGCCGCTCCGAGCGCCTTGAGGCGCGTGGCGAGCGACTGCTGCGCCTGGGGACGCAGCGTGCTCATCTCGATGACCAGCTTGCCGGCCAGCGGGCCGCTGCCTACGCCGCCCGCCCCGAAGTAGGCCGCCTCCACCGCCGGCGCGTCGGCGAGGATGCTCAGGATCACGTCGCAGCCTTCGGCGAGCGCGCGCGGGCTCGCGGCCACCTTCGCGCCGGCCGACTCGAGGGCCTGCGCCTTGGCAGGGCTGCGGTTCCAGACGGTGACCTGATGTCCCAGGCCGAGCAGGCGGGTGGCCATGGCGGCGCCCATGCGCCCGATGCCGACGATGCCGATGTTCACGGACGAGCTCCCGAGGGGTGTGTGGAGGCGCGAACTTGACACCGCGCGCTGCCGCCGTCAACTTGCCGCCTCGATGCGGCGGGCCGCGGGCGTCCGCATGCGGGCACGGGAGGCGAGGATGGCGGACACCAGGGTGGGCACGGTCGACATGCACTGCGAATACGACGTCGCGATCACGATGGACGACGGCCTGGTGCTGCGAGCCGACGTCTTCAGGCCCCGGGGCGAGGGCCGCCACCCGGTGCTCCTGACCTATGGGCCCTACGCGAAGGGGCTCGCCTTCCAGCAGGGCTATCCCAGCGCCTGGCAGCGCATGGTGGCCGAGCACCCCGACGTGGCCTACGGGTCGAGCAACCGCTACCAGAACTGGGAGGTGGTCGATCCCGAGAAGTGGGTGCCGGAAGGCTATGCCTGCGTGCGCGTGGACTCGCGGGGAGCGGGCCGCTCGCCCGGATACATCGACCCGTTCTCGCCGCGAGAGACTCGCGATTTCCACGACTGCATCGAATGGGCCGGCGTCCAGCCCTGGTCGAACGGGCGGGTCGGCCTGAACGGCGTGTCCTACTTCGGCAGCAACCAGTGGCACGTCGCCTCGCTGCAGCCCCCGCACCTCGCGGCCATGTGCGTCTGGGAGGGTGCGGCCGACTGGTACCGCGACATGACGCACCACGGCGGCATCCTGTCCACCTTCTGGGCGAACTGGTTCGACATGCAGGTGAAGACCGTGCAGCACGGGCTGGGCGAGCGCGGGGCGCGTTCGGCGGTCACCGGCGAACTCGTCTGCGGCGACCAGACGCTGTCCGACGCGCAACTGGCCGCCAACCGCTGCCAGTTCGGCGACGACGTGCTGGCCCACCCGCTCGACGACGAGTACCACCGCGCGCGCTCGCCGCAGTGGGATCGCATCACGGTGCCCCTGCTGTCGGCGGCCAACTGGGGCGGGCAGGGCCTGCACCCGCGCGGCAACTTCGAGGGCTTCACGCAGGCCGCCTCGAAGCACAAGTGGCTGGAGGCGCACGGGCTCGAGCACTGGACGCACTTCTATACCGACTATGGCCGGCGGCTGCAGCTGCGCTTCTTCGACCACTTCCTGAAGGGGGTGGACAACGGGCAGGACCGTTCGCCGCGGGTGCTGCTGCAGGTGCGCCACCTCGATCGTTTCGTCGAGCGCAGCGAACAGGAGTGGCCGATCGCGCGTACGCGCTGGACACGCTGGCATCTCGACGCCGGATCGGCGGCGATGGCGCCGCAGCCGGCAGCCGCGAGCGCCTCGCGCGAGTTCGAGGCGCTGGGCAACGGCGTGACCTTCTTCTCCGCGCCGCTGGAGCGGGAGACCGAGTTCACCGGACCGCTCGCCGCCCGGTTGTGGGTGTCGTCGAGCACCGAGGACGCGGACCTCTTCCTGGTGTTTCGCGTGTTCTCGCCGGACCTGCGCGAAGTGGTGTTCATGGGCGCGATCGATCCGCACACGCCGGTGGCCCAGGGCTGGCTGCGCGCCTCGCACCGTCGCCTCGACGCCTCGCGGAGCGAGCCGTGGCGCCCGTACCACGCGCACGACCGGCGCGAGCCGCTGGTCCCCGGTGAGCCGGTGGCGCTCGACATCGAGCTCTGGCCCACCTGCATCGTCGTGCCGGCCGGCTACCGGCTGGCGCTCTCGGTGCTGGGTCGCGACTACGAGTGGCAGTCGAGCACCGGCGCGCGGCTGTCGAACTTCAAGAACGAGCTGAAGGGCTGCGGCCCGTTCCTGCACGATGACCCGCGTGACCGCCCGCGCGCGATCTACGGCGGGCGCACCACCGTGCACACCGGACCCGGGCACGAATCCTGGTTGCTGCTGCCGGACATTCCCTGATCGGGGCCCGGCGCGATCAGGCTGCAGGCGAGGCTGCCCGGCGGGGGCGTCCCTCGACCGCGCGGGGCCTCATCGCGGGGGCATGGCCTGCGACGTCGCCGTCGCCGCCGCGTGGCATCGCGAGGGCTCGCTACACTGTCGACCCGTTCGCCCTGATCCCTCGCCATCCCTCGGAGTCCCGTCATGACCGCACCCGTGCTGTACGGCTTCTGGCGCTCGCTCGCCACCTTCCGTGTTCGTGTCGCGCTCAACCTCAAGGGCCTGGAGACTCGCGAGACATCGATCGACATCTTCAACGGTGCCCAGTACGACCCGGAGTTCGTGGCGGTCAACCCGATGTCGGCCGTGCCGGCCCTGGTCGAGGAGGGCCAGGCAGCCCTGACCCAGTCCCTCGCGATCATCGAGTACCTCGACGAGACGCATCCGGTGCCGCCGCTGCTGCCACCCACGCCGCGCGGGCGCGCGGAGGCGCGCGCGCTCGCGCTCATGGTGGCGGCCGACGCTCACCCGCTGGTCGTGCCGCGGGTGCGCAACTACCTGTCGGGCGTGCTCGGGCTCGATGAGCCCGCCCGCAACGCCTGGATCGCGCACTGGAGCCGCGCGGCACTGGCCGCCCTCGAGCAGCGACTGGCCGGGCGGCCCGGCCCCTGGTGCATGGGCGAGCAGCTCACCCTTGCCGACATCTGCCTGGCCACCCACGTGGCCGGGGCGAAGCTCACCGGTATCGACCTGACCGACTTCCCGGCCAGTCTTGCGATCGCCGAGCGCGCACTCGCGCTCGAGCCCTTCGCCCGGGCGCATCCCTTGCGCCAGGCCGGGGCACCTGCACGCTGAGCCCCGTGGTCGCCTTCGGGCAGGCGGGCGCTGCGTGCAAAGGCCTGCCCCGCGCGTCGGCGGGTACGGGCATGGACAGTGCCTGCGCCGTCGGCTTGCGGTCGCCGGAGTGGCGTAGGGTGCGGTCGGAGCGATCCACGCAACCGGCCGGCCCGCGGCCGCCGTGCATGCGGCGTGCAGGGGCGAGGTTTCGGCCGATGGTCTCATCCGTGCGGGGCGACCTGTCGCCCGCGTCCCGTCGCCCCGACGCGAGGGGGGCGGCAGCGGTTGCTCCGCCGGCCCCGCGGCCGCGGCACCCCGAAGACCCCTTGAGGAGATGACGATGATGACCCGACCCATCGAGCTGTCCGCGCGTGGCCTGGCCCTGCTCGTGCTGTTCGCGCTGGCGGGGCTTTCGCTCGCGCAGACGCCCCAGAACGTGCGCATCCGCGGCACCGTGACGGCGGTGGAGCCCGGCGTGCTCGCGCTGCGCACGCGCGAGGGCACGGCCCTGCGCATCCGGCTGGTCGAGTCCACGGCGGTGGCCACCGCGCGGGCGATCGCGCTTGCCGACCTCTCGCGCGACACCTACGTCGGGGTCACGGCGGTGAGGGCACCCGACGGCACCCTGGTCGCGCGCGGCCTGCACACGCTGCCGAAGACGGCCGCCGAGGGACACGGGGCCTGGGACCTCGAGCCCGGCGCGACGATGACCAACGCCTACATCGCGGCCGATGCGCAGGTGGGCGACGGGCGCGAGCTGACCATGTCCTTCAAGGGCGGCACGGTGCGGGTGCGCGTGCCGCCCGGCACCCCGGTGGTCACCACCGACCCGGCGAGCCGCGAGGCGCTGGTGCCCGGTCGCTACGTGTTCATGGCGGCGCGGCTCGATGCCGACGACACGCTGACCGCGCTGCGCATCACGGTGGAGAAGGACGGCGTGCGTCCCCCCCAGTAGGGCCTTCATGAAGCGACTGCTCAAGCTCCTGCATGAACTCGCCGGCATCGGCATCACCGGCGCGCTCGCCTGCCAGCTGGTGCTGCTCGCGCGCGCGCCCGCGGACATCACGCTGCCCGCCTATGCGGCGCTGCGCCAGGCGATCGTGGCCATCCACGGCTGGATCCTGCTGCCCTCGCTCGCGCTGGTCCTGGTGAGCGGCCTCGCCGCGATGGCGGTGCACTATCCGTTCGCTCAGTCGCGCTGGGTATGGGCGAAGGCGATCACCGGCATCGGGCTGCTCGAGGGCACGCTGGTCATCGTGATGGGCACCGGCCGGCGCGCAGCCGAACTGGTGACCGAGGCGCCCTCCTCGGCCGATACCGCGGCGCTCATGAGCGAACTCATGCGCACCGAGTGGATCGGGCTGTGGACGGTGTTCGCGCTCTGCATGGTCAACGTCGTGCTGGGCGTGCTTCGCCCGCGCCTCGACTGGCCACGCGCGAAGCCGCGACCGGCCTAGAGCCCGAACAGGTTGCCGCGGGCGCAGGTCAGGTGCGCGAGCACCGCCTCGCGCGCGGCCGGTGCGTCCCGGGCCTCGAGGGCGGCCACGATGCGGCGGTGCTGGCGCTGGTAGTCGAGGCGCAGCGATTCGGTCACGATGCGATCGCGCAGCTTGCCGAAGGCCGCGTGCTGGCGAGCCTCGTGGAAGAGGTCGAAGATGCGGCCGATCAGCGTGTTGTGGGTGGAGGCGGCGACGGCCTGGTGCAGGGCCGCGTCCCACAGCTCGAACTGCGCGAGGGTGGTGGCGGCCTCGGCCCGCTGCAGGCACTGGTGCATGCGCGCGAAGTCGGCAGCGGTGGCGTGGACGACCACCAGTTCGACGACCGCGGGCTCGACCCGCAGTCTCGCCTCCATCAGCTCGGCCGGGCTGGTGCCGGGCAGGGCGGACTCCTCGCCGGCCGCGCGTGCGGGGGCGATGAACGTGCCGCGTCCGACCTCCCGGCGCAGCCGGCCGTCGGCCTCCAGTTCGGCGAGCGTGAGGCGCACTGCGTTGCGCGGCAGGCCGAACTGCCGGGCGAATTCCCGCTCGGTAGGCAGTCGCGTGCCCGCAGCGTCCGGGCTCGTGCTGCGCTCGAGGATGTACTGGCGCAGGGCATGGCGGGGACGGTCCGTCGAACTCATGCCCGAACGCTAAACCAATTCGGGCATTGGTTCAAACTGGTTCATCGGCTATCCGATCCGATGCTGCGTCGCAGCAGTCAATCGGCGCGACAGGTCGGCTGGCCGCGGATGCGGGCTTCCGGATTGGTTCGCTGAACTCGAACCAATCGAGTCGTCCGTTGACGATTGGTCGGACAGGCCGCTAGCATCCGCAGGCTGAGATTCGCGATGCGGACCGTGGCGTCAGGCGCTTGGCCTGTCGGGCGCGGCCTCCGCCCGGGAACGCGCCGGGCGGCCATGCATCGCCCGCCCGGAGGAGTCGTCGACATGGCCGATGCCCAGTTGCAGTCCGCGCTTGCCCACTGGGCCCCGCGCCTCATCGCCAATGGCATTCCCCTGGCCGACTTCCAGGACGTGACTGCGAGCCTGGAGTCGTGGGAGGGCTGGTGCCGGGCCTGGGTGGCGCGTGGCGAGGTGCACGAGCAACTGGGCGAGGCCGATCTCGCGCGCGGCTGGCGCCTGTCGGCGGGCGAGCACTTCACCCGCGCGGCGGTCTGCCACCACTTCGCGAAGTTCGTGTTCGTCGAGGACCTCGAGCAGATGCGCTGGGCGCACCTGAAGGCGGTGGCGGCGCGCCGTCGCGCGCTGCCGCTGATCGCCCCGCCGGGCGAGGCGGTCGAGATTCCCTACCTGGGCGGCGCGCTGAAGGGCGAGCTGCGGCGCCCCGAGGGCGGCGATCGTCCGCCGGTGGTCGTGATGTGCATGGGGCTGGACTCCTGCAAGGAGGAGATGGACGCCTACGAGCGCAACTTCCTCGACCGCGGCATGGCCACGCTCGCCTTCGACGGGCCGGGACAGGGCGAGGCCGAGTACGACCACCCGATCCGGGGGGACTACGAGGTGCCGGTGGCCGCGGTATTCGACTGGCTGCAGACGCGATCGGACATCGATGCCTCGCGCGCGGCCCTGTGGGGCGTGTCGCTGGGGGGGTACTACGCGCCGCGGGCGGCCGCCTTCGAGAAGCGCGCGCGCGCCTGCATCGCACTCTCCGGCCCCTACGACATGGGCGCCAACTGGGACGGGTTGCCCGCGCTCACCCGACGCGCCTTCCAGGTGCGGGCGAAGTGCGCGACCGAGGCCGAGGCGCGCGCCCACGCATCCACCCTGTCG
>Ga0315900_10011377_pt1 | contig 11019 bp, 18 predicted proteins | sample LakEriMetagenome_FD_203521 | JGI IMG/M metagenome (GOLD analysis project Ga0315900, IMG submission 203521) | Freshwater fungal communities from buoy surface, Lake Erie, Ohio, United States - Buoy 12 MA114 | ecosystem: Environmental > Aquatic > Freshwater > Lake > Lake biofilm | place: USA: Lake...
ATTAAAAGATGAGATTGAAATGGTGGATCCAAGTGGTGGTCCTTATATCTCTAGAGGTATGCCATTAGATAGCTTTGGATTTAATAAGTATGTAGTTAAAGATTTACAACCTATTGATACAGGATACAAAATCATTACAGAAAAATGTGCCTATTGTAATCAAGCAGCTGGAATACACAAAATGGGATGTGAAACTAGAAAAATACAAATAAATTTATGAAAACAGAATTAGAAGAAGCTGCTGAAAAATATATAGAAGAATACATGTGGGAAGAAGAACAAGACCCATGGTTTGATTTTATGGAAGGTGCTAAATGGCAAATGGATAAACAAGAAGAATTTGCTATTGGATTTGCAGAGTGGTGTTTAAATTATATACCTGAAAATATAATAACTTCAAAACAACTATTAGAAATCTATAAAAAAGAAAAAGGATTATGACATTTAATGAATGGTTAGACAAATATTATTCTTATAGAAATAGGAATTATAAAAATGAAATTCTTTATGCTAAGAGTAAGTATGATGAAACATATTTAAAAAATGAATTATTAGAAATATATAAAGAGTTATGAGTTTTGAGAAACTAAATGAAGAAGTTAATAAAGGGCTTAGTGGTAATAACAATGGTATTCCTATGGGGTTTGATAGACTTAATAGATACATTGGTATTAGGAAGTCTATGTTTTTTCTTATAGGTGGTAACACAGGAAGTGGTAAAACTAGCTTTATTGACGACTGTTTTGTTTTAAATCCTTTTGATTGGTATATATCTAATCAAAACAAAACAGATATAAAGCTAAAAATTTGGTATAGGTCTATGGAGAGAAGCTCTACATATAAATATGCTAAATGGATATGTAGGAGAATATTCTTAGATCATGGAATTAGTATATCTGTAAATAAACTTCTTGGTTGGACAGAGAAAATGAATAAAGATGAATATAATCTTTTTCTTTCCTATCAATCTTATATGGATAAAATGAAAGATGTTATTACAGTTATAGAAGGTCCAGAGAATCCTGTTGGTATAGCTAAAGAATTAAAAGCTTATGCTCTAAAGAATGGAAAAATTATACAGAAAGATCCTGATGATGAATATAGCAAAGTGTATGTTCCTAATGACCCTAATGAAATAACAATAGTTATTATAGATCATATTGGTCTTCTTAAAACAACAAAAGACCAACCTACTAAAAAAGATGCTATTGATAAGATGTCAAATGAACTACAGTATGCTAGAGATTTCTTTGGATTTACTCCTGTAGTAGTTAGTCAGTTTAACAGAAGTATTTCTAATCCTATGAGACTTAAAGCAGGAGATGTAGAACCACAACTAGAAGACTTCTCTGATTCATCAAGCACACAGAATGATGCTGATGTTGTTCTTGCTCTATTTGATCCTTTAAGATATAAAGTGGAAGATACTTCTGGATATGATTTAAACAAACTTAAAGATGAGTTTGGTGGTAAGTATTTTAGAAGCCTTAGACTACTGAAGAATTCATATGGCGAGGATGACATTAGAATAGGACTCGCCTTCCTAGGGATGCTAGGAATTTTTAAGGAGTTACCTAGAAAGAGAGATATTACAGATGCAGATTATGAGAGTATTATTAATAAATCATATTTTTTACAATAATGAGAAAAGAAAAACCAGAAGGATTTGTTCCTCTCTTTAAAGAGCAGAGCAATGAAGAACAATTCATGTTCAAGAATGATGAATGGGTTAGAACTAACGAAACAAACATTAGTGGAATGTGGTTTCAATGGGGAAAGCGTGAAGATCAAGCTAAATATGAAGATGAAGATAAATTTGTTATTTATGGATATATAAAGAAAGAAGAATGAAACTAGAAGACTTACAACAAATTAAATATGAAACTAAAAGGTTTTTGGATACAGTGGATGAAGCTATATTATTAGCTAAAAATACTCCTGGCTGGAAATCCTCAATAGATGAAACTATTTTTGGTAAACATGATATTGCATCAACAAGAATGGCAGGAGCTGTTAGGAGAAGAGCTTTAGATTTAAAATATTATTTAACAAAGAAACTATGACAGCAATAGACTGGTTAGAAAAAGAGCTTGGATGCTATTTACCATCTAGTATTAAAGAAGTTAAAGAAACAATTCATAAAGCAAAACAAATAGAAATATATCAAACTGATAATAAAGTAATTTCTTTTGCTGAATGGTTAACTGGAGAGCGTGCAATAAGATTAATGGAATTGTATGGAGAATTTGAAGAAGAATTTTATCCTAAAGAGAAATTATGACAAAAACAGAAATACAAGAAACTATAATTAATACAATTATAGGGCATAACTGTAGAGGAATTATTCTTTCAAGTGTTAGAAGTGGTAAAACTAGAATATTGTTAAATTCTATTAAAAAACAATCTAAAAGAAAAGACATAAAAGTATTGTTGTTATATCCTAACATTGATATTAAAAAATCTTGGGAGAATGAATGTGATTTAATAGGTTATCATCCAGACATTACATATTGCACATTTGCTTCTATTGGTAAAGTGAAACAATTTGGATGGGACTTTGTAATATTTGATGAAGCTCATTTATTAGGAGAAGAAAATCAATTGCCTATTGCAGGAGAAATAGCAAAGAGTAATGATTATGTAATGTTTGCTTCTGGTACATACAATAGTGATACACTTGCTGATATAATGATGTACACAGGAATGGACTTAATAGTTAATTATAGTACAGATGAAGCAATTAAAGATGGAATAGTGAGTGATTACACTATTTATATACACAAATTTAAATTAGACACCTTAAAAAAAGTAGAGTATGGGAGAGTAAAAAAATGGACATCAACAGAACAGAAAGAATGCAACAGATTAACCAATAGAGTTATGTTGTCTACTGGCCAACAGAAAATGTTTGCTTCTTTAGAGAGAATGAGATTTATTAATTCTTGTCAATCTTTAATAGATGCAGTGAATAAATGGATTGCTAAAAACGAAGATAAGAGATTTATATTGTTTAGCTCTGATGAAAAAACAGGGCTTAGATATAATCTCCCAATGTTTAATAGCAAGAGTAAAGATGACACAATATTAAAACAATTCCAACAAGGAGAAATAAATCAATTATGTCTTCTAAAGAAGGCATCAGCAGGTGTAACCTTTCCAAATCTTGAGAATATATTAGTTACAGCCATTAATAGTAATGGAGAAAACCTTGAGCAAATGATTGGAAGAAGTTTGTTAAAAGATTGTGACAATTTATCAAATATTCATATCTTTGTTTCTAGTGAAACTTTTCAACTTAAGTGGTTAAGTAATTCTCTACAAAACATTGATAAATCTAAAATTGTTTATTTGTAATGAAAATATTAGGAATATATATTATAACTAATCTTATTAATAATAAATATTATATAGGAAGCTCTAAGTCTGTCTTAAACAGATTAAGTTGGCATAAAAGCCATTTAAAGTCAAAAACGCATCATAACGAACACTTACAAAAAGCATATAATAAATATGGGGAAAATTCTTTTACTTTTGAACTACTAGAAGAATACAAAAATGAAAAAGTGTTGTTTTCTTTAGAAAATTGGTGGTGTAATATGTTAAACACTTATAATAGAGAATATGGTTATAATATACAGCCTATAAATCCTGAAGGAATTCCTAGTCTATCTGAAGAAACTAAACTTAAAATATCTAAATCAAATAAAGGAAGAAAACATAGTGATGATACAAAACAAAAAATAGGATTAACTAAATTAGGTAATACTTATTTTAAAGATAAAAGTCATAGTGTTGAAACAAAAAATAAACTTAGAGAAATTAATTTAGGCAAAACACATTCAAATGAAACTAAAGAAAAAATTAGGCAAATTAATTTAGGTAAAAAACAATCAGAAGAAACTAAATTAAAAAGAAGTAAATCATTAACAGGTTATAAGCATACTGAAGAAACAAAGAAAAAACTTTCTATACATAGATTAAATAATCCATTATGTCCTAATCTAGGTAAAAAATTGTCTAAAGAATCTATTGAAAAAAGATCTTTAAAAAGACTAATACCTATTAATCAGTATGATTTAGATATGGTGTTTATAAAAACTTGGAATAGTACAACAGAAGCTGCTAAAACTTTAAATTTAAGTAAAAGTAATATATCAATGTGTTGCACAGGTAAAAGAAATTATGCAGGAGGTTTTATATGGAAAAAACAATAATAATTCGAGGATAAAATATGTATAATTAAAAAGATTATTCGTATCTTTATACTCCTTAAAAAAAAATAACTAAATAAATTAAAAACATGGCAGAAGTAGTAGCTATCGCAGGAGAAAGTGGAGGAGGAAAATCCACAAGTATTAAGTTTCTTAATCCAGCAGAAACTTATTTAATTAACACAGCTGGAAAATCACTACCGTTTAAAGGTAGTGCTAAATTGTATAATGTTGAGAGTAAAAATTATTATGAACCAACTGGTATTCTTGACACTCTTAACAAAATAAAAACAGTGAGTGAGAAAGCTCCTCATATTAAACAAATTGTAATTGACGATAGTAACTATCTTCAAACATTTAATATGATTGGAAAAGCTTTAGAAACAGGTTATACAAAGTTTACATTACTAGCTAGAGATGTAGTTACATTAATTCAAGAAGCTAAGAAACTTAGAAATGATTTAATTATATTTTATATTTCTCATACAGAAACAGTGATGGATGGTGATGAAATTAATAGCTATAAGCTAAAGACATTAGGAAAAATGATTGATAATCAAGTAGTAATGGAAGGATTGTTTACAATTGTTCTTTATACTAATGTTGATTGTAAAGGAGATGTTTGTACATATTCTTTTGTAACAAACAAAATGGGTAAAATTCCCGCAAAATCTCCAGCAGAAATGTTTGAAAACTTAAAAATACCAAATAACTTACAATTAGTGAGTGATACAATTAGAAATTATTATAACTAAATTAAAAATTATGAATGAACCAGCAATAATGGAAGAACCAGTAGTAGCTTGTGAAAAACAATGGCAACCATCAAAAATGGAATGCCTTAAAAACTATAACATAAATATTAGATTTCTATCTATAGGGTGTTTAGTAGAAGTAGGATGTATGTCCATACCTTTTACAAATATAACTGATGCTATGGAAGCATTACAAGCATATATAGACAATCCATATGAAGAAAGACAGAAATGGGAAAAATTAAGTCAAGAATAAATTAACTAAATTAAATTAAAATTATGTCAGGAATTACTGGAAAGAAAAGAGAAGCAACAGGATTTACAGAACAAGAAAAGTATGTAGGAGTGTTTACAGCTACAGTGTTAGCTATTAATCCAACAGAAGAACAGTTTAAAGACTTACTAGAAATTGAATTGAAAGAAGATAGTAAGGCAACAAACTATCTATCAGAAAACAAAGATGGTAACACTGTTTTAAGAGTGGATGTATGGATGGAAGATGATAAATTTAAAAACAAATTTAAGAAGTCTTTCTTTCTAGAAGATAGAGAAAGAGAGAATAAAGATGGAAGTAAGAAACAATACATTAATAATGTAGGAAGTTGTTCTTGGGCTGCAGATGAATCTGAATTACCAGACTGGTTTACAAAGAGAGATTACAGACAAGCATATGTAGGAGAAGAGAAATTATATAATTTCTTAAAAACTTGGCTTGGTGCTTTAGATTTTAGAGATCCTGAAACAACCTTTCAATTAGATTGGAAAAAACTAATGAAAGGAAATGTGAAAGAATTGAAAGAACAACTAGATGGAGAATATGCTCAAAAAGTATTAGGTATAGCTACAATTAAAACTGTAGAGAAAACTAATGATGAAACAGGAGAATTAGAAATCAAAGAATATCAAGATATATATGATGATTTTCTTCCTGAGTACACTCATAAGTTCTTTAATGCTGTAGACTATGATAATATTAAAGTTCTTGAAGTGTTAGCATCTAAGCAATCTAAAACATTGAAAACACATGAAAGATTTGTTGTTAACATTCATGGAGAGTATGGATGCAAAAACTTCTTTAACTTAAAAGAAATAAAACTATACAACCCAGGAGATAATTTAGCTGCTTCTAGCAATGCTGTTTTAGCTTCTGATGATGATGACTACTAGAAATTAGTTATTAATACATATAGAGCCTCTGTATTAATTTACAGAGGCTTTTTTTAATAATAATTAAATGATACAAGGTAAAAAGAAAATAGCATTAACAAAAGAGAATATTCTAGCCCTTATATCTCCTTATGATATTTATAAACTCTATATGCCTAATAAGTGGGAATTAAACAAAGTATGTCATTCTCCATTTAGAAGAGATAGTCAAAAGTCTTTTATCATAGGTAGTAAGTTTGGAGAGATAACACATAAAGATTTTGCTGATTCTAACATTAAAGGAAATTGTTTCAATTTTGTTCAACAGTTATTACAATGTAATTACATTGATGCTTTAAAGCATATAGATAGAGATTTCTCTTTGGGAATATCTTCTGGAGAAGTTAGTAGACACACAACAATTGTAACAACATATAAACAGCCTGAGATAGAAGAAAAGAAGTATTCTACAATACAATGTGTAACTAGGAAGTTTACAAAAGAAGAGCTGCAATATTGGAATGAATATCATCAAGATATAGAAGACTTAAAAGCTAACAATATATTTTCTATTAAAAGTGTATTTTTTAATAAAGAGAAGTTTGTACTAAAAGATACAGAGCTTAGGTTTGGGTATTTATATGATGACAGATGGAAAATCTACAGACCTTTTAATGATAGCAAAACAAAGTGGATGCCTAATAATGTTCCTCTTGATACACTAGAAGGAAAAGAAAACATTATTGATTGTGATACAGCTATTATTACTAAATCTAAGAAAGATTTAATGGTGCTTAAAAAAGTATATCCATGTGTATGTGCTGTTCAAAATGAAAGTAATGCTTGTTTCTCTACAAGTAATGTAGAATTTCTTAAATCTAATAGCCAGAAACAAATATTAGCATTTGATTCTGATAAAGCTGGGGTACATAATAGTTTACAAATAACAAAAAAATATGATTTTGGTTATTTAAATGTTCCTAGAAGTTATCTATCAGATGGAATAAATGATTTTGCTGCATTAGGAAAAGAGTATGGACTAGAAACAATAAAAAAAATATTAACAAGAAAAAAAATAATAACATAAAAGTTTTATTTAACACAATGATTATGGAAAATTATAATACACTAAAAAATGCACTTGTACACACAGCTGTACCAATGGAAACAAAAACTTACAAACCAGTAAGTCATGCACAATTAATAGATCTTACATTAGAGAGTATACATCAAGCAGGATTTACTCTTGACAAAGAAATGTATTCTTCTGCTAGAGAAGGAAAGGTTGCTAATGGTAAATTTACTATTAAGAATGTAGCAGATAATGAAATGCAATTACAGATTGGCTGGCAGAATAGCTATGACAAATCATTGTCACTAAAGTTTGCTATTGGAACAAGAATATTTATTTGTAGTAATGGATGTGTATCAGGAGATTATGGAGCTTTTAAGAAAAAGCATCAAGGAGAAATTCAATCTTTCACTCCACAAGCTATTACAGAATATATCAAAAGAGCTGGAGAAGCATTTACAAGAATGCAATCTGAAAGAGAGCTTATGAAAACTATTGAAATAGATAGAAGAGTTCAGGCTGAGTTAATTGGTAGAATGATGATTGAAGAACAGTTTATTGAATCTACACAGATGAATATTATCAAAAGAGAACTAGATAAACCAACACATGATTATGGTGCTCCTAATAGTTTATGGGAGCTTTATCAATTTACAACTTTCTCTATGAAAGAAGTACACCCTAGTTTGTGGATGAATAATCATATTGATGCTCATTCATTCTTTGTAGAAGCATCAGGAATGGTTACAAAGAAACAAGAGATTAGTTTACCAGTTATTAATCAATTAGAATTATTTCCTGTATAATGGTGGAAAAAGAAATTGAATTGTTTAATTTATATTTAAAGGATTACTTGGAATTATGGCCACACTTTTGTTGGCATAATGACAAAACTCCAAAACAAGTTATGGATAGAGTGTTATTTAAAAAAGAATTTACATTTGAAAGATGGAAAGAAGGTTTTTGGACATATAAAACAAATACTAATTTTAAACACACTTTGTCTGATGTTAGCACTACAAAGCGTGTAGCTATATCTTTTAATCAATATAGGTTTATACCTTTTAATATTAAATATTTTATAACATGAATTGGGAATCTTTTAAAAATAAATTTCATGAATCATATCATGAGATTATGCAACCATTCATAAAGAGTACAGAGTGTGATGCAATATATGCATTCTTAAAATCAGAAAGTGGAAGAGGGGCTCAAGTGGCCCCTCAATCCATTAATACATTTAGAGCTTTTAAAGAAACTCCTCTTGATGAATTAAAATGTGTACTAATGTTTCAGGATCCATACTTTGTATATAAAGATGAAATTCCTGTTGCAGATGGTTTAGCTCTTGGTTGTAGTATTTCAAAGAAATTGCAGCCTACATTAAAACAATTCTATAGTGGTATAGAAGATGAATTATTTAATGGACTTAACTTAGACTGGGATATGAATCAATATGATGTGAGCTACTTAGCTAAACAAGGAGTGTTAATGCTTAATGCATCTCTCACTGTAGAAAAGAATAAAGCTGGAAGTCACAAGTATATTTGGAAACCATTTACAGACTATGTAATTAAAAATATTATTAATCCAACAAAAGTTCCTACAGTGTTATTTGGTAAAGATGCTCAGGAATATGAACATTTATTTACTAATGATGTATTAAAAGTGTCTCACCCTGCTTCTGCTAGTTATAATGGAAACAAATGGGATACAAAAGGAACATTTAAAAAATTAAATGAAATAATCTGGGAACAACAAAAAGACACAGTGGTGTGGCTTGATGGAATTCCTTTTTAAAAATTAAAAACAATGGAAAATAGAGAAATTACAATAGAAGAATTACAAATAGGAGATGAAATCCTAACCCTTACACAACAACCTAAATATTTAAAAGTGTTAGAAATTCCTAGAAAGAGTAAAAAAGGTTTTTCTTGGAGAACAGATGTTGATAGATATGTATCTGTAAGATGCAGAGTTAATGCAGATATTACTTATAGACAAGCTAATAGATATGATTATAAAACAAGAAGCTACGTTAATAAAACAATTGAAGATAAACATTATAATATTAAAGCTCCAGAAGAAAATAGTCCAATTGAAAAATTTGATTTGAATTTTAAAAAAATATGGCTTGTTAAAAGAGAAATATAATGGAACAAAAATTAATAAAAGTAAGTGAAATAGAACTAGGAGATGAAATAATCATTTCTAGTTATAGTAGTTTAAAGTATTTAAAAATAGTACAGCTTCCTAAGAAAAAAGAAAGTACTAGATTTAAATGCAGTATTAAAAGAATGCAAAGAACATCAGGAAATTGGAGCTGGGGTGTAAATGCATTTGAACAAGATGTAACACAACATAATCATGTGTTTTATCAAGACTTTTATGATAGAGATATATTTTTAGTAAAAAGAGAAAATAACATTTAAAACTTAGAAAAATGAAAATAGAATATTGGAATGCAGAATATAAAGGGGCAAAATCAAAATTAATTAGAATAGAAGATTGGCCAGATACAGAAGAGTCTTTTGTTAAATTTTATGATTTAAACAATCAATTAAAATATTGTAATGGTTGTCATTATGCATTTGTTGATCAAGAAGTGGCAAATAGATATTATAAGGAATTTATTCCTGTACATAATACAATTGCAAATTATTATAAAGGAGGAATAGTAGATTAATTTAAAACTTAGAAAAATGATTTTAGAAAAACAAAAAGAAGCACACATTTTACAAGAAGGAGAATCACAAGATTCAATTGGAATGTCATTAGACTTAGATTCTGCTCAGATATTGATGCAGATGTTAAGTAAGAATCTATATTCAGATTCAATAGGCTCAACTATTAGAGAATGGTCAAGTAATGCTTTAGATAGTCATAGAAGAGTTGAAAGTGACAAACCTATTATAGTATCATTTACTAGAAACTCTAGTGATAACTATGAGTTTTCAGTTGAAGATTTTGGGTTAGGATTAGATGCTGATGATGTTACAAATGTGATTAGTAAATATGGTAAAAGCACTAAACGTACAAGTAATAATGAGTTAGGAATGTTTGGCTTAGGATTTAAATCAGGTCTTGCATATTCTAGTAGTTTCTACTTTATATGCAGAAAAGATGGTGTAGAACGTAAGTATATGATGTATGAAGGAGAAGATGTTAATACAATTGATTTGTTGTATGAACAACCTACTACAGAATCTAATGGTGTAAAAATGATATTGCCTGTTAAGTGGCAAGATAGAAGTGATTTTATCACTAAGATTAACGAACAACTTGCTTATTTTGAAAATGTATATTTTAATGTAGAAGGAATCAATAATGATTTTTTAATTCATAGAAATGAAATATTCCAATTCTCTGAATTATCTAAACAAAATGAATTACATATATGTTTAGATAATGTTTATTATCCTCTCGATTTTACTAAATTAGGGATAGATAAAATAAATATTCCTGTTGCTTTGAGATTTTCTCTAAGCGATGGATTATTTCCTACACCTAACAGAGAAACATTGCATTACAATAAGGACTCTAAACAAGTTATTCTTGATAAAATAGCTAAGCTTGCTGATTATATGATTGATAAATATAATGAGTCAATTACAGACACAACAAATATTAAAGAAGTGTTTGAATATTATAGTTCTAATTCTAAAAGTGTAAATATTCTTAATCAAAATTGTGAAGTTACACAACTATTGAAATTTACAGTGAAGAGAATAAAAGAACCAAAGCTTAAAGGTATTGAACTTCTTAATTTAAAGAGTTTATATAAACACAAAGACTATATTCTTGGAGAATATGAAACTATGTATAAACTATCTCG
>Ga0315900_10011378_pt1 | contig 11019 bp, 10 predicted proteins | sample LakEriMetagenome_FD_203521 | JGI IMG/M metagenome (GOLD analysis project Ga0315900, IMG submission 203521) | Freshwater fungal communities from buoy surface, Lake Erie, Ohio, United States - Buoy 12 MA114 | ecosystem: Environmental > Aquatic > Freshwater > Lake > Lake biofilm | place: USA: Lake...
ATGTCCGGCGGCAGCATCACCTTCCACGCCCGTGACCTGGGCGACCCGGCCGCCGCCATGCAGACCGTGACCGTGCCGCATCCCGTCTGCGGCGGCCATGTCAGCCCGGATTGCCCGCTTTACATCGGCGGACGCGACAAGGACAAGGCCAGCCTCTGGCACGGCGCGATCTCCAGGGTCGTGCTTCGGCAGGGAGCCCTTGAGCCCGGAAAGCTGATGGCCTGGGTGGGCATGAACGACCCCGCCTGCCTGGCCGACATCAACGCCGATCTCGCCACTCAACAGCTCAAGTCGGGCTGGAAGTGGGAGTCATCCGCTCCGGCCATCCTGCCAGGAAAAGGAGTCGATGCAGGCAAGGAGGCGCTGATTGACCTCTGCCATGTGCTGCTGAACGCCAACGAGTTTTTCTATCTTCACTGAGGTTTCAGGATCGACCGGAGGCTTCTTCATCCAGCCCGGAGGCCACCTGCTCGAAGCCTTTGGCAAGCTCCTGCCAATCGTCCGCAGGGGTCTGCCAGCCGCCGCTGACACGCACGACGCGGCGCAGCTCCTCCCATTCGGCACCGAGCGCCTGAACAACCACGGAAGAACCTTCTTTCCCGGAACTGCAGGCGGAACCTGTGGAGATGGCCAGTCCCAGACGGCTGAGCCGGGTCAACCACTTCAGGTTGGAGTGGCGGGGCATCACCATGAGCACCGTGTTCCAAAGGCGCGGCGCCCCCTCGCTGATCACGCGCAGGCCGGGAAACAGGGCCTTCATCCGGTCAATAAATTCGTCGCGCAGAATGCTTTGCCGGTCGGCCACGGCTTCAAGGTCAGGAGCCAGTTGCTCCAGGGCGGCTGCCATGGCCTCCGTCGCCGGAAGATTCTCCGTGCCGGCTCGCCGCCCAGCTTCCTGCGGTCCGCCCACCAACAGAGGAAAAGCCTCCTCCTCATCAGCAAGCATCAGCAATCCGGCACCTTTGGCCCCGCCGAACTTGTGACCGCTGAGCGTCACATAGTCGCAGTCGCCCAGCCGTGACGAATCCAGCTTGCCCACCCACTGGGAGGCATCGGCATGAAACCTCACCCCTTGGGCACGGCAGGCCTGAAGCAGCTCGGGCCAGGGCTGCAGCACACCGCTCTCGTTGTTGGCGGCCATCACGGAAACAAGCGCAGGCTGGATTCTGCGAATCACCCCTTCAAGTCGTTCGACGGTCACACGTCCCTGTTCATCCACGGGAATCTCCGTCACACGAGCCCTGCCCAGCCAGAAACGCGCGGCTTCACGCAGGCTGGGATGCTCAATGGCGGAAATTGCCACGCAGGCATCGGGCGGCAGGCAGCGCGAAAGACCGGCAAACAGCGTGTTGTTCGCCTCGGTCGCCCCGGAGGTGAAAACCAGGCGCTCCGGCTCCGATCCCAGCCAATCGGCCAGCCTGGCGCGGGCGGATTCCAAGGCCTGGCTGGCGAGCCCCGCCTCCCTGTAAAGGCTCGAAGGATTGTGCCAGTGCTGGTCACTGGCCCGCAGCCAGGCTTCTCGCGCCGCAGCTTGCAGCGGCGTGGTGGCGTTGTGATCAAAGTAGGCGGGCATGACCGGAAGGAACTGCCTACTACGATCCGATGAGGCACTTTTCCAGCGTTCTCGCCCCGTCTCCCCCGAGCTTTTCATCCAGGGCCTCGAGACGCTGGATGAGGTCGATGACATGCCTGCGTGGATACATGCCGCCTGCGGCATCGCAGAAGTGGGTGCGGCATCCGAAAGGCCGATGCTGGTAGGCTGTGCAGCGCCCATCCTGGCCCAGCAACGGGCAGGCTCCATCAGGGCGCGCCCTGAGCTCGCGACGCCCCGAGGCCCTCACGCCAAGCTGAAGATACAAGGCCTCCCCCAGGGTGAGCATCGGTGTGCGCCGCGTGAGCCGAAACTGGCAGCAGCCGGTGGTCATCTGACAGTTCCGCGGCAAAACACGCTTCTCCAGCTCGCCATAAACGGCCTTCACCTCCTCTCGGTCCTCCGGCGTCAGGGCCGGCGCATTTTTGTTCCTGGGTCGCGACATCCGGATCGGGCGGGCTCACTCGGGCACAATGATCTGGTCGTCAGGCTGAACCACCACGTCGACCCCCGGATTGCCCGTCCCATTGGACAGGTTGTGAACCGTTGGCGCCTGCCCCGCGCGGACCAGCTTGACCTTTTTCATGCTGCCGTAGGGCGTTGGTCCCCCGGCCGTCATAATGGCCTGGGAAAGGGTCATGCCCTGCCGATAAGGAACAGCTCCTGGCTTGTTGACGCCGGTCACCGTGACCGTGCGCATGGTGGCCGTGCTCTCACCGCCATCAATGGAGACGACGACGGTGGGCCGGGTGTAGATCTCTTCATGGATGTACTTTTGCTCGATCACCCTCTGCAACGAGGACGGCTTGAAGCCCGAAGCCTTGACATTGCCGATGTAGAGCAGCGGTATGGTGCCGTCCTCACCCACGGTGTAGACGCCGCGGATCTGGGCGATTTCGTTGTCGGGAATCCCCCCCACGGAAACCGTGATGCGGTCGCCCGGACGCAGGGGCAGCTCCCCGCTCTGCGCGAACAGCACGGAATTCATGCCCAGCCAGGCAAGGATGAGGGTGAGTGATGTTTTCATGGAGGTGGAGGTCATTTAGAAGATGTCACCGCGCGGGGCCTTGGCGGCCGGAGCGGCTGGCGCACCTGCCGCAGCCGGCGCTTCAGCACGACGCGAGCGCCTGCGACGAGGCTGCTCACCTCCGGCGGCACTCGCATTGCCCGGGGTGTAGTAGGTGTAATAGCTGGTGTAATACTGGTACTGGGAGTCGCTGCGGACGTCGACGTTGTTCAGCACCACGCCCAGCACGCGTCCGCCGACGTTCTCAACCGTCTGCTTCACGCGCATGAGCATGTGGCGGGGCAGCTTGCGATGCTGGACCACGAGCATCGTCAGGTCGGCCTCGTTGGCGAGCACGGACGCATCGCTGACCCCGAGGATCGGCGGCGAGTCGATCAGCACGAGGTCAAACCTGCTCTTCACGTCGGCGATGAGCTCGCTCATGCGCTCCGAGTTGAGGATGCCGGCGCTGTCGGCCGGAAGCAGGCCGCTGGGAAGGAAATACAGGTTGTCCACCGGGGTCCGCATCACGACCTCCTCCAGCCGCGCCGGAGTCATGAGGTAGTTCGTCAGGCCGGTGGCGTTGCTGACGTCAAACAGTCGGTGAAGGCTGGGGCGCCGCAGGTCCGCATCGATCAGCAGCACGCTGTAGCCTCCCTGGGCGCAGACGGTCGCCAGGTTGCAGAGGGTGGTTGACTTGCCCTCCCCCGCACCGCCGCTGGTGACGGTGATGCAGTTCGCCTCGGGGTTGCGGCGGTTGAACTCAATGTTGGTTCGCAGGATCCGGTAGGCTTCGGCATCCGGGTTGAAGCCGCTGGTGCGATGCAGCACGCCGACATCCTTGGGAACGACGGCCAGGACGGGCACGCCCAGGAATCGCTCCACGTCATCCAGGCTCTTGACCGTGGTGTCCATGTACTCCAGGAAAAACGCCAGCCCAAGGCCGAACATGAGGCCGAGGACGGCGCCCAGCGAAAGGTTGACCGCCACGTTCGGCTTGGTGGGCCGGGGCTCCACCTCCGCCTTGGCATAGATGGTCGCCGGCGACTTGACCAGCTGCAGGTCGGCGTTGGTCTCGGAGTACTTCTCCTTGAACTTCACCAGCAGGGCTTCGATGTAGGTGACGTCGTCCTTGGCGGTCTTGTATTCGTTGAACGCCGACTGCTGGTCAAGAAGGTCCTTCTTGGCGCCTTCGTTGAAAACCTGCAGCGACTCCCTGCGCTTTTTAGCGGCTTCGAGCCTGCTGGCGAGCCCCTGAATGTGCCCCTTGGTCTCGCCCGAAATCAGCTCCTTGTATTTGCTGATCTGGCTGTCAAGGCCCTGAACCTGGGGATGCCGTTTTCCGAGCCCCTGCTGGACCAGGCCTTCACGCGCGACCAGGAGCTCCTGGTACTTGGCCATCATGGAGGCGACGTTCGGGTTTTCCAGGCGCAGCCCGGAAGCGCGGGTCACCAGGTCGTCGGCACTGAGACTGGAGAGCTGCTCCATTTCCGCAGAGAGCGACTGAACCTCCAGGTCCGCCTGCAGCAACGCCTGTTCGCGGGAAACCACCATGGAGTCCTCCGAGGTCTGGATCGTGGCTCCCGGCGTGATTGAAGGCCCGCCTCCGGGCATCCAGTCCCCCACGATTCCCGCCTTCTTTTTCGCCTCCTGCATCTTGAGCCGGGCCTGATCCCTCAGCTGCTCCTGCTCGGCAATCTGCTTGCCCATGCGTTCCAGCGCCTCGCTCTTCTGCCTCGATTCAATGTCAATACGCTGCGTCATGTAGCTCGACGCGACGGCATTGGCGATCTCGGCGGCCAGGGCGGGATCCTGGTCATAGTATTCGATCACCACAAAGTCCGACCGGACGCTGGACTGGGTGTCCAGGTTGCCGCGCAGCTTGGCCAGCGCGGCCTGGCGCGTCGGCAGGGACCAGCGGCTTTGAAGCTCCAGCTTGTCCACCACCGGGTAAAGGGTCTCAGGCTTGGTGATGCTCTCAAACTCGTTTTTGATCACCACATCACCTGGCGCCATGAACTCCTCGGCCCCCCTGTTGAAAACCTGCACCTTGTTGGTCAGGCGCTCGATCTTCATCTCGACCCGGCCGCGGTACTTACGCGGCATGATGTAGGTGATGATGGCGGCCGTTGCGAAGACCAGAAGGAAGGAGAGGCTGATCAGGCCAAGCCGGTTGCGGATGACCTGCCAGGAGTCGACCGCCTGTCGCTGCATTTCGTGGCCCGCATCATTCATGTTGGCTGGATATTAGCATTTGTTAGGTATTCTGCATCCTGCAATCCGGCCAGCGGCAGGAAAGCTGCCGCTGGCCGGTGAGGTGAAAGGCTTGTCGGTGGATGAGTCTGAAATCAGAAAGTGGCCGTGACGCCGACCGAGACATTGTTCCTGTCAAACTCGCGACTCGCGTCATCGGAGGACAGAACGGAGTAGTTGTAGGAGGCGTCCATGGAAAGGTTTTCCAGAATCTGGTAGCTGACACCCGCGGAGAGGAGAAGCGAATGCTCAGTGACGTCGGAAATCACGCCACCGCCGTCAAAGTCGCTGTAGACATACTGAGCGCCGGCATGAAGGCCGACCCGCTTGTTGACCTGATGGGAGGCGTTCAAACCCGTGCGGACGGAATAGCGGCTTTCATAACCCGAAAGTTCAGCTCCGTCGAAGCCACCCGCTCCAAACCACCGGACCTGGGTCTTGCGTGCCACGGCATAATTGAGGGCGACTTCACCATAGGGAGCGGTGTTGTTGCCCCGCTCTGAACGGTAAAATTCAGCACCCGCCCTGAAGGAACCCGTGAAACGCTGGCTCCAGGCATGGTCCACGCCGGCAAGGGCGAAATGAGACTGGAAGTCACGCCCGCTGACGTTCTGATAACCAGTGTTCTTGTAACGGTATTCCGCCGTGAGTTTCGTGCGCTGGGTCAGAGCATAGGAGAACTGCTGGGCGACAAGGTGAGAAAGGCGATCCTCGGCGTCGGAGACGATGTCATCCTCATAGGTGATGCCGTCCACGGTGTAGGAGGTGGTCGTCGAAAACCTCTGCGACCAGGCGTAGCTGACGTTGAAGTTGTTGAAGCCGTAAAGGTACTGGCCGTTGAAGAGGGTGGTGGTGCCGCCAAGCGCCAGGTTGGGCTGTGCCTCGTAGGTCAGGAAGAAGTTGTTGCTGACCTTCAGCCTCTCGGAGACCTGGTGCGCGATGTTGAAGGCGATCCGTGCGTTGTAGAAGGTGTCGTCATAGCGAGGGATGTTGTCGAAGTAGTGAATGGCGCCGAGATCCAGGGCGACACTCCATGGCGTTGTCCTGTCGGCGTCCGTGTAAGTGGCCCCGATTCCGCCCTGGGCGTAGTAGGATTCAAAACTGTCGAGACCTGGAGTCGTCACCGAATAATCCAGGTAATCATAGCCTCCCCTGGAGGTGATGCTCCAGGTCAGGGGCTGCTCGGTCTCAAAGTCCCCCGAGTAGTTCTGGATGGCCGTCAGCCCCTGGGCGCCGGCTTTCCCGCAACAGGCAAGGCAGGCAAGAGCCACGAGTGGGAGGAGATTTTTATGCATGGCCGGGAGAGTCTTGATTAAACTGGCAGGATTCTACGCCCTCATCTCATCCTCACGGATAGTGCGGCACGTTCTGCGTCGGCGAGACGCACGAGTTGTCACAGGTCCTGTCCTTCGGATTTCTTGGCAGAAACCCCCCGGCAGGAGGCTGCATCAGGTAAATGCCACGGATGCTGGATGGTATCGGGCTGAAGTCCTCCTCCTCGGGGGCCGGACTCACGGGCAGCGGATTCTTGACCTGCTTGCCTGAATCCACGATCGGCGGAGCCACGGACGCAGCCGCCGAAGGCGAGATCGCCGCAGCACAGTCGGTGATGACACCCGCCATCTTGGGGGCCACAGAAATCCCTGTCTGCACGATTTGCCCGACCAGGGTGGCATCCGCATTGGCGGCGGTGATCGCAGCCTTGATGATCTCGCAGGCACAGGATTCATTGATGACCAACGCGTCTTCGATGATCATCAAGACTTTGCCAGGCTCCTTGCTCACGGCGGCGGCAACGTCCCGGGTGATGTCATCGCACTGGCCTGCAAAGCCTGACAGGGGCAGCGCCAGGGCACATGACCAGAGGGCAGACGCAATCGACCTTGTGAAGAGGCAGGAGTTCATAGCAGCGGCGAGTTGAAGAGCGAGGACGGGATAACTAACTCTGGAGCGGGTAGTGGGAATCGAACCCACATGGCCAGCGTGGAAGGCTGGAACTTTACCATTAAGCTATACCCGCAGTTAAAGTTATAATAACACGCAATATCTAACTGCCGCAAGATATTTTTTAGAATTAACACAAAAAGTTTTAAAATTCAGAAAGCCTGATAAAATCAGTAATCTGGATATCAAAACTTCTTGTTCTTCATCCTGACTTGAAGTCTTAAACAGCTTGCGATTTCACGCAACTGTGACTTTTCACAAGCCCCAAATTTTTATTTGCGCCACATTCTCAAATGGGGTGCCCCGCATCCCCCGACCCTCTCCCTGAAACCCACCACTTTGCAAAACTGGCTCATTTTAATCTGGCTCATGGCTGCCGCAGTTGGCAGATTAGTTGCTGAAAAAATGAGAGGCACTGCACAAAGGATGTGTTATTTTATCCATCCCCCTCGTCACAGTTGGGGAGAAGATCATTCAAAGTATTTCGTACTACATTTGTAATCCCCAGACATGGAACTAGACGGAGGCATCAAAATTTACCTGCGAGAGATTGGCAAGACCGACTTGCTGACTCCCGAACAGGAGGTGGATCTCGCTGAACGCATCAAACGCGGCGATCCCGAGGCCCGTTCACACATGATCCGGGCCAATTTGCGCCTGGTCGTCAAGATCGCGCAGGATTACGCCAACTACGGCCTCCCACTCCTGGACCTCATCTCCGAGGGAAACATCGGCCTCATGAAGGCGGTGGAACGCTTCGACCCCAACAAAGGCGGCAAGCTTTCCACCTATGCAGCCTGGTGGATCAAGCAATCCATCAAGCGCGCCCTGGCCAACCAGTCGAAGACGATCCGTCTGCCCGTCCACATGGTGGACAAGATCAGCAAGATGCGGCGCGTGGCCATGGCGATGTCCGAGGAGCTTGGCCGAGAGCCCACCGATGACGAACTGTCCGAGGAAATTGGCATTGATCGCGCCAAGCTGAGCCAATTGAAAGTGGCATCCATGCGTCCGGCATCCCTGGACGCGCCCATCAGCGATGATGACAGCACCGAGTTTGGCGAGATCGTCGGTGATGAAAACGCCCAGACTCCGTTTGAGCTGCTCAGCCACAAGAACATGCATGGCCAGCTCGACGGCCTGCTGACGGTGCTGGATGAGCGTGAACGCAAAATCATCGACGCACGTTTTGGCCTTGCCGGCCAGAAACCGCGCACCCTGGAGGAAGTCGGCCAGGAGTTTGGCGTGACGCGCGAACGCATCCGCCAGCTTCAGAACATCGCCCTGCGCAAGCTGCGCCGGGCCCTTCAAAAGAAGGAGGACCCGATCCCCAAGGTGCTGCGCAACGCCGGCTCAAAAAAGAAGCGGAAGAGCGGCGAGGACAAGGCGGTCAAGTAAGGCACGCCACCTGCGGGCACTGATTTACAAGTCCCTGTCGCCTGATGCGGCGACGGCGGACTCCCAGTGAGAAGGTGTGTTGAGGTTGGCAAACAACGCCTCCTCCTCCCCAGTCAGCGGGCGCACCGATGCCAATCCTTGCAGGCGGCATTCCTGAATCATCGCCCGCATCGCTGAAATGCCGCGGTCCATGCAGGCACGCATCACCTGCTGCATGCCGGGCGAATACCAGCCGACGAGAGGTTCAAGACCCTGACTCGACTCGAAGAACAGCCCCAGACCAGACGGCACGGCTCGCACAATCGACTGGTTTAAAAACGCCGCCGTCATGAACGGCATGTCCACGGCAAGCAGCAGCACCGGCATGCTGAACTCATCCAGCATGCGCAGCACGACACCGGCAGGCCCCGCTGCCTCCTCCTCCGGATCAAATCGCCAGGACAACCGTCCCGTGAACTCCGTTTTCTCGTGCAAACCCTGCTGGCGTCGGCAGGCGATGACCACCGGGTCGCCTTCGGTGCTCAGAAGCTTTTCGGCCTGAACCTGCCACAACGGTCGTCCCTGCCAGTTCAGACAGGCCTTGTCCCTCCCCATGCGCACGGACCGTCCTCCGGCCATCAGCACGGCTGCAAAGCTGCTGCTCGCGCGGAGATCCATCACATCGGCTCCTTTTCTGCGGCAATCTCCAACCGAAGACCGATCCCCCTGGGCGCAGGTGCGGTGACGGCCTCGATGATTTTTTCGAGGGTCAGCCCCTGCTCGCCCGCCCGCACGCCGGGCTTCAAGGGCCTGAATTTCAGGACAAACTGCCCTTTGCTCCTGTCCATGACCTCCACCTCGGCCCAGTCTGCCCATCCATGCAGCAAGGCGTCCACCCTGAGGGCGTTGCCATCCTTGGCATATTCAGAAATGATCAGCTTCAAGGAGGCCTGGTAAGGCACTCCATGAAGGGCTGGGGCGTCATGCACCGCCTGCGCCAGCTGGTGGACGCTGACAACGCCAGGATCAAAGATCACGTTCACAAAGTCATCCACCATCTGTCCGGAGACGACCTCGCCGACCCCTTTGAGCTGACTGATGGCATAGTTCACGGAATAGGCGCAGCCCGGACACTCCACCCCGGAGATGTAAAGCGTCACCCTGGACGGCTTCGCCCCAGCCCCTTCCCGGTCTGCGGCTTGGAGAAAAGGGGACAAGGAGAGGATGAGAAGGAGGCGCGGGTTCACGTTCGAGAGAAGGATGGATCATACGATGCGTCCGGCAGAAAACATGCGGCTCACTCCCCTTCCGGCAGGACGTCCACGGCCACCTGCAGCCGTTGCTCACCGGCGCCGATGGTCACCCCGCGAAGAGGGCTCACATCCCCGAAATCACGTCCCCAGGCAACGGTGACATGACGATCGGAAGGAAGCAGGTTGTTGGTGGGGTCCGCATCCACCCAGCCCGCCACCTCACCGCAGTAGACGGAAACCCAGGCATGCGAGGCATCAGCACCGACGAGCTTGACCTGGCCGGCAGGCGGCAGGGTTTCCAGGTAACCGCTGACATACCTGGCCGGCAATCCCAGGCTGCGCAGGCAGGCGATCATCACCTGGGCGAAATCCTGGCACACACCGCGGCGTTTTTTCAGGACCAGCTCCACGGGCGTGGCGAAATCTGTGGCCGCTGGATCGAAGATAAAGTCCTCAAAAATGCGCCTGTTGAGGTCACAAACCGCCTCGAGGACGGGGCGGCGGGCCGGAAATGACGAGCGGGCATAATCGGCAAAAACCGCCCCCGTGGGAATGAGCTGTGAACTGAAGGCCAGTTCACCCGCCAGGCTTGCCGGGCTGGCATGATCCGCCCGGCAGGCGTCCCTGACCATCTCCCAGGCCGGCGTCTCCGAAGGGTCGAGGGCATCGCCTGGCAGCACTTCCACCAGGCTGCGGGCGATGACCTCAAGCTTCTGATGCGAGCCCTCGATTTCAAAGTAAACGCAGGTGTTTCCAAAGGAGTCTTCACGTTCCGCTCTCTGCATGGGGACCGGCCGGATGGAGATTTCATGCCAGGGACACTCCTGAAAGGGCAGCGAACGGGGCTCCAGCCTGGCAATGTAATGCCCGACCGTCACCGGACTCTCATAAGTGTAGGTGGTACGATGAATGATCCGGTAGCGCACGTCAGGAGGATGGGTGTTGCAGGAACGCCCTTCATTCGGGATTCCGGCTTGCATGGGAGAAGAAGTGTTCGGTGATGACGTCGGAAAGCTTTTCCAGCTCCTTGACGAGGCTGGCACAAAGCTGCGGAATGACGGCTGAAATGCCTTCCGCATCCCTGGCAAGAGAATCCAGGTGAACGGCTGAGAGGTCTGACAAAAGGCTGTCCGTCTGCTCCCGGGGTGTCTTGATCTTGGAGGTGCCCGGCACCTGGGGCAGCTGCGCGGAAAGCCGCCCCAGAATCTGAAGCTGGTGAATCACCGACCTGGGGTTGATGTCATTGAGCAGAAGAAGATCCAGCGTCGGAGCCAGCGTGGGACGGGCGAAATGCAGCCTCCTGTAAGTCATCGTGCTGTCACAAATCTCCAGCAGCGGCGTGAGCAGGCTGTCATCCTGCTCGCAGCATTGTGTGGCTGCGCCGGTGAGTTCCAGGACCCCGCAGGCCCGCTCAATGCGCCTGCCAAGCTCCAGAAAACGCCAGCCATGCCCGCGGGTCATGTTCTCCTGCTGCATGCCGGCGATGGCCGCGAGATCGAGAATGAGGTTGTCGAGAACCCCCTGCGCGCTCGAGAGAAGAAAAGCCCCTGCAGGAAGCCTCGCATCCCGTTCAAGCCTGTTGACGAGCCTCCACA
>Ga0315900_10011380_pt1 | contig 11018 bp, 8 predicted proteins | sample LakEriMetagenome_FD_203521 | JGI IMG/M metagenome (GOLD analysis project Ga0315900, IMG submission 203521) | Freshwater fungal communities from buoy surface, Lake Erie, Ohio, United States - Buoy 12 MA114 | ecosystem: Environmental > Aquatic > Freshwater > Lake > Lake biofilm | place: USA: Lake...
GCGGCGAGGCCTGGGGGCCGCGACTGGCAACCGTCACTGAGTGACTTCCCTTCCCTCCTGGAAATGCCTTCTTCGGAAGCATGATCTGCACCATGCCCCCCTTGAACACCAACACAGCCGCTCATCTTGCGATTCGGGCTTCCCGGCAGGCGTTGCGGCGGGATGCAGGTATTGGATCAGCGGCCTTCCCGGCAGCGGATGCGACGGGGCACCGGTTCAGTTCGGTTTCTTCGGCGGCGTGAACTTGATCTTCTTCACGAGCTCCACGATCGTGCCATCGGGCTGGGGCATGCCCGACACGGCCGTGATCGCCTTGACGACGTTGATGTACTTCAGCCGGTAGTCGCAGTCGAGCTCGACCTCGGTGTTTTCGGCGCCGCCGGGGCCGGTGTTCACGCCCACGATGCCGATGATCTTCTGCCGCAGGGCCTCGAAGTCGCCCACGCCGCTGCCGTTCATCAAGATGCCGGCCAACTCGCCGTCCGGCCCGGCCGTCATCTTCACTCGCACGATCACGGGAGGATCTTCCTGCGGCGCACCAGCGCTCGCCCCGAGCGGCATGCGGATGTCGAAGTCACCCTCGGGGATCACCGTCTTCAGCGTGAGCATGAAGAACGTGATCAACTGGAAGACGCAGTCGATCATCGGCGTCATGTCGATGGCGATCTTGTCAGGCAGCGGTTCTCGATCGGCCATGGTGGTGCACCTCCCCCGGACTTACTTCCGCTCGTCGTACTGGGCTCGCAGCACGAAGTTTTCGAAGCCTTTTTCCTGACAGATCTTGATCAATTCCTGGACCTCGCCGGTCTTCACGCGGCCGTCGCCCCGGACGATCAGCTTGGCGTCGGCGGGCTCCTTGCCGGCATCGATGAGCACCCGCTTCTCCTGCTCCAGGAAGCCGCTCATGTCGGGCACGCGAATCGCCTCGCCGTTGTAGATCACCTTCGTGACGCCGTCCTTGTCAGGCCACAGTTGCAGCGTGATGGGGTCGTCGGCCGGCGCCTCCGCCGGCTTGGCCAATTGGCTCAGCGGCAACTGCACGCGGTCGTCTTGGACGGCGTTCGAGAAGTTGAGCGTGAAAATGAAGAACGTGATCAACTGAAACGTCACGTCGATCATCGGCGTCATGTCGATGTCGGTCTTGGCCGGCCCGTCGCTCTGTCGTTTTGCCATGGTGGGTGGCTGCTCCGCTGCCCGGGGGACGTCGCCGTCGGCTATTTCTTGCCCATATTCTGGAACCGGGACATCAGCCGACCGCTCTCGTCCTCGACTTCCATGTTGAACTTCTGCAGCCAGTTCTTGAGCAGGGCATAGGCGGCGATGGCCGGGATCGCCAGCCACAAGCCGATGAGCGTCGTCACGAGGGCCTGCGAGATGCCGACGGCGAGTTCCGAGGGCTTCGGAGCCGTGTCCGAGCCGGCGATCTTCATGAACGCCGCCACCATGCCGTCCACCGTGCCGAGCAGGCCAAACATGGGGGCGAGGGCACCGACGAGCGACACGTAACTGATCTTGTGCTCCAGTTTCATGGCCTCCTCGCCCTGGGCACCCTGCATCGCCTCGACGGCGGCGGCATAGCCCGACTGCAGTTTGCCCATGCCCGCGGCGAGCACACGGCCGAGGTACGAATCGCTCCCCTTCGCCAGTTCGAAGGCTTGCTGATACTCCTTGTTTTCGAGGTGCTGCTCGAACTGCTGGGAAAGATCGGGTGGCAGCAGCACGGTCTTGCGGAACTGCAGAAAACACATCACCAGCAGAGCCACGAGCCCGAAGGAGAGGAGCAGGAAGACGATGATGTATTTGATGCCGAGTGCCTGGGCGAGAAACGCCAGGTAGCTGGTGCCTTCCTCTTCGGCAGACTCGTCGGCTGCCGCATCTTCGTCCTGGGCGACCGCGGCGGCAGGCGCCAGGACGGTCGGCGCGATCGTCGCTGCCATCCACGGGCCGCACGCTCCGACGACGAGCAGCACGCGGCAGAGCCAGCCACGCAGCACCGCCGCCGTCCACGGTCGAACCATCACGCCGCCCGCCTGCAGTCCCAGTTCCATGATCATCTCCTCGGGAAAAAAGTTCGTCGATCGTGTTCGTGTCGAGGTCGCCTGACCGGCTCGGGCCGGTCAGGTTCCTTTGCCGTCCGCCAGTTTCCGGGCCCAGATGCTGTCGGGATAGGCCGACGCCAATTCCTGCCTGGCCTCCTCCGCCCGCTGCGGATACTTGGCCTGATCCCAAAGCTGGGCCAGATTGTAGAGGGCCTCGGCCCGCGTCTCGCCGACCGAGTTGTAGACCAGGCTGACGGTCAGAAAGGCGATGATGGCGTCCTGCTCCTTGCCCACGCTCCGCCAGGCGTCGCCCAGGACGTTGTATGCCTGGCCGAGAATCTCGCCGTCGTCGGGGTCCATCTCGCCGATGATCCGCTCGACGGCCGCCACCCCATCGGCTCCCTTGCCCTGGCGGGCGAGGCAGCGTGCTGCCCCGAGTTCGGCGCTGCGTTTCTGAGCCGCACTGGCCTTGTCCTGCGGGGCCGTCGTGATCTGCCCGGCGGCAGTGAACTCCCGCATGGCCTCTTCATACTTCTTCTGGTCATAGAACAGACCGCCACGGGCGGCGGTGGCCCGCACGCGATAAGCGGGCGGGCCGCGTTCGAGCGGGGCGAGCGCGGCGGCCGCGTCGGCGAACTTGCCGCTGCGGGCGAGCAATTTGGCCAGCAGTTCCTGCATCGGGAACACATGGTGGCTCTGGGGATGCTTGCCAAGAAAGTCGCGAACAGCCTTTTCTCCGGCCGCCAGGTTCTCGCCACTGGCCGCCGCCTGGCCGCCAAGTGCCGCGGCCTTCACAAACTCGAGTTCATCGACGATCAACTGCTCGGCACCATCGATCTCCGCCGGATCGATCTTGGCGAGGTCGTCGATCGCCTGTGCCGCCTGGCCCCGCATGATGGCCACCCGGGCGGCCTTCAGCGACTGGGGCTCGGCGGTAAAGATCACCTCGCGGATGCGCTCGATCGGCACGGTTTGCTGTTCGCCCCGGACGTCGATCTCCACGCCGATCGGCGAAACGGCGACGATGTTGCCCGAGATGCTCGGGGCGTTGCTGAGAAGCAGCCGCCCGGGCACCTGTGCGACGGTCTGCCCGGCGAGTAATGCCGCCAGGACCACCGCCATGATCGGGGCCTGGAGGATGGCTGCGGTCGAGTTCCGTGCGTGCATGGTGGAGGCGGGCCGAGCGGCCCGATCGTGTCGGTTGTCGGGGGTCATGTGCCGGCCGGTGCGGCGGCAGCCTTCGCCGCCGCCTCCTGCGCGTCGAGTTCCTCGAAGCCACGGGGCGGCAGTCCCTGGGCCTTCTGGATGTCCTTGAGCAGTTTTTCAAACCGCTTCTCGGTCGACTCGCCGCCGAGGGCTGGATACAGCTTGCGGGTGACGGCGACTGCCTTCTTCGCGCTGGCGAGCAGTTCGGTCTTCTTGTCTGCCGGCTTGCCGGAAAGTTGTGCCCGATCGAGCATGCACTTCGCGATGTTCATTCGCGCCTCGTAGAACAGATCGTCGGCCTTGCCGCCGCCGCCCACCTGCTTGGAAAGCTTGTTGGCGATGCCGCCCCAGCCCCAGACGACGGAGGTGCCGGCCTTCCGGCCCATGACCGCTTCCCGGAGCAGCCCGTCGGCCTTGGCGGGGTCCGCCGCGGCAGACTGGGCACCGGCGACCTGGAGCAACTCCGCGGCCTGGACCTGCGTATCGAGCGAGTTCTGCCGCTTGGCGTCGCCGAGAATCCAGTCGATCTGCTCCTGGGCCGCTTCGAACTTGCCGCGCTCGCGGAAGATGCCCGCCATCCGCAGGCGTATCGAAGGCTCGTACTTGGCGATTTCCTCGCCTCCCTTCTTGAGCAGGGCGGCGTACACCGTCGCCGCCCGGTCGAGGTAGCCCTGCGCCTTGTCCTTCGGGACGACGGTGCCCGTGCCCTTGCCGGAGCCGAGCGACATGTACGTCGTCGCCACCCACATCTGCGAGGCGATCCGCTCGTCGCGGGCGGCGAGTTTTTCGAGGAAGCTCTCGAAGCCGGCCAGCACCTTGGCGGCCCGCTCGCGCACGCCGGGCTGGGCGGCCTCGGCCGCCAAGGCCTCGAGTTGGCCCTGCAGATCGCGGCCCATCGACAGGTAGAGGGTGGTCAGCTTGGCCGGATCGCCCGCCACCTTCTCCAGTTGCTCCATCGCCTGCTGGGCGTTTTCAAGTTGCTCGTTCTGAATGAAGTACCGGAGAGCGACTGTCAGTCCGCCCTCGGCGAGTGGTCCCTGCGCGAACTCGGGGCCACCGGTCTGCACGACCTTCCACGGGCCGTAGCCGGGATTGTCGAGGATCTCGCCCGCGAGCTTCATGTCGCCGTCCTCGATCGCGATCTGCGCCCGCGACAGGGCGGCGGCGACGGAAAACTTCGACGGCGGCGCCCCCGAGGCCGCTGCGAGCCCCTCGTCGAGCGCAGCCTTCGCTTGTGCCTTCCAGCCGGCGAGGGTCTGCTCGTCGGGCTTGAGGGCGTCCTCCAGCCGCCGCTTCTCCTGAACTTCGCGCCACAGGGCGGCGCCCACGCGCTGGAGCAGTTCTGGACGCTTCGGTGACTCGGCGGGCACCTTCTTCATCGCGGTCACGATCTGGTCGGGGTTTCTCGTCTCCAACGCGGCGCCGACGAGCGTCGCCAGGGCGTCGCCCCCCTCGGCCTCGGAAGGCCACTTGGCGGCCATGAACTCGGCCAGTGCGAACAGCCGCTGCTTGCCTTCCTTGGCCGTAACGCCGTCGGCGTCTTTGGCAATCTGCTGCAGGCTGGCGAGGGCGATCCGTGCGGCCTGCCGGCTGCCCATCGCGTCGGGAAACTTCTCGGCCAGCATGCCCCCCATGTCGGCCGCTTCGCGGAACTTCTTCGCGTCATAGAGCAGGAAGGTGAGTACCGAGCGGGCCGACGCGACGGCATTCACGTCCTGCTTGCCATCGTCGGCCATTTTCAAGGCCGCTTCATAGGCCTTGATCGCCTCGTCGCGTGCGGTGGCCGCCTCGGCCGCCGCATTGTTCGCCTTGAAGGCCTTCATCGCATCGACCTTCGTCCGCGCCTCTGCGACCGCGGTGGTGAACGTCGCCTCCTCCTGCTCCTCCTTGGGAAGATCCTTGCCGAGCTTGGCGGCGAGTTCCCGGGCCTCTTTCGCGAAGTCCTTGCTCGCCGTCGCGACTTCGGTCGCGAGCTTCTTCGCGTCTCGTTGCAGCAGGCCCTTCTTGGCCTTCTCGTTGGCGGGCAGTGCATCGGCCCTGGCATCGAGCAGCGCGGCGGCGCGGTACTTCGTCGCCAGCCAGTCGGGATCGAGCTGCTTCGCCCCCTTGGGCTGGGTGAGGATGAACTTCAGGACCGCGTCGTCGAGCTGGTCGTATTTCTTGTCGGCGAGCCAGCACTCGAGGGCTACCGCCAGGGCCTTGGCCCGCAGCGAGATGATCAGCGGCTGCTGGGCATCGACCCCATACACCCCGGACAGCGTCGCCACCGCCTCGTCGCGCTTGCCGAGGAGGGAGTAGTTCCGGCCCTCGTAATACCGGGCGAACAGCCCCGCCCCCTTGTTCGCATACTTGTCGGCGAGCTCCTTGTGCCGCTTGGTGGATTCCTCCATGGCAGCCTGCCACTCCGGCGATTTTGGCTCGAAGGCCTTGGCCTTCTCGAAATGCGTCTCCGCCACCATGAGCCGTGTCTGGATGAGCTTGGAGCGTAGGGCCTCCTGCTCATCCTCGAGCCGCTCGAGCTGCTTGTCGACCGCGGCTGTTCGCCGCATCGGCTTGGGCTTCTGCCGGCCTGCCTTCTTGTCGTCAACCTTGCCGCCCTCCTTGGGCTGCTCCTCCTTGCCGCCGGAGAGCGCGGCGATCTCCGCGTCCACGGCGCGGAGTGCCTTGAGGACGGCATCTTCCGCGTTGGTCGGCGTGTCGATCGGCTGGCCTGGCTTGACGGTCGCCTGCAGGGCCTTGATCGCCCCATCGAAGAAGGTGACGGCTTCCGCCCGCAGAGCCTTCGCGTCCTCTCCCGGCCGCTTGGCCTGCTCCACTTTCGCGCGGCCGCGCTGGATCAGGAGGTTGCCCTTCTGGCTGTAGGCGTCGATCGCTCGCCGCCCTTCCGGCTCGGTGGCAAGGAACCGGTCGATCTCCTGCTCGGCTGCGTCGAGGATCGCCGTGCGTTTCTTGCTGTCGGACTCGGTCTTGGTCGTGGCCACGAGCGCGGTCGCTCGGCGGAACGGCAGCTCCTGCTTCAGTTCGGCGGCGGCTCGGGAATCGGCGCTGACACGCTCGAGCACCCAGAGCGTGACGTCCGGCATGTCGGCTTCCTGGAGCCGGTCGAGCAGGGCGGTGGTGGCGGCATCGCGGGCCGACATTTCCTCGGCAGCCGGCGCTGCGGACGGGAAGGCGATACACACGACCGCCATCAGGGCCATCATGACGGCCATGATCGCGGCTCGAGCGGTCCCCGACGCGTCTGCCGGCGAAGAGCGGTGATTCATGAGTGAAGCGGAGGGCGGGCCGTGAAGATCGGTCGGAGGGCAGCGCGAACGGCGGGCTGGGAGAATCTCATCCCGCATTGTGCGAATGCTCAGTCGGTCCGTCAAACCGTCCCCGGAGGAGGGGCTGGGCATGGGATCACCGCCGCGGCTTTGGAGCCGGGTTGGAGGTCTTCAAGAGGCCGATGCGATCGGCGGCCTCCAGGAGCGCGGTGCCGAACGGGGTGACGTCGCCTCGGGCCCACCATGCGGCGGCGAGGGCCGCGGCCGCATGGGCCGCCGTTCCCCGCGGTCCCGCGTGGGGCGACGCCGTGGCGAGTTCGCCCACGGCAACGGCGAGCAGCAGTTCACAGTCGCGGGCCGGCGGCAGGCCCGGCGTGACCGCCCGCAGCGAGAGCACGGCGGTGAACGTGCGTTCGCCAGCGACGTTCACTGGGCGGCAGGCGAGCGTCGCCTTCACGGCCGCATCCTTCATCGCCAGCGGCACCATTTCGTAGACGACGCGGGTTACCTCCCCGGCGTGCAGGTCGCTGGCCGGCGGATCGCCGCCGGCCAGCGATTCCATCGCCGACTGACGGTGGCCGACCAGGCGGTAGGCGGCTACCGCCTGCGGATCGAAGGCCACCTGGAGCCGGCACTGCCGGGCGGTGATCGTGGGCGTGGCGAACACCTGCTCGAGCACCGCGCGGCGGATTGCGACGGCGTCGGCCGGCGTGCGGCCGAAGCCCGGCTCGAGCGGCTCCCGCACCGTCGGCTCCGTCGGATCGATGAGCACGAACCGCACTGCCGCACGTCGGCCAGCCTCGGGACCGTCGGCCGCCAGCGCCTCGCGCCAGGCCGACACGGCCGCGCGGCCCGCGCCGCGGGCCCGGTCGACCGACTCGGAGTTTGCGACGACGATCAGGGGCCGAGCCGGCCCGCGCTCCACCTCCTGGGCCGCGAATTGCATGGTGGCGTCGAACTCGGTGGCGTCGTCGCCCGGCTCGATCTCCAGGGCGGTGGCCAGCCGGCGGAGGCCCGCGGCGTCGAGGCGGGTGCCCGCCAGCCGCGGCTCCCGGCCGCCGACCACCACGGTCATCCGGTCCCCGTCGCGCATCTGGTCCGCGACGGCCGCGACTGCCCGACAGATGTGGGCCCACAGGAGCGGCTCGCTCCCCGTGTGGCGATCGAGCGCCAGCATGGCGTCGACCGCCGGCGTGCTGTCACGGGCCAGAGGCGGGGCCGTGACGCACACCTCGACGAGCCGCGACTCGGGCCGGCCGCGGAGCGATCGCACCGCGTGGATCATGACCTGCGGTTCCGTCGCGGCCGATCGTGATGGCGGCGCCGGCAGCGCCGCCAGGATCTCCTCCGTCCGCATGCTGGCGGCGAAACCGGGCCGCGGTTTCCGGCCCGCGCGGTCGACGAGAGCTTCAAACGCATCGGTTCGTATCGAAAGCGGCGGCCGGTCGACCTGCAGGGCAGCGGCCGTTCGCGGATCGATGAATGGCGACTCGCCGTGGGTCATCTCGAAGGCCATGTCGTAGCCGGCGACCCGCGGCACGCTCCGCCGCGGCTCGGCGCGGGGCAGCGGCACGATCTTCATGGCCGCGGCGTCGGAAAGCGCACCGGCGGCGGAGCCGACCGCCGCACCACGGACCATGGGCGGGGCCGCTGTGAATGGATCCGGCTCGGTGACGGCAATCGCGTCGTCGTCGGCCAAGACCGGGGTGGGCACGACGGCCAGCGGGTCGTTCGGCTCCAGCGACGGGCTCGATTCCTGGGCCGCCATGCCGACTGCGAGCTCCAGCGGCAGGACTCCGGGTGACGGCGGCTGCGGGGCCAGCACGACCGCCGGTTGCGGCGCCGTGGGCTCCACCCAGCGCGCGAACTCGAAGCCCGTCAGGACGAGACCGCCGAGGGCGGCCAGCAGGACCGCGACACTGGCAGCGGATTGCGCGACGGCCAGCGACCAGCGGCCCAGACGCCCGCGTTGCCGCGGTGCCGTGGGCTTCCCCGCAGGCCGCAGACTCCCGGCCGCCCGCTCCAGATCGACGCCACGGCCGGCGGCCGGCGTGAAGACCGCCGCCCTGACACGGTCCGACAGTCCAGCGGGCAGGGTGACGCGGCCGAGGAGCCGGTCGAGGGCGGCGTCGTCGAACAGGGTCTCGGGCACGACGCGATCCGCGAGCCCCGGGGGCAGGGGCACGTTCCGCAATGCGTCGTCGATCCGCCGGTCGTCAGCCATGGTTCAATGCCCTGCCGTTTCCACGCTGGGGCGCGGCCTGGCCGTGGGATTCGAGCAGATACTCCCGCAGCCGGCCGCGGGCGCGACTGACGCGGGACAGGACCGTGCCCAGCGGGATGCCCTGGAGATCGGCCGCCTCCTGATGCGTGAGCTCACCCACGACGACCAGCAGCAGCGTTTCACGCAGTTCCTCCGGGAGTCGGGCGAGCGCACCCTGCATCGCGGCGGAGAGCTCGTCGCCGAACGGGTCGGTCGGCGGAGCAGCGGGATGGGCAAGGTCCGCCGGGGCCGACGTCTCCCGGCGCTCCCGCCGCCGCCAATGGTCCGCCACGCGGCGCCGCAGGATCGCCATGAGCCAGGTCCGTTCGCTGCGGCTGCGGTCGTACAAGTCACGACTGGTCCAGGCCGAGCGGAACGTGTCCTGCACAATGTCTTCCGCCTCGTGGACGTCGCCGACGAGCCGATAGGCCACGCGGTACAGGACGGTGACATGATCACCCAGCCAGGTTTCGAACTGCTCGACGTGCGGGGATGAGCGCGGCATGGAACGTCGCCGGGAGCCCGGGCGGATGCCCTCATGGCCCGCCGCCGGAACATTCGGCGGCCCGGGCCGAAACTATTCCCCCGGGCATCGGACCGACGCTGGGGAGCCCATTAGCAGTTTGCAGTTTGTAGAACTAAGTTTGCCCGAGCAGGATGCGATGGCCATCGACCCAGGAAACCCTCGGCGTTTCCTGCGGTCGATCAAGTGGAAAAAGGCCATGGAGGGCTTTTTCCACCGACAGATAGCATATCCGCCGCCGCATCACGCCCGTCTGGCCGCGGCCGCCGAGGCGGCCAGCCAGCAGGGCAACTGCCCGGCGGGCGGCAACTTCACGACCCGTGCCGACCGGATTCCCGGGCAGGCCAGCACCGCCGCCAGGGCCTCGGCCGACGGCTCCTGATCGAGGTTCAGCACGCCGATCGCGTCGCCGCCGGGAGCGGAACGGCCGACCGTCATCTGGGCGATGTTCACCCCCAACTGGCCGAAGGTGGTGCCGACGCGGCCGATGATCCCGGGCACGTCCTGGTGCGTGAACACCAGCAGCACGCCGTCGAGATAGGCCTCGAGCCGGTGGCCTTCCAACTGCACCAGCCGGGGCATCGCATGGCCGAAAAGAGTTCCCGCCGCGCGATGCACGCGGTCGCCCGACACCAGGTCGACCGCGACCACGGAACTGAAGGCTCCGGGGTCGGTGCGGCTCTGCTCCACGAGCTCGATGCCCCGGTCGCGCAGCAGCATCTCCGCGTTGACGATGTTGACGTCCTCGATCGCCGACTCGAGGAGGCCGGCCGCGAAGGCGGCGGTGACGAGGCGGGTGTTGCGCGATGCGATCTCACCCCGGTAGGCGATCGAGCAGGAGCGGGGCTGACCGTCGTCGAGGCGGGACACCAGTTGACCCAGCCGCCAGGCGAGGTCGAGGAAGCCGCGGACGCCCTCCAGCGCCGCCGGATCGACGGCACTCGAGTTGACGGCGTGCTTGATCGTGCCGGTGGTCAGGAAGTCGACGAGCAGGCCCACGCCCTCGACGGCCACCTGCGACTGCGCCTCCTCGGTGCTGGCCCCGAGGTGCGGTGTGACCAGCACGCCGGGCATGCCGAACAGCGGGCTGTCGGTGCACGGCTCCTTCTCGAAGACGTCGAGGGCCACGCCCCCGATGACGCCCGACTGCAGGCCTGCGACGAGCGCCTGCTCGTCGTAGATGCCGCCGCGGGCGCAGTTGATCAGCCGCACGCCCCGCTTGAGGAGCTTCAGTTCCTCCATGCCGACGAGGTGCCGGGTCTCGTCGGTGAGGGGCGTGTGCACCGTCAGGTAGTCGACGTGGGGCAGCATGCCGCGCACGCTCTCGATGAGCTCGATGCCGAGCTCGGCGGCGCGGTCCGGCGACAGGAAGGGATCGAAGCCCATGACCCGCATGTCGAAGGCCCGGGCCCGCGCCGCGACGGCCTGTCCGATCCGGCCCAGGCCCACGATGCCCAGCGTCTTGCCCGCGAGCTGCGCGCCCATGAACTTGTTGCGGTCCCACTTGTGGTCCCGCAGGCTGGCGTCCGCGGCGGCGATGTTGCGGGACAGCCCGAGGAGGAGCGCGAAGGCGTGCTCGGCCGTGCTCACGGTATTGCCGGCGGGCGTGTTCATGACCACGATGCCCTGCCGCGTGGCCGCCTCCTTGTCGATGTTGTCCGTGCCCACGCCGGCGCGGACGATCGCCTTCAGCCGATGGTTGCCGGCCAGGGCGGCGGCGG
>Ga0315900_10011381_pt1 | contig 11018 bp, 7 predicted proteins | sample LakEriMetagenome_FD_203521 | JGI IMG/M metagenome (GOLD analysis project Ga0315900, IMG submission 203521) | Freshwater fungal communities from buoy surface, Lake Erie, Ohio, United States - Buoy 12 MA114 | ecosystem: Environmental > Aquatic > Freshwater > Lake > Lake biofilm | place: USA: Lake...
TGCAAGTAACAGCAGCTATAGCGACCAGCCGGAAGGACATCCAGGCAAATTGTTTTTTCAGCGGTATAAATATTTTGTTGCAATTTGCCATAAAAGTGGTTACTTTCAATTACCGTTTGTTGTTTAAGAAAGGTTTGGACTTTTTAATCCGGCCGGACGCCAAGCTGCAAAACGTTAGTGCCAATGGTTAAAAAGACATCCGTACATTTACGGACATTTTTGACGACAATAAAATAACGGAGTTAAAATGAGACCACTTACAGACAGACATGAAAATGGGCGACACACAAACCGACCTCAAAAAGATTTAATTTTTGCCCCTCCGCACTACAAAAAAATAAAAAACAAAAAGGGACAGCCTGCCCTAAATTTTTTGTCAGGTTTTTTTTGCCTCGCTTCGTTTAGCACATTTGCAAGTCGTGCGTTTTTGTTTATAGGAAAATTTACAAACAAAAGCCGCACGCCCTTCGGGAAACTTGCAAAAGAGCTAAACTCCGCCCGCAAAACAAAAACACCCGCCAAAAAATTTCCCTTCGCTCCTGCTTCGTGGACAGTGGCGTGTATAGTGACAGTATTTTTCACTTTCGACTGTTTGGCTCAAATACAAACTCCGCAGACACCTCAGTTTGAAAATTTCAAACCAGTTACACCAAATACAAAGAAGATAAACGGATCTCAAAATTATTTACCGAATAACAATTCAGGGTATAAAACCAACTCAACAAACATTCATAACAACACACCGAAAAAATCCTTCGAGGAATACAATGCCTTAATGATTGAAGAGAAGAAAATAGCCCCATCAAAATATTCTGCTGAATTACTTAATGCTGCGAAATACTATCAACAAGTTTTTGATCTTCTTTCAAAAATGGCAAATGGTTCTACGCCATACGATTTTAAGCAAGCTGTTTATAGTATTGAAAATGCGTACTTCGACAATACCATGCCTTATGATAAATTCAACAAACTTATCCAAGAAAAAGTAAAGCTGGCAAAACTTTTTATGAAAAACGAGAATTTGGATACAGCATCTTCACTAGCGAAAAATTTTGCAATCCAGCAGGTATACTCAAAATCATATACAACAAAACAAATAGACGGAACGACCAAAATTATAAAACCGTTGACATATGACTTCAAGGATTATCGAGGAGATACTACATGGACAAATATGTTTGTATCAAAATTATTAATGAAAGGGAAAGGTCAATGCCATTCGATGCCTCTATTAGGTAGAATACTTGCTGACGAACTTGGAACTAAAGCTAAATTAGTTTACGCACCAGAACATCTGTACATAAAATTCATTGATAACAATAATCAGCTTTATAATTTTGAAGCTACGAACGGATGTAATACAACGGAACAGTTTGTTTTGGAATCAGGTTATATCAGCTCTTTAGCAGTAAAAAACAAACTATACATGGACACACTTGACCGAAAACGAGAATTATCATTGCTCTTTTTCGATCTCGCCCAGGGATTAAGGGAAAAAACCGGTTATACAGAATTGTTATTAGAATATATCAATAAAGCTATCGAACTTGACCCGGCAAACATCCATGCTATTACCATGAAAGCAGATTATTACACACTGCTGACAATGCGAGGTGTAAAATATTACAACATACAAAACGAGAATCAAATTCAAGAACATCCCGATCTTGCGGAACTTTTTAAAATCAGAAATTATCTTTACGATATGATTGATGCTTCGGGTTATCAGCAAATGCCTCAGGCAGCATATGAAAATTGGTTAAAACAACTGAATTCGCAAAAACGAAAACAAGAAAGCGAAGAAATAAATAAATTGATATTGAAACAAATGAAAGACTGATATGAATATCCATTATAAAATATTTTCCCTTGCTTTTTTTCTTTCTTTTTTCCTTTTAGCATCAGGGCAAATCGATTCTTTGAAAACAAATCCTCTGCCTGAAAAAACAGTAAATAAAAATTATGAAAGGGCGTTCCTCTACATATCTTCTATGCTCGAAAGCAAAAAAGATTTATCCTTCAAAAAAGCTGTTTTTGTTACGGAAAATGCTTATTTGGATGAAGCAATAAGCGAAGAAAAATACGACCAAGCGATTGATGGGTTAAAAACATTATGCAATCACTTAAAGAAAATGTATCGGATAGAAAATTATAGGGAAAAAGATTCGCTCAATTTTTTTCTTAATGGAATTACTTATAATCTAATATCTGACACTCTCCGCATTTATTCACCGGACAAAGAATATTATCATTTGCCTTACACATACGATTTTTATGACTTCTTCGGAAAAACATATTGGGATAAAACATTTGTGATAAATTTATTAACGGATAATTCTGGGACTTGTCGCTCATTGCCATACTTGTATAAAATAATTGCTGATGAAATTGGAGCTAAATGCTGGCTATCGCTGGCCCCACAGCATATTTATATTAAAAATTACTCAAAACAATTCGGCTGGTATAATACCGAATTAACAAGCAAAGAATTTCCAACGGAAGGTTGGGTAATGGCATCAGGATATATCACACTTGAAGCGGTGCAAAATGGTATTTTCATGGACACCATTGGAACTAAGCAAGCCGTTGCTCTTTGCTTGGTTGATTTAGCAAATGGTTATAACAGAAAACTCAAGAACAACGATGGGAACTTTGTTATAAAATGTTGTGATTTATCCTTAAAATACTTTCCGACAAATATTAACGCAATGTTATTAAAAGCCGAAACTTTAAAGGATATTTACCTTAAAAACAAAGAAAATGACCTTGGAAAGAAAACTTATCAAGAAATGTTAGACCTTTACCTGAAAATACATAAATTAGGCTACCGGGAAATGCCGGAAGCAATGTATATGGAATGGATGAAATCATTACAAACACAAAAAGATAAATTCGTAGATAAAAAAATATCAGACACTTTTAAAAATAATAAAAAATGAAATCATTAAACTACATTATTGCATTTGCTTTTGTAAGCATTTGCTACTCACAAAGCAATGCACAAAACCCTTATGATGCTATTGGCAAAAAGACCACCATGTTAACTTTAACCAAAGGCAAATATCCAGAATACATTCCTTATGACAGTATTCAACGTATTGGTTCCGTTGTTATCAATGTAAAACAAATGACTGTTTTGTCATTTCTTGACCGAGATTCAATAAATATGTCTCCTGAAATTTCATCTCGGTGGTGGGCTCCTGACCCTTTGGCTCACAGATATGTCCCAATTAGTCCATATGCCTTTTCATTAAATAATCCTATATATTTTGTTGATGGGGATGGCAGGGTGGTTCTTGGAACAGACGGAAAACCAGTTACTATTGATAAAGATACAAAAGGCAATTATGTAATAAGCGGTAAGCCTGATAAAGCTACATCACAAATTTTTACCGCCATGATAAAAACACAAACAGGGGCAGATGCTGCAATTCATATGACAACCATTCCAACAAAAGTAAAGTTGGTGCTAACAGAAAAGGCAATATTTAATGAAGAGGGACAACAAATTCATGGCGACACGAAAGGAAAAGGTGAAATAAAAGATGAAGCAGGGAACGCTTACTATAAATCTGCTGTTGTAACAGTTTCTACTGCTGAAATAGAAGAGAATCCCAATGACAGATTAAATAAATTTAGTGATGAGGAAAAAATTAATGCAATCGGAACTCACGAAGATGTTCATTTAAAACCGGAGCAAATAATAAGTGATAAAAAATATAAGGCCGGTGAAATTGGTTTGAAACAAAATGAACAGGCTCCTGTTAAACAAGAATACGAGTCACGGAAAGAATATAGAAAACAGTATGGAAAAGAAGGTGACCGTGACATTACTCCTAACTATGAAAAATTTTTAAAAGATGAATAAAAAAATTAATGTATTAATATTCGGGTTAATTTGTCAGATGTTTGTGTCCTGTACATCTGCTCAAGAAACTCACCTGCCAAACGAAAAAGAAATAAAGGCAACCTTAAAAGATGATTTAAGGAAAAAAATGAATGCTGTTTATGAAAATCATCCGAATGCCTATATAGATACAAGTGATTTCAGTGTGCAGTATTACTCACTGCTAAATAATAAAGAACTGGTTGGAGTATATACATACTCACGAGTTGGCTCGCATAGTTCAAGAAAGAATTTTTTCTTCTTTAATGGTAAAACAATTCAAATAATTAATAAATCTATTGAAGAAGAAATTATAACAGATATTTCCGATTTTATAGACAAAAATAACTTCACTAAAAAAGAAAAGGAAGAAACCATTAAAAAAATAAAAAAGATTCTTTCGGAAAAAACGACTGATTCGTTCTGACATTTTCTTTCCTTTTTCTGTCACACTTTTTGTGCCATCGCTCACGCAGTCATTTATCCGTCCTCGTTCCTGCGGGCGGTAAATCACTGCTCTAGCTCAAAAAACAAAAAGATGTGCCAAAAAGCTACCGCACGCTGGACAGAAAAAAGGAAAATAATCCCCTGCTTCGCAAAAATTAAATCTTTCCGACCACTCATTCTTGACAGACAAAAAATTCACTCCTCGTGGACAGCTAAGCGGGTGACAAAAAATGCTGAAAGCACGGTGGACACTGACACGGGCGACACAACCACTGGCACTAACACGGGCTTTGCGATTATGGCGGCTGACGAGCAAGTTGAAAGTTCGTGCAAGTAATTATCTTTGTGCTGTTGGACAGTGGAGTGGTTTTTAATCCGCCACAACGCAAAGCCCGAAACCGTTATAAGCAAGGCAAACTGAACTCCAAGAAATCAAAATCCTCACAACTTGACCGGACAGGAAACAAGTAATTTAGGTAATAACTTCAAAAAATAAAATTTAGTTTTTTCCTTCCCTCTTTGCGGCAAAGCCGTATTTGCTATTCTGCAAAAGCACATTTGCATTTTTAGCAACCTACACATCCAGCCCAATTAAAAATGCAAAAGAGCTTTTGCTCCACCCTTTAAAAGCGGTATGCTACGCATTTGTTTGCAGGTGCACTCCGTGCCAAAAGGTGCAGCCTCCGGAAGGTAGGTTTTTAAATTAAATTAAAATTTTATTAAGAAAGAAAAATACATTTCATCTTTTTTTGTATTTCAATTCAATTCCAATGTTTAATCCTACTAAAAATCTATCTTCTGAATACGAAGGATGCCATTGTGGTTTTGAATTACTAAATTGCAGTTGATCTAATTGGAATTTATAATCTCCGAATAATCCAGCATAAACAGCAAATAACTCATTCAACCTTCTATAGGTCTGCATAGATATCCTTAATGAACTTCCAGATTTATATGAGGTAGGGCTGTCATTCTTTTTAACCAATTGTTGAGCTTTATAATATGTGGTTGAATTATAATTATTGGGAATATTAAAAACAATTCCCGTTGAGATTAAAAAACTACTTTTTTTAATCGTATCCCTAACTAAAGGGAAACTTATTAAGAAAGGAACATTATAATAATCAAGATTGTACGTAATTTTATCGATACCACTAGTACCCTCATATAACTCAAAATATTTCTTTTTACTGTAAAATAATCCTAAAGTAACTTTAAAGGGTTTAAAATTTTCAGAAATACTAGTTCCAAATCCATAATTAAACTGATTTGTATATTCTGTAAAATAATGAGGGTAAACACAATACACTTCTGAAGAAAGATAAGGTTTTGTTTGTTTAATATTTTCTTGTGCAATACAATAATTGCATAACAAAATACAAGAAATAAGAAAAGCGTTTGTTATATTCTTCATTAGTTTAATATTATTTTGTTTACAAACACTTTCTTGTTTTTTGTGTCAAAAATATTTAATATGTAATTCCCTTTACTAAAAGAATTCATATCTATCTCTAAATTACTTAACTCAATTTTTTTTGACTTATACACAATTTTACCTTGACCATCAAGTAAGTATATTTCATAATTCTCGGGTGGATTTTTTCCAAGATCTACAAATAGAGTTCCATCGTTTGGATTTGGATATGCAATAATCTTTAGATCCTTATCCTCAATAATTATAGTTTTATCATTTTCAACAGAATTGAACAAAGTTACTTTATCCTCCATCGAAGTACTATCCAATGAGGTATTTCTAATTCTCAAAACTCCAGAACATACGTCGGGATTAATGCGCGCTATAAAATTGCTACCTGTTTCTGCAGTGAATCCTGGCAGTAAATTAATTTCATCTCTTGCAACAAGCTCCAATTGTTCACCATTTTGAATAGTAACATTTTCACCGACAATGATAGTAGTTCCAATAATCATATTGTAAATACTATTACTTAAATTAAGTTGATTTACATTTGAAATAATCACCTCACCGGCACAAGGCATTTGCTTATAATATCTAATGTAATCAATCTCAAATGAGCTTGGAAATGGAGTATTAACATCTGGAGCAAATTGACCTCTCTGAATCGCCATATTCATAATTATATTTGTTGGGTCTGGATTAATAGGAATAACTTTATCTAAAATATATTGTCCGAAAGCTTGTATACCATTACAATCAACAATTTGCCCATTAATTGTATAAAATTTTGTAGATCTTCTTTTTAAATCCCCATCCACATACCATTCAATTTTATACTCGTCCCAAATAACCGTGTATGTATGAAATGCTTGAGAATAATCCGGCCCATTGTAATCAATTTCACACATCAAACCATTATAATGCACAGACATATGATGTTTACTAGTATTATTATCCCAAAATTCGAAAACGTCAACTTCATTATTTATACCATTTCTTTCCCCATACATCCAGAATGCAGGCCAAAACCCTTTACCTGTAGGTATCTTGCATCGGATTTCGTATTTTCCATAACCGAATTTATTATTCGTCCAAATATTCGAAGACGTATAATAATATGTTCTTAAATTTGGTAAGCCATCATTAAGCGTATCAGTATCAGGTCTCCAACTTACAGCTCTTCTATTTACAGTTTCTTTTTTTGCAGTTATTTTACAAATTCCATTTGATAAGCTAACATTATCCATAGAATTATATTCTTGTTCACCGTCTAAACTAAGTGCTCCTTGAGACCACGGTCGAATTTGCCATTTAGTCAAATCTAACGAATTACCATTAAAGTTATCTTCAAATTCCAATACAAAAGGGGCATTATCACATTGCCCATCTTGAGTAACAACAACCTGTTGCCCTTCACAAACCTGTCCATACAAAGACTTAACTGAGAGGATTACTACAAATAGAATACTTAGTTTATACATAATAATTTATAATATTTGTTTTCATTAAATGTGATCAATCAAACTTTTCATTAATTCATACCTATTACCTTTTTATGAGGCTTCAGTTGGGCTATAATACACCTGATTTAAATTAATTATCATTTTCAAGCACATGAATCCGCCTTCTCAATTGTTCATTTTCTTTTTCAAGTTCAATTAAATGCAAATAGATTTCTTCAATTTTTTCTATTTGAATTTTTTGCATTTCAGCCACATCTATTCCATTACTTATAACTTCTTTTTCGGTGGGAACACCTGGCAAGTGTTTGTTTTTTAAAATAAATTTTTCAAGCTCATGTAAATTCATTAACTTATAATCTTTCTCAAAAACATAATCTGGAAAACTACTTAATTTTGCGACAAATTTTCTACCATATACTTCTCCACCTGTTGTCACCATAAAATTCAAATTTCCACTATATTCACTTACTGTAATTGCTTTAGTATTCGCTCCGGGCGCACCAGCCCATATTAACAACCCATTTCCATCACCTGCATTATTTATTAAGTGCATACTGTAATCATTTGTTGCCGAACCAAAAATTGTTGTCGCTCCTGTTGTGTTTACCCTAAACACTTCCGTATGGTCTACATTAGGGTCATGGTCATCTCTAAACAAATGCCATCCTCCAGCTGTCATACCCATGCTCATAAAATCGTTAGTTACATTATCTGCTTCGGCACTGGTTATTGTAGTGTGCATGCTTAGTTTTAATGCTGTACGCCAATTATCGGTGTTTTGCAATAAACCCATATTACCAATTTCTAAAGATTGAGCAACTCTTACTATCCCGTTATCATAGCAAATATCACCTGTTCCGCAATTCTGCCATTGGCTAGCCAATAAAGGTTGACCGTTTTTTAAATATTCTGTAGCATTAACACTTCCGCCAACATTTAATTTATAATTGCTATTTATTGCGTCAGCACCAACACCTAACTTACCGTGTACATATAAACTACTGCTTCCTACAATATCGTGTACAGGATTAGGGTCGGGTGCAATTGCTACATCATAGCCACTATTCCATCCTAATAATAACTTGCCGGGCGTATGTCCCTCTACACCTCCATCTATATGTAAGTCAATTACGCCATTGCCTCCATCGTGACCTATAATTATACATTTTTCATCGTTTATTGCATTGCCTGTATTAGCATGCATTTTTATGGCTCCACTTGTATTTAGTCTTTCCGGCAAACTTTCATAACAATCATGAACTTCCGGTTCGCTACCAAAACCTATTTTATTGTGTGTACCGTTAAAAAATACATATGGATAATTTTCGGAATTATACAATTTAGTTTCTTTATCTTTTGTAGAACCTGAACCGTACTCAAAACTTATTTGTGGCTGATTATTAGTTTTTACTAATAAATCTTTTGCATCGTTTGTTCCTAAATAATTTACACCCGGATTTGTTCCTGTATTTCCTGTAACACTCCAGCTATCACTTGAACTTTGATATACTGTTAATATTGCATTACCTGATGTTGCAGAAGGATTACAATTACCACTTACCACACAGCGGTATTGATAATTTCCAGTAGCTGTTATTCCACTAATGCTTACGGTGCTAGTATTTGCATTAGTATAAATTGCTCCGCTTGGTGTTCCATTAACAACGCTAGTCCAATTACCTCCGTTATTATATTGCCATTGATAAGTTAAATTTACTCCTGTTGCAGTTACACTCATGTTGGCATCTGCACCTGTAAACATTGTATTATTTATAGGATTACTGGTAATAGCTGGAGCTACTCCTATTGCTAAAGTTACAACATTAGTAAGAGTTGCGTTTCCTCCCGCAGATACAGAACAACGATAATAATAATTATTAACCGCAGTTGTGCCTATTACATTTAAAGTATTCGTTGTAGCTCCTGTATATGTTACACCTGTAGGGTTGTTGTTCGAAATTGTATACCAAGTGCTGTTATCAGGGCTTCGTTGCCATTGAAAAGTTTGACTTGCATAGGATGAAGCGGAAACAGTATAAGAAACGTTTGTGTTTACACAAGTTGACTGGCTTAGTGGTTGTGTAGTAATTATAGGGTATTGTGAAGCAACACGAATGTTAAAGTTACTAGCGTTGGTATGATAACCAATATCATAATAATCATATATTCTTATAAAATAAGTAGTATTTGCTTGAGCATAAAAAGTTCCGGATTCCGCCCCACCCATTCCAGTATTATCTGCACACCCCAAAGAACTTCCTGGGCATTCCCCTGTTCGTACATCTATTAAGACATCCATATTTCCCGTACCGGTACAGTAAACAGTATAATATCCCGCAACACTTGATGTAAATTGATAAAACACATCGTCGTCGGCATTACCTGTATAAAAGCAAGTTACCGCACTCATAGTCTGTGTTGCGCCAACAGTACTTCCATTTACCGAAGCAGCATTAACAGTTAGTGCTGTTGGGTTTGTACAGTCGTTAGTTTGCGAGTAAATTAGATTAACCAGTAAAAAGTTTAAGCAAAAAGTCGCTAAATACTTAGCGTTAATAAGGGTTAGCAGTTTATTTTTCATGTGTCTATTTTTAATTCTCTTAATAGGTGGATTATATTTTAACTTAAAAAATGTTAAACAAAACTATATTTATTTTTCAAATAAAAACTGACTTTTATTATATTTCATTCAAATTTTACATTCTGTTAGCAAATTAATATCAGATACGTATAAAAAATCAATACCCAAAACGACACGCAGTTTATTGGACAAAGTCTCCTTTCTTTAGGTTTATTTCCGCAATGTGTATATTACCTCCCGACCTTATTAAACTAGCTTCCACTTTTAGTAAGTTTCAAGCCGACATTAGTAAACTCTTATTCGACACTTGTATACTACTCTTCGACATTAGTAAACTTCCATCCGACTGTTGTATGTTGCTCTCCGCACTTTGTAAACTCCTCTCCAACATTTGTATATTGTTCTCCGACTTTTGTATTCTTCCTTCCGACTTCCTTGAACTAGCGTAGTAACGCTTACAGACACCTTGGTAAACGTACAAAACGACATTTTATCTTTTAAATTATACTATCGACATCAAAGAGAGGAAAAATATTAAACTATCTACTGGCAACAAACCGCATAGACTTACCCTTCATAAATAAAGCACATTTGCGCCAACTTTTCAGCGGTAAACAATTTAATGGGCGCAAATAAGCTTCATTTTATCCTTCCCCCTTTTGTGGTTTTTTCAAAACCATTTTTGCTATCCCTTCTAAAAAACTAAATTTTATACATGGTAACTTTTTAAAAACGTGGTTGGACTTGCATAACGTACAGACTGAAACGTAAATAGAAAAACGAATACTTTATGCCCAGCTTATAACAGCGCATAAGCACAAAAAGCCGGTGGTTGTTGGTGCAAATTGTTTTGAAATAAGGAAAATAATTGTTGCAATTTGCACAAACCGTTTGTACCTTTAATTAGGTTTTTGTTTATAGAAACGTGAAAACATTTAAATGACTTTCTCGTGCCTATGCGCAAACCGTTATGTGCAAAATACACGGAGAAAGTAGCTCTTGAAATCACGCTTAATTTTCTAGAACTTTTGGTGAAATCAAACACAAAATTTAAGCTTTATTTATCTTGCAGACACGCCTAAACTGCGGACACGTATAGACTTGTGAAACGGTTAAAGCTTAACGACTTGACTTGCAAAACGCATTATTTTTAACGGCTGACACGTAAAATAAGTTTAATTAAACGGCCAGACTTGCAGAATCGCAATGCATTAGGGGATTTTT
>Ga0315900_10011382_pt1 | contig 11018 bp, 4 predicted proteins | sample LakEriMetagenome_FD_203521 | JGI IMG/M metagenome (GOLD analysis project Ga0315900, IMG submission 203521) | Freshwater fungal communities from buoy surface, Lake Erie, Ohio, United States - Buoy 12 MA114 | ecosystem: Environmental > Aquatic > Freshwater > Lake > Lake biofilm | place: USA: Lake...
GCGGCTGCCGTTCGCGATCGAACTCGGCCGCGCCACGCGGGTGATGATCCGGCAGAACGTGATCTTCTCGATGGGTGTGGTGGCGATCCTGATCCCGCTGACGCTTCTCGGCGTGGTGCCGTTGCCGCTTGCGGTCATCTGCCACGAGGGAAGCACCGTGCTCGTCGCGCTGCATGGCCTGCGGCTTCTCTCGCGGCGCGACCGATTCGCCCGGAAAGATCGCGTTCGGGCCGCATGACGCTTGCATCGTGGGCGTTGGCCCGTCACGATGGAGCGCATGACACGACCTGCCGTTCGCGGTGCGCTTGCCGGCGCCTTGGTTCTCGCCTTCTCGGCCGCCGCGCAGGCGGAGGTCTTGCTCGACACGCCGTTCCAGGACCACGCCGTGCTGCAGCGCGAGCGCGCGGTCGCCGTGACCGGGCGTGCCGAGCCGAACGAGCCGCTCGCGCTCTCGTTCGGCGCCGCGCGCGTCGAGGGCCGAGCCGACGCCGAGGGCCGCTTCGCGCTCGTCCTCGCCGCGATGCCGGCATCGCTTGAGCCACGCGAACTCGTGGTCGAGGCGAAGAGCGGACGCGCCGCCGCGAAGAACGTCCTCGTCGGCGAGGTGTGGTTCTGCTCGGGCCAGTCGAACATGGAGTGGCCGGTCGACGCGGCGAACGACGCGGACCGCGCGCGCGAAGCCGCTTCGAAGGTCGTGATTCGCTCGTACAAGGCCGAGCATCGCACCGCGAACAGGCCCGCCGAGCGCGCCGCCGGCGCCTGGCGCGTGGCGACGCCCGAGACGGTCGGCGGCTTCACGGCGGTGGGCTGGTGGTTCGGCGTCGATCTTGCCCGCGCGCTCGATCACAAGGTGCCGATCGGACTCGTCGACATCTCATGGGGCGGCACGCGCATCGAGCCGTGGATTCCGCTTGATGCGATGGCGAAGTCGGACTTCAAGCAGACGGCCGATGATCTCGCCGCGCGGATCGCGGCGTTCGAGGCCGCTCGGCCGGCCGGCGGCAAGGCACCCGGCACGGAGCCGCATGAACCCGCGGCGATCTACAACGCCATGATGGCGCCGTGGATCGCGTATCCCGTGCGCGGGACGATCTGGTACCAGGGCGAGTCGAACTCGGGCGAGCCCGACAGATACCGCTCGCTGCTGCCGCTCCTGATTCGCTCGTGGCGCGAGAAGTCTGGAAACGCCGACATGGCCTGGGGCGTGGTGCAGCTTGCCGCATTCCAGCCCTTTGTCGAGGGTGCGCCGGCGCAGGGAGCGTGGGCGCTCTTGCGCGAGGCGCAGTTTCGCGGCGCGCGCGAGGCCGGCAACGCTGGCATGGTGAGCGCGATCGACCTCGGCGACGCCGGCGACATCCATCCGCGCCGCAAGCGCGAGGTCGGCGAGCGGCTTGCGATGTGGGCTCGCAACACCGTCTATGGCGAGGCGTCGGTGGCCTGGCAGGGGCCGGAACTCGCGAGCGCCGGGCGCGAGAATGGCGCGACGGTGCGCCTGCGCTTCCGGCACGCGGAGGGCCTGCGCGCGACTGGCGGCAAGGCGGGCGGCTTCGCATTGGCTGGCGCCGACGGAACGTTCGTGTGGGCCGAAGCCACGATCATGGACGAGGGCCGCGACGGCATCGTGCTGACCGCGCCGGGCGTCGTAGATCCCGTCGAGGTCGTGTACGCCTGGCAGAACAACCCCGAGCGCGCCAACGTCGTGAACGGCGCAGGGCTTCCCATGGTTCCGTTCCGCGCGAAGATCGCGCCAGCGGGGAGGTAGAGATGGGCTGGCGGATCCGAGCGCTCGCGGCAACGCTCTTCCTCGCGTGCGGTGCCGCCGCACGTGGCGAGGATGTGGCCATCCCAGCGTCGCTCAAGCCGCTCCTTGAGACGCACTGCGTGGCGTGCCACGAGGGCGCGAGGCCAAAGGGCGGCCTCGATCTCGCGGGGCCGCTTGCATCGGGCCGCATCGACGACGAGTCGCTGCGCGCGCTGCGCAGGCGCCTCGTGAAGCGCGACATGCCGCCGGCCGAGGAGACGGAGCGGCCGACGGAAGCCGAGTATGCAGCCGCGGTCGTGACGATCGACGCATGCGTGCCGCCCGCCGCGCGCGAAGTCTCGGCGGTACGCCGGCTGAACCGCGTGCAGTATGCAAGCGCCGTGCGCGACGTGTTCGGCATGGAGCTCGACATGCGCGCGCGACTTCCGCGCGACGAGATCGGCGAGGGCTTCGACACCACCGCGGACACGCTCGTCTTGCCGCCGCTTCTCCTCGAGCGCTATCTGATCGCCGCGGAGGAGATCGCCGCCGAACTGGTTCCACCGGCCGGCCCCGCCGAGCCGATCGTGGTGGCGCCCGAACGCCTCGAGCGCCGCGGACAAGGCAACACGCGCGACGGCTTCGCGTGGCTCTGGACCAACGGCGCGCTGACGGCGAGCTTCGAGATCAAGCGCGCGGGTCGCTACCGCATCACGCTCGAGGCCGCGGCGCAGCAGGCTGGACAGGGCGTGGCTCGGCTCGCATTCCTGCTCGATGGCGTCGTGGTAGGCGAGCATGAGGTGCGCGCGACGCCGGACAAGCCGATGACGATCGCGTGGGAGGGCACGCTTGCCGTGGGCGAGCGTCGCGCGGGCGCGCGCTTTCTCAACGACTTCTACGATCCGAACGCGGGCGAACGCGCGAACCGCGACCGCAACCTCGCGGTCGGCTTCGTACGGATCGAAGGTCCGCTCGACGCGCCCGCATCGTCGCCGTTTCTCGAGCGCGCGACTGCGATCGCCGGCGACGGCGCGGCGACGCGGCGGCTCGGCAGGGCGGCGGCGGTGTTCGGCGAGGAGCTCTTCCGGCGGCCGCTCAGCGAGTCGGAGCGCGATGCGCTGGTGCGCCTCGCACGAGAGGCGTCTGCGCCCGAGAAGGACCGCAAGGAACGCGATCGCACGCGCGACCGCGAGCAGGACCACGAGCAGGACCACGAGCAGAACCACGAGAAGAACCACGAGAAGAACCACGAGCAGAACCACGAGCGCGAGTGGCGCGACGGCCTGCGCGTCCTCGTCACGGCGCTCTTGGTCGATCCACGCTTCCTGCTGCGGGTCGAGAAGCCCTGCAAGCCCGGCGAAGCCACGCGCGTGCTTGACGGCAGCGAGATCGCATCGCGCCTCTCCTTCTTCCTCTGGTCGAGCGTGCCCGATGCCGAACTGCGCCGCGCCGCGCGCGCTGGCGAGCTCGCGTCGCGCGATGGCGTGCGCGCCCATGCGCGACGCATGCTGCAGGATCCACGCGCGCGGAGTCTCTCGCAGCGCTTCGCCACCCAGTGGCTCGGGATCGACGGCCTCGAGTACCGGCAGATGGACCCGAAGGTGTACCCGGGACTCGATGCGGACGTGCTTGCCTCGATGCGGCTCGAGACGGAACGATTGTTCGACGCCGTCGTTCGCGGCGAGCGGCCGGTGCGGGCGATCATCACCGCCCGCGAGACGGAGATCGACGCCGCGCTCGCGCGGATCTACGGTCTCGAGCCGCCTGCAGCCGGACGCATCGAGCGCCGCGCGATCGACGAGGCGCGCGCGGGCGGCGTGCTCGGCCATGCAAGCGTGCTGCTTGCCACCAGCAATCCGACGCGCACAAGCCCGGTCAAGCGCGGCAAGTGGGTGCTCGAGGCGTTGCTCGACGAGGCGCCGCCGCCTCCGCCGCCCGGCGTGCCGCAGCTTCCCGAGACGAAGGACGCGCGCCATGGACTGTCGGTGCGCGAACTCATGGCCGAGCACCGCAACAACCCCGACTGCATCTCGTGCCATGTGCGCATGGATGCCATCGGCCTTGCCTTCGAGCGGCTCGATGCCGATGGCCGCATCCGCAGCGAGTTCGACGGCCTTCCCATCGACGACTCGACGGAGATGCCCGATGGCAGCGTGCTGCGCGGCGCGCGTGGCGTCGAGGCGATGCTGGTGGGAGGCACGCGGTTCGAGCGATCGCTCGCGCGGCATCTTCTCGTCTACGCGCTCGGCCGCGGCACCGCCGACGCCGACGACGCGCTGGTGGACCGGCTGGCGGCAGACCTCGCCGCGAAGGGCGACTTCCAGACGCTGGTCGAAGGAATCGTGACGTCCGACGCGTTCCGCCTTCGGACGAATCTGCGTGAATCGGCAAGTCCGAAGTTGCCCTCGCCGCCTCGGTCTGTAGAGTGAATCCGGAGGATCCATGCGCGAACCCATGATCGACCGTCGGACCGTGCTGCGTGGCGCAGGAGCCGTCGTCGCGCTGCCATGGCTCGAGGCCATGCTGCCGCGCGGGATCGCGTCGAGCGCGCTGGCCGCGACGACCGCGGCCGAGGCGGCGCCGCCGCTGCGCGTGGCGTACCTCTTCTTCCCGAACGGCGTGAACGTCGACGCGTGGCGTCCGACCGCCGACGCGCGCGGTCTGTGGGTGCCTTCGCCGACTCTGGCGCCGCTTGCCGACTTCCACGGCGACATCGATGTCTACACGGGGTTGCGCCATCGCAACGCCGAGGCCAACGGCGATGGCCCCGGCGACCATGCGCGCAGTTCGGCGTGCTTCCTGACGGGCATGCAGCCGCGGAAGACGGCGGGCGACGACATCCGCGTCGGGAAGAGCATCGACCAGGTGATCGCCGACGATCTTGCCGAGCAGGGCGTGCGCACGCGGCTTCGCTCGCTCGAACTCGGCAGCGAGCCGGCGATGACGGCCGGCAACTGCGACTCGGGCTACTCGTGCGCCTACAGCGCGAACATCTCGTGGAAGAGCGAGAGCCTGCCGAACGGAAAGGAAACCGATCCACGCGCGGCGTTCGACCGGATCTTCGGGAAGCGCGGCCAATCGCCGGAAGAGGCGGCTGCGCAGGCGCGCACGCGGCGGTCGATTCTCGACGGCGCGATGAAGGAGGCAAAGCGGCTGTCGCGGCAGGTTGGCGCGTCCGATCGCGCGCGGCTTGACGAGTATCTCGAGGGCGTGCGCGATCTCGAGTCGCGGCTCGGCGAGGACGCGCTTGCCGATCTCGAGGCGGGCGATGCCGTGCCGAACTTCGATGGCGCCCCGCGCGACATCGGTTCGCGCATCGACCTCCTGGGCGAAGTGCTGGCGCTTGCCTTCAAGACCGACTCGACGCGCGTCGCGACGCTGATGCTTGCGAACGAGGGCTCGAATCGGCCGTATCGCGAGGTCGGCGTCGCCGAAGGCCACCACGACGTGTCGCACCACGGCAAGAACCCCGAGAAGCTCGAGAAGTTCGCGGCGATCAACCGTTTCCAGAGCGAGCGCTTCGCGGCGTTTCTCCGCGCGCTGACGCGCGTGAAGGAGAACGGGAAGCCTCTGCTCGATTCGACGATCGTCCTCTACGGAAGCGCGATCAACGACGGCAACCGGCACAACCACGACGATCTGCCGATCCTCATCGCGGGCGGTCGTGCGAAGCGCGGTCGAATCGTCGCGAGTGCGCCAGGCACGCCGCTCTGCAACCTGCATGTGGGCATCGCCCGCGCGGCGGGCGTGAAGCTCGACCGCTTCGGCGATGCGAACGGATCGATCGAGGTCTGACGCCGGCGTCCGCATGCCTCGACGCCGTGCCGGTATCGACGCGGAGGCCCGCGACCGCTACGGCTTCGCCGCGTCGAGCGTCGACTTCCACTCCGCGGCGCGCGCGTCGTGGCCCTTGCCCGGCTCGGACTTATCCCACGCCGTGTAGAGCTCGACGAGCGCACCCACGGCCGCACGCGAGAGCGGGTGTTCGGCGCCGAGGACGCGGCGGCGCTTCTCGAGCGACTCGTCGAGGTAGGGCTGCGCCTCGGCGTGCCGCCCCTCTCGCGTGAGGAGGATGCCCATGTTTCCGATCGAGACGAGCGTGTGCGGGTGCTCTTCGCCGAGCGTGCGGCGGCGCTTGTCGAGCGCCTCGCGGTAGTAGGGTTCTGCCTCGGCAAGCCTGCCGGCGTCCCGCAGCAGCGTGCCGAGGTTGCCGACCGAGATGAGCGTGTCGACATGCTCGCCGCCGAGCGTGCGTCGGCGGATCTCGAGGACTTCGCGCAGCCGAGGCTCGGCTTCGGCGAACCTCTGCAGGTCGAACAACAGCATGCCGAGGTTGTTCATCGCGAGAAGCGTGTCGGGGTGCTCCTCTCCGAGCGTGCGTCGGCGGATCTCGACGGCCTCGCGGAGGTAGGGCTCCGCATCGGCGAGCCTTCCTCGCTCGAGGAGCATCGCGCCCATGTTGCTGATCGCGAGGAGCGTGTCGGGGTGCTCGGCGCCGAGCGTGCGCCTCGACTTCTCGAGGGCGTCGCGAAGATGGAGCTCGGCCTCCTCGGCCTTGCCCTGGCTGACGAGGAGAAACCCCATGTTGGTGATCGAGGTGATCGTCTGTGGGTGCTCCTCACCGAGGGTGCGGCGTGTCTCGTCGAGCGCCTCGCGGTAGTAGGGCTCCGCCTCGGCAAGCCTGCCCTGTTCGGCGAGGAGAACCCCCATGTTGCCGATGGACCTGATCGTCTCGGGGTGCGTCGCGCCGAGCACGCGACGGAACTTCTCCAGCGCCTCGCGGTAGTAGGGCTCCGCTCCGGCGAAGTCGCCCTTCGCCCGCAGGAGACCGCCCATGTTGCTGATCGCGATGATGGTTTCGGGGTGTTCCTCGCCGAGGATGCGCCGCGACTTCTCGAGGGCCTCGCGGTGATAGGGCTCGGCGTCGGCGAGTCTGCCGAGTTCGCGCAGCAGGACGCTCATGTTGCTGATCGCGAGGAGGGTGTCGGGATGCTCCTCGCCGAGCACGCGCCGTCGGGTCGAAAGCGCGGATTCCTGCAGCGGGACCGCGGCTTCGTTGAGCCCGAGCCGCCGGTAGAGCTCGGCGAGCGCGTGCCTGAGCTGCGCGTCGACGGCGGGCTGATCGCCGAACTGCTCGCCGATCGTCTTGATGGCCGGCCTGAGGATGGTGCGGTCGATGAGCGCCGCCGCCGCGTCGGTCGCGTTCACGCGCACGAGTTCCCGCGCGAAGGCCGAGACGCGCGCCGCGCGGTCTTGCTCGGGCACGTCGTCCTTCGCGAGCGCCGCCGCAAAGCGCGCGCGGACATCGCTCATCAGGTCGACGCCCGCCTTCGTCGCGTCGATCTGGCCGAGCATCTGCGACTGGAAGTCGCTCACGCGCTTCAGTTCGTCGGCGCGCGCCTTCTCTGCCTTCTCGGCCTTCAGCGCCGCGTCCGCGCGCTCGTCGGCACGTGCGCGCTGCTCGGACTCCGACTCCTTCGCGCGAATCGCCTCGCTCCGCTGCCAGAGCGCGACGGAGAGGCCTGCGGCAAGCGCTGCGAACACAGCGGCCGTCGCCAGCACCGGCACCTTGTGTCGCCGCACGAACTTGCGCGCGAGGTACGCGCGGCTTTCAGGCGCCGCGCGCAGCGGCCGCCCGTCGAGGTAGCGCCGCAGGTCGTCGGCGAGCGCCTGCGGGCTCTCGTAGCGGCGGTCGCGCTCCTTGCGCAGCGCCATCAGCGGGATCCAGTCGAGCTCGCGACGAAGCTCGCTCGCGATGCGCTCACCCGTCGTCGAGCGTGCATCCGCGACCGTCGTCGTGCGGTCGTTCGCAAGCTGCGCCATGCGCGTGCTCGGCTTCGGCGGCGTCTCGTCGCGGATGATCCGCTGGATCTCGGCAATGGCCGCCTTGCGCATGCTGCGCGCATCGAACGGCGCCTCGCCCGCGAGCAGTTCGTACAGCATCACGCCGAGGCTGTAGACATCGGCCCGCGTGTCGACATCGAGCTCGCCTGCGACCTGCTCGGGGCTCATGTAGAGCGGCGTGCCGATCATCACGCCCGACTGCGTGTGCGCGGTGTTCGCCCAGCGGTCGCCTGCGATCGCCTTCGCGACGCCGAAGTCGATCACCTTCGGCACGGCCTTGCCCTCGATCTCGACGACGAGCACGTTGCTCGGCTTGAGGTCGCGGTGGATGAGGCCCTTGTGGTGCGCGTGCTGCACGGCTTCGCACACGGGGATGAAGAGCTCGAGCCGCTGGCGCAGCGTGAGCCGCTTCGCGTCGGCGAACGCGGTGATCGGCTCGCCTTCGACGAACTCCATCACGAAGTAGGGTGTGCCCGCCGCCGTCACGCCGCCGTCGAAGACGCGCGCGACGTTCGGGTGGTCCATCACGGCGAGCGCCTGCCGCTCCTGCTCGAATCGCGCGATGACGGCGCGCGAGTCCATGCCTGGCTTGATGATCTTGATGGCGACGCGCTGCACCATCGGCTCGCGGCGCTCGGCGAGCCACACCTCGCCGAAGCCGCCCTCGCCGATCACCTCGATGAGCCTGTAGGGCCCGACCATGTCGCCCGTGTGCGGTCCGGGAGCGAGATGTTCGTCGCTGGAGGACGGGTCGGAGAGGTCGCCGCCGTCCGGGCCGCGACCGCTCGATCGCGCATTGTTGTCAGGTCGGTCGCCCGGATTCGACATAAGTGCATTGTCGGGCGCGGCCAGCGGCGGCGCAAGCGCCGCGTCATTCTCGCGGCGGCTGCTTGCGGCAGCCGCCTTTGGCGTGCTCAGCACCAGAGGGAGCGGCCGCAGCCGCGACGATCACGAAACGCGACTTCAGCACCAGAGGGAGCGGCCGCAGCCGCGACCGCTCAGAGACGAAGCGGCCGCAGCCGCGACCGCTCAGAGACGAAGCGGCCGCAGCCGCGTCAACTACTTCCGCGCCGCCTCGACCTTCGTCTGCCACTCCGCGGCCTTTGCGTCGTAGCCCTTGCCGGGCTCGGCCGCGTTCCACGCGGTGTAGAGGTCGACGAGCGCCCGCACGCACTCGAGCGTGTCCTTGTGCGTCGGGCCGCGGTCCTTGGCGGCGAGGTAGATCGGGTGCGCTTCGAGGAGGTTCGCCTCGGCGAGGGCGAAGCGTTCGGCGTCAAAGCCAACGCCCGCGCGGGCGCGGCCGAAGGCCGTCAGGAAGTCGGCCAGCCGCGGCGCGTTGCCCCCGGTGAACGCCTTGCGGGCCGCTGGCTCGTATGGTGCGACCAGGTCGAGGGCTTCACGGAACTGATCTTGATCGAGTTTCAGGCGTACCATCAGAGAAGCTGAGCCGAGCGTCTCCGGATGCTCCTCCCCGAGCGTGCGGCGGCGCTTCTCGAGCGCCTCGCTGTGGAAGGGCTCCGCCTCTGCGAGCCTGCCCTGGTCCCTGAGCAGGGAGCCCATGTTGCCGATGGAGACGAGCGTGTCCGGGTGCTCTTCGCCGAGCGTGCGGCGGCGCTTCTCGAGGGCCTCGCGTAGGTACGGCTCCGCCTCGGCGAGCCTGCCCTGATCCCGGAGCAGGACGCCCATGTTGTTGATGGAGGTGATCGTCTGCGGGTGCTCCTCCCCGAGCACGCGGCGGCGCTTCTCGAGCGCCTCGCTGTGGAAGGGCTCCGCCTCGGAGAGCCTGCCCTGTTCCTTGAGCAGGGAGCCCATGTTGCCGATGGAGACGAGCGTGTACGGGTGCTCCTCCCCGAGCGTGCGGCGGAACTTCTCGAGCGCCTCGCGCCAGTACGGCTCCGCCTCGGCGAGCCTGCCCTCTGCCCGGAGCAAACCGCCCATGTTGTTGATGGAGATGAGCGTGTCCGGGTGCTCCTCCCCGAGCGTGCGGCGGGACTTCTCGAGCGCCTCGCGCCAGTACGGCTCCGCCTCGGCGAGCCTGCCCTGCTCCCAGAGCAGGACGCCCAAGTTGCTGATGGAGATGATCGTCTGCGGGTGCTCCTCCCCGAGCACGCGGCGGCGCTTCTCGAGCGCCTCGCGCCAGTACGGCTCCGCCTCGGCGAGCCTGCCCTGGGCCCGGAGCAAACCGCCCATGCTGTTGATGGAGACGAGCGTGTCCGGGTGCTCCTCGCCGAGCGTGCGGCGGGACTTCTCGAGGGCCTCGCGCAGGTACGGCTCCGCCTCGTCGAGCCTGCCCTGGTCCCGAAGCAGGACGCCCATGTTGCTGATGGAGTTGAGCGTGTCCGGGTGCTCCTCCCCGAGCGTGCGGCGGCACTTCTCGAGGGCCTCGCGCCGATACTGCTCCGCCTCGGCGAGCCTGCCCTGGGACTCGAGCAGGAAGCCCATGCTGCCGATGGAGCCGAGCGTGTCCAGGTGCTCCTCTCCGAGCGTGCGGCGGCGGGTGGCGAGGGCGGATTCCTGCAGCGGGATCGCCGCGTCGTACAACGCGAGGCGCTCGCAGTACAGCGTTGCCAGCGCCTGCCGCAGGCTGGCATCCGTCGCCGGATCATCCTTGAACTGCTCGTCGATCGTCTTGATCGCGGGCCTCAGGATCGTCCGGTCGATCATGGCCGCGGCGGCGTCGGTGGCGTTGACACGCATGAGCAGGTCGCCGAGCATCGCGGCCTGCGCTCCGCGCTCCTTCTCCGGCACTCCGGCCTTCTCAAGCGCGCCGGCAAAGCGCTCGCGTATGTCGGCCATCAGCCCCTCGCCCGCGACATTGGTGTCGATCTGCCCGAGCATGCCTGCCTGGAAGTCGGAGACCTTCTTCAGTTGATCGGCGCGCTGTTTCTCGGCCTTCTCCGCGGCCTCGGCCGCGGCCGCGCGCTCGTCGGCGCGCCGGGCCTGCGCCGCCGCCTCTCGAGCCTGCCACAGCGCCGTGCCGAACCCCGCGACCAGCGCGAGGGCCACCGCCGATGCCGCCAGCACCTGCACGCGGTTCCGCCGCACGAACTTCCGCACGAGGTACGCGCGGCTCTCGGGCGCAGCCTCGAGGGGCTTTCCGTCGAGGTAGCGCCGCACATCCGCGCCGAGCGACTCCGCGCTCGCGTAGCGGCGGGTGCGGTCCTTCCGCAGCGCCTTCATCGGGATCCACTCGAGCTCGCGGCGCAGCTCGCCTGCGATCCGCTCGCGGTCGGTTTGCCGCGCCTTGGCGATCTCGGCGCCCGTCTGGTCGTCGGCGGTGCTCAGGCGTGCGCTCGGGTTCGGCGGATCGACCTCGCGGATGATGCGCTGGATCTCGGCGTAGCCCGCGCTGCGCAGCGTCTTCGGGTCGAAGGGCAGCGTGCCGCTCAGGAGTTCGTAGAGCACGACGCCGAGCGAGTAGACGTCGGTTCGC
>Ga0315900_10011385_pt1 | contig 11017 bp, 9 predicted proteins | sample LakEriMetagenome_FD_203521 | JGI IMG/M metagenome (GOLD analysis project Ga0315900, IMG submission 203521) | Freshwater fungal communities from buoy surface, Lake Erie, Ohio, United States - Buoy 12 MA114 | ecosystem: Environmental > Aquatic > Freshwater > Lake > Lake biofilm | place: USA: Lake...
GGCATCTGTGATTCTTCGTCCTTGAGAGTCTTTAACAATAGTTTTCTTTAAATTGACATAAGTAGGCTTCTTAGCCATTTCTTCTCCTAAATATCTTGGGCATTGCGTGTATTACAAAGTAGTGATCATCCAGTTCTACACCGAAGACTTCAAGTTCTAATCCTTTGAAATCATGTCCTACCCAAATGATCTTTTGGTCAAAAAATCTTCTGGGCAGGTAACTTCCCTCATATGTGTTAATCACATATGTGATTCTTTCTTGACCTATTTTGTGTTTTCTCGAGGATTGAGCAAACTTGAGAAGTTTTAAAGGATCTCTTCTCAAGAATACTGTCTGACATAAATATAGCAGTTAGTTAAGTTTTTGTCCATAATCCATGATTGATCATTTAAAGCTCACGTCAGAGATAGCGGAAAGAAACTGTGGATTGACAGGACTTGTGGATAAGTTATATTGGAAATATAGAAAGAAAGGAGTTTTGAGAAAATGTCAGAATTAGAAACAGTTTGCTGTGGCAAAGAACAATGTTCTTGCGTTAAGTGTGACTGCGGTTCAACTAGCTGCTGCTAGTTAATTTCTTGCAATTAAATAGATTTCTTGATCGCCTTTGAAGTTAAACCATTAGCACCAATTGCTACCACTTTGATTGTGGCTTTAGCACTATTTTCTAGGTCAAATGAAATATTTGGATCAGTGGTGGTTAACACAATAGGTTTGCCAACGTCAGGAGTAATTGTTACTCGATATCTTTTGGCCCCCGCCGCTTTTTTCCAACTGGCATTAAGTGTTGTTGCTTGAATTAGGACTTCTACTTTTTTAGGGGCTTCAGGTTTTGATTTGATTGTGAAAGTTTTTAAAATTTCTCCTGAGGCACTAGAGATTGTGTAAGTCGCGGTTTGCCCAGGTTTTGGATTTGCTAGTTTTGCACTTCCTCCAACAAGAGTTACTTCCTTAGTCTTTTTGGTTGTTTTGTTATAAGTAGTTAAAAATAAATTCTGCGACTGCTCCCAAGTTATAAATCTGTTATTTCCACTGACTGAAGTATTAATAATTGGTGTAGTAATTACGGTGTTATTTGAACTTGAACCACCTCCACCAGTACTTGATGCAACCGGAGTTACTGAAACTGAACTTGAAGCGGTTCCTGATCCTTGAGTGTTAACTGCTCTTAAATAAATTGAGTAAGTTGTGCCATTAGTTAAACCAGTAACTGTCACAGGAGTAGTTGTTGACCCTAGTGAACTATAAGTTGTGCCATCTAGAGAATATTCATAATCAGTTATTGCACTTGCCCCACTTGATCCAGCAGTAAAACTAATTGTGGCTTGCCCATCACCTGCTGTAGCAACTAAAGATGTAGGAGCAGCTGGGGTGTTGGGAATTCCCGAGTTGTAAAGATAAGTAATTTCATCAAGTGTTAGGGCCCGATTCCAAATAGATAAATCATCTAGTCTGCCATTGAAAAACTCGTTGTAATCAGGTGCAGTTCTACCTATTGCAAAATTGGAAGCAGTTGAATTAGGAGTGCCTGGAGTATCAGTTTTTAGTAATACTCCATCAAAGTAGATAGTTCTAATTGTTCCATTGTAATTAACAACTGCGTGATGCCATTGATCAAGTAAATTTAGAGCACGAGAATTGTGGATTAAATCGTTTCCCCACCAATAGTTTTGTATTCCATCATTATTTGTTCTAAACGCATTAACCCGATTACTACTTCCATATCCTCCCCAACCGATATATCCACCACGTTCCTGAAGTACTGCACTTTTTACCCAAACAGAAATGGTGTAATGACTATTTCCAATCGGTAAATTTGTCAGGGTAGATGATTCACAGGAAATAAAGTCTCCACTTCCATCAAGTAGTAAACCTCCACCAAATTTCCCATCGGCTGTGTAAGTGGCATTTCCATTAAGGGTGCAATTTGTATTTGATGCACCCTCTTTTGTTACATCGGCTAAGGAACTAAAAGTCCAATAAAGAGTTGGTGTTCCAGGGTTTGTGTCAGCCGCAAAAGAATTAGGGACAAAAGTAAATAGGGAGAACATAAAGGTTGATATCAAGCTCACACGACAATACTTTTTCAATTAACCTCACTCCCAATGAGGAAATTTTACTTATAGAGTCTGACTTTGTAATATAAGTGATCCTCTAAGATTTTGGCCTCGTGAATGGTGAATCAATTACTCAACCACTCTTTTACTCCACCATTTCGAGAGCAAGTACCACTGCGGGTCTTGGAGAAGGAATAGGTTAATTAACTTCTACAACAAATCTGACTGAACGAACTCCTAATACTGGAATAAAAGGCTTAGTGGTGTCTGGTTGTTCGGTAACTAGAACTAAAAATCTGCCAGGAATGCTGAATTTTACCGGGTGAATATTTGCAGCTTGATCTGTGAAGAGTGTTGTTTGGCCTAAGTCATGCCAATCCTTATTTGGGGTTTGAATATACGCGTGTGCATCTGATTGCAAGGTGAAACCATCAACATGAAACTCAATTAATTCATTTGAATTTATTTTAACTAACTTGTCATTACAGCCAGTAATTGGTAAGGAGGAGCCCACTTTACTTACGTTTTTTGTTGTGGCATCAAACATAGTGCCATTTCTTCCCAAAGTTGTTAGGGATAATTGAGATATATACTTACCCATTAAATTATTAGTTGTAGATTTTGTTCTTGAAGTTGGCTTTGAAAGAAAAAGCATTTCCTTAATCCAAGGATTTGCTTCAGGACAAGTTGTTGATTGTTTACCTACCCAAGGAAATTCCCCGTAACAATAAGGATCATTTGATGTAAACAGATTCAAAGTAGAATCTCTTTGTACGTTATAATCAGAAAGAGTTCGACCATCCTCTAATAATCTGTTTCCAAAATATAGACTTTGTTGATCTGGTCGTAAATCTGTCTTGTCTTGGACTTTGGCTTTAACATTTTCAATCGAGTCTGATGGTTCAACTTCTAAAGTTATACTCCTGCATTCAAGTTTGACATATACATATATTTGAAACGCATTTGCGTGAGTTATAAATGTCAAATTTATAAGTATTGTTAAAAACCCAATGAGTAGTTTTCTCAAAATAGTCCTATCTTTTAAAATCAAATTAAAGTTTAAGGCTTTGATGCGAACGTATTCATTAAACACCCTATCTATCGTGGTCAACTTATGATTACTTCTTTATATTCGCGGTTGCGAAGAATTAATTACTTACTAACCACTCTTTTACTCCACCATTTCGAGAACAAGTACCACTGCGGGTCTTGGAGAAGGAATAGGTTCCGTTATTACATTGTGCTGTGGCACCTTTAGGTGCCCCAGTTTCTGAAACCACTGGACCAGAAGTCTTAGTTGGAGTTGTGGTGTTTGCATTGTTGGTGGCACTTGGATTAGTGCTCACAGGTGTACCACCATTGGTACAAGTAGTAAGAGATGTTTTAAGGAAATCTTTTTCCACAGGATCAACGCTTAAGTTCCAGCGTTTTTTAACATCAACCCAATCAATTAAGTATTGGCATACATAACTGCTAGTTGGTAGCCAGTTTTGTGGTTCTTTACTGCCTTTACTTCTATTTGATCCTTGAGTTACTGCAATAAGAGAATTTCCTTCAGAAAGGTCATTGGCAAAATCTTGTCGTTTTTTGTTACTCCATGTGTCTGCCCCTGATTGCCAAGCTTCTTGCAAAGGAACTAAATGATCAACATCTAGCTTTGATGAATCAGTAATTGTTTGGTTGTCATAAACAGAAAACCATTCACCTGTTGTTACTTTGCAGCGGGATTTGAATTTGGGCCAGGTTTTTGCTTCAGCGATAAGAACTTCTACTCGGGTGTCAAAGCAGTCTTTATCATTATCTATCCAGTGTTTAAAAAGAGCACGGTTATAAGTAGTGGTTGATTCATTTGCTACTACTAAGGCATCAACTGGGGAAGCATAAGAAGTAGTGGGAAATAGGACAAAAAGGAGAGTAAAAACAAGACTGATTCTGTACCTTTTTTGGGACATATAAATACAGTAGCGGAAAGAAAAAAGCTTTCTAAATCACTCCAGTGAAGACCAATACCCCTATTAGTAACAACAAAGCTCCCACCAGGGTTTGTATGAAATTAAAGTTGATCTTCTTATAGAACTTGTTACCCACCAATATGCCTAACAAACTTGCCCCAATAGCAACAACTAAAGCAGTTGAGATGTTGCTATTACTAAAAGCTATGGTGCTGGTGCCATAGATCACTAAACGACTGATATCAACCAGGATGGCAATTGCCACGCCAGTGGCAATGTAGGTGTCTTTAGAGGTTTGAGTTTTTAACAAAAATGCACTTCTGATTGCTCCTTGATGCCCTGATAAACCACCAAAGAAACCTGAGATTAAACCACCCAGACTTAGCCATTTTGGTGGGATCACAATCTTTTTTAACACTGGTAATAGTTCAAACAGGGCAAAAAAGATTATTAGCCCACCAATAATTCTTGCCAAAAGCATCTCATCAGCTGAAATTGTGCTCAACAATAAAGATCCGATGATGGCAGCAAACATGGCCGGAACTCCAAATTTGAACACTGTGGGCCAATTAATATTTCTTTTAAACAAATAGAACTTAAAAAGATTAGAAACTAAATGAACAATTGCAGCAGCAGTAATTGCTTCAGGCAGAGGAAAAAAGAGTGCAAAAACTGGCAGTAAAAGGGTGGAAAGTCCAAATCCTGAATAGAGCACAATTGCTGAAATCACAAAACTAGCAAAAGCTATCAAAATAAGGTTGTTATTCAATATGTCATTCACAGATTTAATATACCCCTAATTTGGTACTAAAAATGTAATTATGAATTTAAAATCTTTAAAATTTTAAATCTTTCTTGTGACAGTTGAAGTCAAGTTATTTTTTCCTATAGCTGTAATAGTGACAGTGGCACCTTTTGTTTCATCAATTACTAAATTTATATTTGGATCTGTTGTGGTGAAAGCCAAAATCTTACCGTTATCAAGAGTTATTTTTATATTATATTTTTTAACAGATTTGTCCTTTTTCCATTGAGCAGTGATTGCCGTTTTGTTATTAATTGTTAAAAGTTGTGATTTTTGTGAAGCAATGTTAGCGATTTTCGGGGTACTTGGCTTAGTTTTCATAGTCACTTTTTTGAGCACGGTTCCATCTGTAGCCATTATCGAATAGTAAACAGTTTGTCCAGGGCTTGCTTTTTGTAGGATGAATTCTCCTTGCACACTTTCGAAGATGTTAGTGCTTTTTGTCTCTGAATCATATTTGCTTATTACTATTTTCTTATTTGATTCCCATTTAATTTTTCCATTAGATACCTCAACTTTTTGAATTGGCTCAAAGTAAACAACTGGACCATTTGAATCACCGGAAGAGATAATTGGGGCAACTGGAGTAACAGAAACTGAACTAGATGCTGAACTATCGCCATTAGAGTTAACTGCTTTTAAGTAAATTGTGTAAGAAGTCCCATTAGTTAAACCAGAAATTGTGATTGGTGTAGTTGCATCAGTTGGGGATAAAGCTGTGTAGTTGGTGCCATCTGTGGAGTATTTGTAATTAGTAATAGCACTGCCACCATTAGATCCCGCAGTGAAACTAATTGTTGCTTGCCCATCACCTGCGGTGGCAGACAAAGAAGTAGGAGCAGATGGAGTTGTGGAGGGTGTTACGGTGACTGAACTAGATGCTGAACTGTCGCCATTGGCGTTAACAGCTTTTAAGTAAATTGTGTAAGAAGTTCCATTAGTTAAACCAGAAATTGTGATTGGTGTAGTTGCATCAGTTGGGGATAAAGCTGTGTAAGTTGTGCCATCTGTGGAGTATTTGTAATTAGTAATAGCACTGCCACCATTAGATCCCGCTGTGAAACTTATTGTTGCTTGCCCATCACCTGCGGTGGCAGATAAGGAAGTAGGAGCAGATGGAGTTGTGGACGGTGTTACGGTAACTGAACTTGATGCTGAGCTATCGCCATTGGCGTTAACTGCTTTTAAGTAAATTGTGTAAGAAGTTCCGTTAGTTAGACCCGAAATTGTGATTGGTGTAGTTGCATCAGTTGGGGATAAAGCTGTGTAATTGGTGCCATCTGTGGAGTATTTGTAATTAGTAATAGCACTGCCACCATTAGATCCCGAAGTGAAACTAATTGTTGCTTGCCCATCACCTGCTGTTGCACTTAAAGATGTTGGCGCTGCAGGGGTTGTTGTATCTGCTGCTCTAAAAACTACTGAAGAATTTGTGATTGTTTGATTTCCACTTGAGTCGGTTAAGAAAGTAGAAGAATCAGTGACATTTAGTAAAACTTTTGTGTTTGCAATATTTGCTAAAGGGGCAGTGGGCAGAGTAATTGTTGAATTATTTGGATCATAAACGGTGCTACCAACTACTATTCGATAATTAGTGATTCTAAATTGTGCAAAGTCGTTTGTAGATGCATCACCAAGTCCATCGTTACAGTGTCCACAAGCTGTACTTATGTTTATTCCACCTGCTTGGCCACCATAATTTCTAGTATCCCGATAGACGGCTCCATAAGTTAAACTGTTATTCCAACGGTTATAACTCCTTACAGCCCTTACTCCATCAACCCATACAGTTTCATCATTATTGGCATCTCTTGCTACAGCGATATGATGCCAAGTATTTACTTGTAAAGCAGAACTTAAAACAAAAACCGTAGCGTTTATTCCATAAGCATCTATCTGAATCTCATTGGCGCTATGAATATTAATGCTCATTCCATTACCACCTGATACACCCAAGAAAAATCCATAATCGATTTTTGGGCCAGTTTTAAAATATGTTTCAAAAGTAAATGGCTGAGTACCAACATTTACACCTGGAGACATTTGTAGATTATTAGATCTTGCTTCAAAGTAAAGTGCATTATTATTGGATCCAGCACTTGACGCTGTTTCTGCAAAAGAAGGATAAGCAGTAAGAGTAAGTGCCAGTAATATAGTGAAAAGAACGGAGAGCCTCTTTTTCACTTTTTACCCTTCATGCTTTAGCCAACCGAGCATCCCCAGTCAGGAACCTTTTTGATATATGAAATATAACCAAATAGGACACTTTATGCATTTTACTGTTGATAGTTAAGAGAAAGTTAACCTTTTCTCTAAATATCCCCTGAGCAATCACAACCTGAGTCTTCAGAACCCTAAATCTAGATCGTCTCTGCCCACATTAAAAGTATTAACGGGATTATCACTTGGGTAGCCAAGTGATAATCCAACTATTAGTTTGAAGTCTTTAGGGATTTTAAATCTTTCTGGTCACAGTTGAGGTTAAGTTATTTTTTCCTATAGCTGTAATAGTGATTGTGGCACCTTTTGTTTCATCAGTAATGATGGAAAAATTTGGATCCGTGGTTTTAGCAATTATTGATTTACCGTTGTCTAGCGTAATTTTAACCAAATATTTATTATGAGAAGTGTCTTTTTTCCATTGTGCGGTGATGGCTACTTTTTTGTTTTTGGTTAAAATTTCAGATTTTTGTGTAGCAACATTGGCTATTTTTGGGGTATTAGGTTTGGTTTTCATGATTACTTCTTTTAAAACAGTGCCATCTGTTGCCATAATTGAATAAGAAACACTTTGACCTGGCTTAGCCTTGGGTAGAACCATTTGACCATCAATACTTTCAATTATTGTGGTTTTTTTGCTACTAAATTCATATTTACTAATTACTACTTTGCTGTTTGGTTCCCAATTGAGTTTTCCGTTGGATACTTCAACTTTTCGAATCGGTTCAAAGTAATTAACTGGCCCACTTGAATCACCTGAAGAGATAATTGGGGCAACTGGGGTAACAGAAACTGAACTTGATGCTGAACTATCGCCATTGGCGTTAACTGCTTTTAAGTAAATTGTGTAAGAAGTTCCGTTGGTTAAACCAGAAATTGTGATTGGTGTTGTTGCATCAGTTGGGGATAAAGCAGTGTAATTTGTGCCATCTGTGGAGTATTTGTAATTAGTAATAGCACTTCCACCATCTGATCCTGCTGTGAAACTTATGGTTGCTTGACTATCACCAGTTGTGGCAGATAACGAAGTAGGAGCAGATGGAGTTGTGGACGGTGTTACTGTGACTGAACTTGATGCTGAACTATCGCCATTGGCGTTAACTGCTTTTAAGTAAATTGTGTAAGAAGTCCCATTGGTTAGACCACTGATAGTGATTGGTGAAGAACTATCGGCAGGAGAAAGCGCTGTGTAATTTGTGCCATCTGTGGAGTATTTGTAATTAGTAATAGCACTTCCACCATCTGATCCTGCTGTGAAACTAATTGTTGCTTGACTATCACCAGCTGTGGCAGATAAAGAAGTAGGAGCAGATGGAGAATTTGATGAAGTGAAGTATGAACTTCCAGCACCAAATGCTACGAAAGTTGAATTTCCGTAAGCAATGCTAGATGCGGCAATACTTCCTGAACTTGTCCAGGTCACACCATCACCACTTCGCATGACATAGCCTTGCCCTGAAACTGCAACGAAAGTGCTTTGGCCAAAAGCAATATCATCCCAACTTATTGAACCTGAAGGACTTGCAGTTCGCTTCACCCAAGAAGATGGCGTTGTGCTTGTATTTACTCGACCATTGGGGCCAACTCCTACAACTGTTGAATTTCCAAAAGCTAATTCGTTCACATAATCAGACCAAGTAGAAATTCCAGAAATTGTAGTTTGATAAGTCCACGTCACACCGTCACTTGAAGTTAAAACGGCGCCACCACCTGAAACTGCATAAAAGGTAGTCCCGGTGTAAATGATGTCAGTAAAATTGATTATTGGACCACTACCTAAATTCGGAGTTGTAGCCAAACTCCAATTAATTCCATCAGAGCTATAGGAGATGCAGGAAGTACCGCAAGTACCTCCTTTAGCTGCTACGAACTTGTTATTGCCAAAAGTAACAACCCATTGATTAGGCCAACCAGGAATGGTGTTGGTTAGGTTCCAAGTGATTCCATCAGAGCTGTAAAACATCTTTATTGGTTGACCTGCACCTTGCACAGATTCATTTTGTCCCGTTGCAACGTATATGCCGTTACCATATGCAAAGTCATACATATATCTAAATGAAGTACTTACAGCTCTACTGGTCCAATTAATACCATCGGTTGAAGTATAAAAAACACCAGAAAAATCATCATTCAATATAAATAAATTACCACCATAAAAAACTCTTGGGCTTGTTAATGTTACAGGGAAAGTGTTTGTTGTCCAAGTTTCTCCCTCTGCAGCTTGGGATTTAGGTATTTCAATGAAGCTGCTGAGAAGAATTAGTAACGCGATTAATGATTTTTTCAACAAAGTTTGATTTTGTTTCGTCACCGGATTTTGTCGTAACTGGACCCCATTAATTTGCACTAAGTACAACCCCCTATGTGCGCCTTTGAATGACTTTGGTGCAGTCCCAGAATTACTTGGGAGAAACTTTACCTAATTAGGGCTAAAAGTTCACCCTTTGAACAACTAGGCAGGAATGAATTCAACGTAAACTTTTCCCACTATTGACCTATTCCTGGGAGGTTTTAGGCCTAAAATCCTAAATCTAGATCGTCTCTGCCCGCATTAAAAGTATTAACTGGATTATCACTTGGGTAACCAAGGGATAATCCAACTATTAGTTTGAAGTCTGGAGGGATTTCTAAATGATTTCTCACAGGACTTGCCCAGGTGGCTAATGCTCCTTGAGCACAAGTTCCTACACCAGAGAAATAGAAACTAGAAAGAAACGACTGGCAGATTTAGAGCAATTGGTTGAAGTATCAAAGGATTAATTGTCATACCTCTTCTGTAACGTAATTACTAGGTGAAAGAAATACTTTTCAATTAGGGGGTAATACATATATGAATGAGAAAAAGAAGCAATTCTTCAAAGTCCCTCAAGATATCAACACCATGACTGATGAACAACTCGAACAGTGGGCAGATGAAATTATTGATATGTTGATAACAGATCACAACAAAGAGGAAAAAAATTGAGTGAAAATCTAAAAAGAATCATTACCCTTTTTGGTGTTTATGACGCTGATGCCACTTTGTGGGGTGAGATGAGTTATTGGGTTGGTGCTCGTTTAGGGGTAAGACATTGCAGTTTATGTGATATCACTCATTCTCTTTTCACACAAAAAGCTATCTGGAAAGAACAAAGAGAAAAACTAATGAAAGATTACGGTGTTGATTTCCAGGCTTTTCACAGAAACGATCAACCAGATAATGTGCGCCAAGTAATAAATAATCAATACCCAGCAGTGGTAGCCCAAGATGAAACAGGACAATTATTTGTATTTATGACAGATGTCGAGATATCACAATGTGAGAAATCCCCTGAGAAGTTTGTTAGCCACATAATTGAGCGTTTGCCTCAAAGTAACAAAAACTAATGAAAGTAATAAAAAGAATTCCCCAAATGGTTTTAGGTGCTGCTTTAATGTTTGCTGGCTTTGGTCATCTTGGTCCTAATCGCTTGGAGTTTCAAGCTCAAGTGCCAAATCTGTTTAAAGACTATGCCGATCAAGTGGTCTTGTTATCAGGAGTTGTAGAAATCTTGTTAGGTGCTTCTTTGTTGCTGTTGTGGAAATACCGGGTAATTATTGGATTTCTCACCGCTGCATTTTTTGTGGCAATCTTTTGGGGCAATATTTCCCAGTATGTTAACCAAATTGATGCCTTTGGTTTAAATAGTGATCGAGATAGATTTATTAGATTATTGTTTCAACCAGTGTTAGTGCTGTGGGCATTATTAAGCACAGGTGCCTTACAAGCCTGGCTTAACAAACGAAAAGGTTTAAAGACTAGTTAACTTAAGCCTGTGGATAAGTAAAAAAATATCTTCCCTCTCAAATTTCTTGAGAGGGAAGATATTAGTTAATTACTATTTTTACTTAACTAGTGCTGCTACATCAACATCTGCTGGAACCAAAACTGCGTCAATCGCGTGGATGACACCGTTACTGGCCAATACATCTGCTGTTACAACATTGGCGCCATTTACTGTTA
>Ga0315900_10011387_pt1 | contig 11016 bp, 12 predicted proteins | sample LakEriMetagenome_FD_203521 | JGI IMG/M metagenome (GOLD analysis project Ga0315900, IMG submission 203521) | Freshwater fungal communities from buoy surface, Lake Erie, Ohio, United States - Buoy 12 MA114 | ecosystem: Environmental > Aquatic > Freshwater > Lake > Lake biofilm | place: USA: Lake...
CGCCGACGAGGCGCGCGGCTCGACCGAGGACGCCTGGACCCGGGCGCAGATCCTGTTCGACACCACCCGCGAGGACGAACTCATCGACCCGACCCTGCCGGCCGACACCCTGCTTTGGCGGCTGTTCAACGAGGACGGCGTGCGGGTGTTCGAGCCCCGGCCGCTGCAGGCCTTCTGCCGCTGCACCGAGGAGCGGATCGTCTCGGTTATCGGCAGTTTCAGCGCGGAAGAGCAGGCCGAGATGGTCGAGCCGGATGGCAAGATTCGCGTCACCTGCGAGTACTGCTCCCGCGTCTACGCGATGACGCCGCCGCCGGTCTGACCGGTCGCCTGTCCCTGATCGTCGACCACAGCCTTGCAGGCCCGCCAGCTGGCGAGACCGAGCCAGGGGAAGACCACGATCAGCGCGAGGAACCCGGTCGCCGCCGACATAAGCAGCAGGGTGGTGATGATCACCGCCCAGAGCAGCAGCGGGAAGAAATTGGCGTTTACGGTCCGCACGCTGGTCGCCACTGCGGCGAAGACGTTGGCGTGCGGGTTCAGCAGCATAGGGGCCGAAACCACGACCAGGGCATAGGCCACGAAGGCCAGGGCGCCGCCGGTCAGGGCGCCGATCAGCAGCATGCCATGACCCTCGGTTGAGCCAATGGCGAAGGCCACCAGGGACTCGACGTCGCGGTGAACCTGGAAGGTCGACAGGCCGTAAACGATCTGCGCGACCCGGCCCCAAAGGAAATAGATCAGCAACAGCAGCAGGCTGAGGTAGGCCACGTCCTGCCGGAAGGCGGAGCGGACGAAGAGGATTTGCCCCAGCGTCGGGCGCTCGCCCAGGTCCAGCCGCCGGCCCGCCTCATATGGGCCCATGGCCAGGATCGGGGCGATGATGACGAAGCCCGCGGTCAGGGCCAGCACCCAGAACGCGCCGTTGGTGGCGTAGACGCCGTAGCAGAGCGCGAAGCTCGCGACAGCAACCCCCAGTCCGTAGAGGAGCAGCGGCCGGGGAGCCTTCATCAAATCCCGCCAGCCCTCGGCTAGCCAGGTGAAGGGGGCGGCAAGCGGGATGGTCCGGATGGCCGGCAGGCCGAGCGTCGTGTCCATTTCTTCCTCCCTCGTCGTCTTCGCTGACGTTCTGAAGGCGAGGATGTGGCTGATCCGCGTGGCTTTCAACTCCCCGTCGAGGAGGCAAGGCCCCGCCGGTCAGGCGCCCATCTTGAGCCTTGCGGCCGGCGCGGCGCTCACGGTGTCGGGCTCGAAGGCCAGGCTCGACAGGAAGTCGGCGAGTATATCGGCGAAATCGGCCTCCGTGGCCCTGCCGCGGCCCAGGGCGCCCATCCGGAAGGCCCAGAAGCTGTTGATGTGCTGCAGGGAGCCGATCACCTCGCCGAGCCGGAGGAAGGTCGCCGGGGCGTTGAGAAGGAAGTCGCGGAACTCGGACGGCCTATCTTCAGCAAGAAACAGATTGTAGGACCGGTTATAGGTGTCGAGTGATTGCAAGACAAACTGAACGGCTTCCCTAATTGACTGGCTTATAGATATACGCGCAGTTTTTATGTTTTCAGTCGTCTGGAAATCACGAGGCGGCGCTGGCGTAAATGCGTAATGTCGGCGCAGGTTTTAGAGTTCTCCCGTATTGTAGAAGTTGCGATCCATTTAAAATGCAATATTCCGTGCCAGGCGAAGATTCCGTCCCGATACTGTTCAGCGTCCATTCTGAGTGCATCACGCAGGGGCGCGAAGGCGGCGTCCGGGGTTTCCGCCAGCAGCTTCTGTGTGAATTCGTTGGTGCCTCGGCTGTCGCTCGCCGAGACCAGATTGGTCAGGCTCGCCATCTCCGACGCCACGAAGGCGCTCATGCGGGCGAGGTCGGCTTCACTGATGTTGAAGTACTCCAGGGCCGGCAGGTAGCCGTTCCGGGCGAGCGTCTCGCGCAGCAGGAAGGGGTCCATGGAGGGGATGTCGTCGAGGATTTCGAGAAGCGCCAGATCCTCGCGAACGAGGCCCAGGTTATCGGAAAAGTACGTCTCGAGAATGTGAGCGCTGCGCTCCTCGCCGATGAAGAAGGACTGACCGCCGGCGCGAGGTCGTTTTTGTCAAGCGGCAGGATGACCTTCGTCGCCGTCGTCCGGGTCTTCTCGAACGGCTCCCGCTCGTGCGGCCTCAGCCTGTGCTTCAGGATGATCGCATGGTTGAGGGCCGAGTTCTGGAACAGCGGCCGGGCGGCGAGCGCCGGGTGACCCGGCAGCCGGCGGTGCACGGAGAGCAGGTTCAGGACCCGGGCGGTCGATCCGGACCGCTCGAGGTTGGCGAGGCTCCTGTCCGGCTTCGAACGGTTCAAATGGCGTCTTCCGACGCGCGACCGGATCCCGGCAGGCCGTCAAGGGCCTCGAGCTGGCCGTGAATGTGCTGCACGAAGTCGACCACCACGGCGCGATTTTCCGTCGCCATGAGATCAAACGCCGGGCCCCGCAACACGTCTTCCGGGACGATGAACTCGCGCGAGCCGAGTCGGGTGCAATAGCCGGTCTCGACGAGCTTGAGCACGTGCCGACGAGTGGTCTCATAGGGGAACCGGGTCAGGTCCGAGATCGCCATGATCGACACCGGCCGCCGCAAGGTATCGGGAAACACGCCCGAGATCGCCCTTGGGCTGACGCCACGGTCCCGGTTGAGATGACTGGCCGAGGCCCGCAGGATCGTCATGAACACGATCATGGTCGTATGGTCGTTGTCGAACGCCCGGGCCATCAGCGCGGCGGTGGCCAGGAAATGATCGATCGACTGCGCCAGCAGGTATTTCTCTTCGTCGGCGTCAGGAGAAGGAGTCATGCGATCATCAACAATCCGTGCGGGAGGCTGCGCCGGCGCTCAGCGCTTCGAATCAGTGAATCTGTATAGTTGGAATAGCTTTCCCGCTGCTTAATCGCGCGTAAGGCCTCAGCCTCCAGCCCGTACACTCGCGGTCGGCGCGCGCGTCATGATTTCCGGCTCGAAGGCCAGGCCCGACTGGAAATCGGTCAGTATGTCCACGAAGTCGATTTCCGTTATTCGGCCACGGTGGGGCGTGCCCATTCGAAACGCCCAGAAACTGTTTATATGCTGTAAGGAGCCGATCACTTCGCCAAGACTGACGAATATCTCCGGCGCATTCAAAAGGAAATCCCTGAACTCGGACGGACGCTCTTCTGTGAGGAATCTGTTGTAAGACGTGTCGTATTCGCCAAGCGTCTTAATAACATAGCCGAATGAGCGACTTATCTCTGTGCTTATCTTATTTTTGGTGTCGCAGATAAATCTTGTTGCCTCTTTAGTCCGGGGCGGAGCCGCTACAAAATTGCTTATCTCGATGCATGTCTTCGAGCTCTCGCGAAGTGTCGTCGAGGAAATCCATTTATAGTATAGCATGCCTCGCCACGCGAAGATGCCGTCACGATATTGCCCTGCGTCCATTTTCAGCGCTTCCCTTAGCGGCTCAAAGGACGCGTCCGGTGTCTCTGACAGGAGCTTCTGGGAAAAATCGCCCGCGCCGCGACCATCATTGCTCGCTACCAGATTTATCAGGCCGGACATCTCCGACTCGACGAACGTGCGCATGCGGACCAGGTCGGCTTCGCTAATGTTGAAGTATTCCAGTGCGGGCAAGTGGCCGTTCCGGGCCAAGGTCTCACGCAGCAGGAACGGGTCCATTGATGGAATTCCGTCAAGTATATCGAGAAGAGTGAGATCTTGTGAGGTCAGGCGTGCATTGTTCGAAAAGTGCGTCTCCAGAATGTGTTCGATGCGCTCCTCGCCGATGAAGAAAGATCGGCCGCCGGCCCTAAGGTCGGTTCTGTCCAGCGGCAGAATAACCTTCGTGGCGGTGCTCCGTGACGTAGTGAACAGTTCCCGCTCGTGCGGGCGCAGTCGGTGCTTCAGGATGATCGACTTGTTGAGCTCGCTGCTCTCAAACATTGGTCGGTCGCTAAGGGCGGGGTTCCCCGCCTGGCGCCTGTGAACGTCAAGCAGGTTCAGAACACGGGCGGTCGACCCGGACTTCTGCAAGTTAACAAGGCTTCGGTCGTGGTGCGCCCTCATGTCCTTCCTCGGCCGCGTTTGCCTCGCGGCGTGGTGGGGGCTGGTGGACTGCCCAGTCGGATCGGCGCGGTCACAGTCTTCTTCCTATCCGGTACAGATTGTATAATCAGTGTCTGAAGTTGCTGAAAGCTTAACTACATTGCCTCGCCAAGTCGACCGCATTACCCAAAAAGAGTAAAATGGGCTCCGCGCTGCCCGGTTTCGGATTTACTCAGATCATTGATCGTTGAGTACTCGGCCATACGATCTTGGATAACTGGTCGTAAAAATGCGCATGACACGGGTAGGCTCGGGAAGCGTTGCCTTCCCGCCGCTTTATCGCGCCGTCAGTTGACCCGCCGCAGGGCGCCGGGCAGGTGAAGGGAGAAGGCCGGGATCTCGACGTCGAAGGCCTCGCCCGCCGCCGTGACCATCTGGTAGGTCCCGCGCATGCTGCCCGACGGCGTCGTCAGCGGGCAGCCGGAGTTGTAGCGGAACGCCTCGCGCGGACCCAGCACCGGCTGCTCGCCGACCACCCCGGGACCCTTGACCTCCTCGACCCGGTTGCGGGCGTCGGTGATGATCCAGTGGCGCGACATCAGGGTCACCGTCTGCGTCCCGTGGTTCTCGATCTCCACCACATAGGACCACAGCCACTGGCCTTCCTCGGGCCGCGACTGTTCGGCCATGTAGGCCGGCGCGACCCGCACCACGACGTCTTTCGTGCGGGCTTCGTAGACCGGGTTGTCCGGCGTGCCACGGCGGCGGATGCGGCTCATCAGACGGCGTCCAGCGCCCGGCTGATGTCGCGCGACAGGTCCAGGACATCCTCGAGGCCGACCGACATCCGCACGAAGCCCTCGGTCAGGCCGATCTCCAGCCGCTTCTCCTCGGGCATGGCCCGGTGGGTGGTGGTGGAGGGATGGGTGGCCATAGACTTGGCGTCGCCCAGGTTGTTGGAGATGTCGACGATCTCCAGCGCGTCGAGGAACCGCCAGGCGGCCTCCCGCGAGCCGAGGTCGAAGGCCAGCAGGTTGGAGAACCCGCTCATCTGGGCCCGGGCGACCTGTGCCTGCGGATGGTCCGCCCGGCCGGGATAGCGCACGCTGAGCACCTTGCCATGGTCGCCGATCAGGTCGGCGAGCACGGCGGCGGTCTGCGTCTGGCGGCGCACCCGCAGGTCCAGCGTCTCCAGCCCCTTCAGCAGGATCCAGGCGTTGAACGGCGAGATCGCCGGCCCGGTGTGGCGGATGATGTCGCGGTACGCCTCTTCCAGGAGGTCGCGCCCGCCGAGGATGGCCCCGCCCAGCACCCGGCCCTGGCCGTCGATATGCTTGGTCGCCGAATAGACGACGATGTCGGCGCCCAGGGTCAGCGGCTTCTGGAAGATCGGCGTGGCGAAGACGTTGTCGACCACGACCTTCGCACCCGCCGCGTGGGCGATCGCAGCCACCGCCGCGATGTCGGTGATCTCCAGCAGCGGATTGGCCGGGCTTTCCAGCAGCACGACCTTCGTGTTCGGCCGCATCGCCGCCCGCCAGGCGTCCAGGTCGGTGGCGTCGACATAGGTCGTCTCGACGCCGAAGCGCGGCAGCCAGTTGGAGATGATCCAGTTGCAGGAGCCGAACAGCGCCCGGCCCGCGACCAGGTGATCGCCGGCCTTGAGCAGGCCGGTCAGGGCCACATGGATGGCGGCCATGCCGGAGGCGAGCGCCCGGCATTGCTCGGCGCCTTCCAGCAGCGCCAGCCGCTCCTCGAACATCTGGGTCGTGGGGTTGGCGTAGCGCGAATAGACGAAGCCGGGGTCCTCGCCGGAGAACCGCCGGTCGGCCGCGCCGGCGCTCTCGTAGGCATAGCTCTGGGTCAGGAACAGCGCCTCGGACGTCTCGCCGAAATTGCTGCGGTTCAGTCCGCCCCGTATGAGGCGGGTCGCGGGTTCCCAGCTGTTCGGGTCTTCAGCCATGGCTACGGCTTTCCTTGAAAGAGTGGGCGGCATCAACAGGAAACCGGCCCGTGCGGTCAAGCGGACAGGCGCGGGGATGGCAAAGCGCTCGGCATAGAGTGCGCTGGAAACTTTACCGGGCGCTTCGAGCGTTCGAGGCGCCTGGTGGAGAGGCCTCCTGCTCCCAGACGATTGCAATCGTTCGGCGCTCGGTGGAAAGGCGCTTGGCGAACATGCTAGGCGGATTGAACAACGAGAAATACCCATTATAGGTATAAAGCGCCTCGATAACATCCCGCCATATCATTCTTGAAATGCTATGCTAATGAGAATTCTCATTGTTAAAACTTTATCAATTATCGAAATTCAGCATGCTTTCCACATTAAATCATCGGTGGGGTGTGCTGTGGCTTTGACAATTAAGAGAAAGCTTGTTGCCACCACCAGTGCTCTTGGCATGGCGCTAGTGGTCGTTGGCGCGACTGGCTTATTGTCCCTGACTTATGTAGACGAAAAGCTCGACACAATTGTCGCTGATCGTGTCATTCCGTTAAAGCAGCTAAAAGTTGTCAGCGATATGTATGCAGTGAATATTGTGGACACGGCATGGAAGGTGCAGACCGGTCAAATAAGTTGGGATGATGCTTCGAAGAACCTTGCAACTGCTGAAATTGCCATCAAAGAAAACTGGAGCGAATACAGAAAAACTAAAATGACTGAAGAGGAGAAATATCTTTCCGATTCGGTCGTTGCTAAACTCGCTCCTGCTGACCAAGCCGTCATTGAACTCAAGGGCATAGTGGCTCGTCAGGATCAGCTAGCGCTGGAGAATTTCACTCGGGACAAGCTATACAGGGCGATAGATCCGCTGACAGAACAGGTCGGAAAGATCGTAGATCTCCAAATCAGTGTTGCCGAAAATGAAGGTCAATCCGCTCAGCAGGCCTTCAATCTATCAATCCTGTTGATGATATTTATGGGCTTGGTGGCCGCGGCTATCGTAACCGCAACCTTTGCTATCGTTACGCGTGGCGTATCCGCACCACTGCATGCAATGGCGGCCACCATGCGCAGGCTCGCAGGCGGCGATACCTTGGTCGAAGTGCCGGCGGTTGGACGCGCCGATGAAGTTGGCCAAATGGCAGCGGCGGTTCTCACCTTTAAAGAGAATAGTATTGAGAGATCTCGCCTTGAGGGCGAAGCTACGGGGTTCCGGCAGGAGCTGGACCGTAAGCTCAGGGAGGTCGAGCAGGCCTTCGAAGCCGTAGGTGTTGAACAGAAGAAGATCGTCGAGGCAATGGGCGAAGAGCTGCGTCGTCTGGCCGTGGGAGACCTGACAGCGCGCCTCACCGGCCCAGTATCGCCCGAGTACCGAGAACTCCAAGACGACTTCAATCGCGCAGTGATGCAGCTTCACGAAGCGCTCGAAACCGTTGCGGCTACTAGTGGCGCCATTCGTAGCGGTACTGACGAAATCGCCTGCGCTTCGGACGATTTGTCCAGACGCACAGAGCAACAGGCCGCCAGCCTTGAAGAAACCGCCGCCGCTCTGGATCAGATAACCCAGACTGTCCGTCGCACAGCAGAAAGTGCACAGCAGGTCTCCGCCGCGGCGACCAAGGCTCGCTCAGAGGCGGAGATCTCCGGAGAGGTCATGCGCGATGCCGTTAGCGCAATGGACGAGATCGAAAGCTTTTCCTCACAGATCAGCACGATTATCGGCGTCATCGATGAAATCGCTTTCCAGACCAATCTGCTGGCCTTGAACGCAGGGGTCGAGGCAGCGCGCGCTGGTGATGCCGGAAAAGGCTTTGCTGTCGTTGCGTCGGAGGTCCGAGGCCTGGCTCAGCGGACAGCTGAAGCAGCCCGGGAGATCAAGTCCCTTATCAGTACCTCGAGCGCCCAGGTTAGCCGGGGCGCCAAGCTTGTCGGCGATACCGGTTCAGCGCTGAATACCATTATGGAGGCGATTGCTAACATCGACGCCCTCGTCGCAGAGATAGCCGCTTCCACTCGGGAGCAGGCAACGGGGTTGAGCGAAGTCAACACCGCCGTCAACCTGATGGATCAAGTGACACAGCAGAATGCTGCCATGGTAGAGCAGTCTACTGCAGCCGCTGCCGGTCTCCGCAGCGAAGCGGCCAGTCTTGATGAGCTGCTTTCGCACTTCGAGTTCGCCAGCCAAGATGATAGCGCCCCCGGCGCAACGTCCGCCACTTCGCGAACCAAGCCCGTAAAGCCTGCGCCAGTTGAAAGCGCACCTAGCCTGGTCGCATGAGTGCGGCTGGTATCCTCACGACACTCCGGCGCAGCGTTGGTAGCCAACCCTTCCGGTGACTGGGAGGAGTTCTCATGATCTTCGGCTCATTTTCATGGGCCGATTCGCGCTGCGTCGGCCGCCGCGCTAATCGTGGAACTTGGTAAACCCGGCGAGGGCATTCCTATTGTTCAAGCCATATCCTAGCCTGCGCACCCTTCGAAGCCTCGAATAACGCGTCTTCCATCCGTCACTTGCAATTGCGCCCGAGGGCCATGAGTAATGGTCCGACGATGAATGACGCTCTTACCGCCGGGATTCTCCCCTGCCAGGCCATCGAGGATCTGATCGCCCAGGGGGCCATCAGCTCGCTCACGCCCTTCGACAAGAACCAGGTCCAGCCGGCCAGTCTCGACCTGCGGCTGGGCGAGCGCGCCTGGCGGGTGCGGGCCTCCTTCCTGCCCCGGCACCGGCGGGTGATGGAGCGGCTGCCCGACGTGGCCATGCACCAGCTCGACCTCGGCCAGGGCGCGGTGTTCGAGCGCGGCTGCGTCTATATCGCCGAGGTCCAGGAGCGCCTGGCCCTGCCCCGGGGCGTGGCGGCGCGCGGCAATCCCAAGAGCTCGACCGGGCGGGTCGACGTCTTCGTGCGGCTGCTGACCGACCATGGCGCGGCCTTCGACGACGTGGCCGAGGGCTATACCGGGCCGCTGTATGTCGAGATCGCGCCCCAGACCTTTTCCGTGCTTGCCCGCACGGGCACGCGGCTGAACCAGCTTCGGCTGAAGCTCGGCGAACCGCCCCGGCTGGCCAGCCGCGATGTCGGCGTCGACCTGTCGAGCGGCATCGCCGGATTCCGCGGGCGTCGCCATGCGGGGATCATCGATCTGGACGTCGAGGACGGGCTCGATCCGCGCGACTTCTGGGAGCTGCTGGAATCGCGCAAGGGCGAGCTGCTGCTCGACCCCAACGAATTCTACATCCTGGCCTCCAAGGACGACATCGAGATCCCGGTCACCCAGGCGGCCGAGATGACGCCGATCGACCCGGCGGTGGGGGAGTTCCGCGTCCACTACGCCGGCTTCTTCGACCCGGGCTTCGGCGCCGACGAGACCCGGTCGCGGGGCTCCAAGGGCGTGCTCGAGGTGCGCAGCCACGAGACGCCGTTCCTGCTTGAGGACGGCCAGACCGTGGCGCGGCTGGTCTATGAGCCGCTGACCGCCCGGCCGACCCGGCTCTACGGCGAGGACGGCTCCCACTATCTGCGGCAGGGGCTGAAGCTCTCCAAGCACTTCAAGCCCTGGACCTAGCCGGGCGGCGACAAGCGTCTCAGACAAAATGTACAGGGTGCTTGACATGACGTCGGCGCCTGTGTGACAAGCTCCCTTGTCAAAACGACAAGGAGAGATGACGTGACAACCCAATCCCGCCCCCGCCGCCGGCAGAGTTTCGTGCAGCTGCTGCTCGTCTGCATGGTGATCGGCGCCGGCATCGGCGTGATCAGCGGCCTGATCGAGGGCTTGGGCCTGACGGTTCCGCCGGTGGTGTCCGGCCTGGTCGTCCTCGCGGTCGGCGGCCTCATCCTGTGGCTCAGCGCCCGCTGGTGGGTCGTCGCCGACGAGGCGGTGCGCGAGGCGCACAAGTTCAGCTGGTTCTGGGGCGGATCGGCCGGAATGTTCCTGGTCGGCGCCGTGGCCATCCCGCTGCTGGACGTCGCCCGCGGTCCGGTCGACGCCTTCGGCCTGACGCCCGCCGAGGCCGGACTGTTCGTCGCCGGCGTCGGCTTCACCCTGGCCGTGATGCTGATCGGCTACGTCCTCTGCTGGGCGGGCTGGTGGCTGATCCGCAACCGCTGACCGTCCCCCTTTCAGGCCTGGAGGCCCGCATGACGACCGCCAAAAACCCCGCCCAGAAGCGCTACATCGCCCGCTTCATCCCGACCATGACCGTCTATGTGGCCGCCATCTTCACGGTCAGCTGGGTCTTCAACCGCTACGAGCCGACCGGCCCGATCGCCTGGGGCCTGGCCCTGCTGCCCGCCCTGCCGCTGCTGGCCATCATCGCCATCATGGGCGTCTACCTTCGCGAGGAAGGCGACGAGTTCATCCGCAACATCCTCGTCGAGTCCATGCTCTGGGGCGTGGGGCTGACCCTGGCCATCATGACCGTCTGGGGCTTCCTGGAGATCTACGCCGGGGCGCCGAAGCTGCCGTCCTTCTGGGCCTTCCCGATCTTCTGCTTCGGCATGGGGCTGGCCCAGCCCTTCATCAAGCGCCGCTACCGGTAGGGGGCGAGATGAAGAACCGCCTCAAGATCCTGCGGGCCGAGCGCGACTGGAGCCAGGCGGACCTGGCCGACCGGCTCGAGGTCTCCCGCCAGACCATCAACGCCCTGGAGACCGGCAAGTACGACCCGTCCCTGCCGCTCGCCTTCCGCATCGCCCGCCTGTTCGGGCAGCCCATCGAAGCCATCTTCGACGACGGCCAGGCCTGAATCGAAGCTCCATCCGTGAGATCCTTCATGACCACGACCTCCTCCAGCCCCAGACTCAACCGCGCCCGCCTGGCGCAGGGCGCCGCCGGCCTCATCGTCGGCGGAGGCCTCGGCTACCTTGTCGGCCGGCTGGTCAAGCATGGCGACATCGACGTCAGCGCCCTGACCTGGTCCGACGCCATGGCGGTGCTGATCGCCGTCATGCTGTTCGTGACCGGCGCGATCCTAGTCGCCGCGACGTTCAGCAAACGTCTGGCCGGCAGGATCATGGACC
>Ga0315900_10011391_pt1 | contig 11014 bp, 8 predicted proteins | sample LakEriMetagenome_FD_203521 | JGI IMG/M metagenome (GOLD analysis project Ga0315900, IMG submission 203521) | Freshwater fungal communities from buoy surface, Lake Erie, Ohio, United States - Buoy 12 MA114 | ecosystem: Environmental > Aquatic > Freshwater > Lake > Lake biofilm | place: USA: Lake...
GGTCGCCCGACAGGTCGGGTTGCGACCGAACTGAGCCGGTCGACCCGACGTCGCCGTGTACCTGCCGCGCGGGCGGCGGGTCGCGCGACACGGCGTACGCGCCCGCATCCCCGCGTTCGGCGAGGCACACCCACATGAGTCTGCACAGAGTTGCGCTGGCGGTGGCGCTGCTGGCGGTCACGCCGGCCGGCGCACAAGGCTGGCCCGAGCGCGCGCTGCGCGCCGTCGTACCCTTTCCCCCGGGGGGGGCGGCCGACATCGTCGCCCGGCAGTTCCTCGGTCGGCTGGCCGAGACGATCGGACAGCCGGTGGTGGTGGACAACCGCGGCGGTGCCGGCGGCGCGATCGGGGCCGAGAACATCGCGCGCGCGCCGGCCGACGGCTACCACCTGCTGTTCGCCTCCTCCAGCGTCCTGTCGATCAATCCCCACCTGTCGGGCCGCGCCTCGTTCGACGTGCTGAAGTCGTTCACGCCGGTGGTGCTGGTGGGACACGCGCCCAACGTCCTGGTGGTGCACCCCTCGGTCCCGGCGAAAGACGTGCGCGCGCTGGTTGCGCTGGCCCGTGCCCGTCCCGACGCGCTGGCCTACGCCTCGAACGGCGTCGGCACGTTGAGCCACCTGACCGGCGAATTGTTCGCGCAGAGGGCCGGCGTGCGCATGCTGCATGTGCCCTACAAGGGCGCGGCCCCCGCGGTCGTCGACACGGTGGCCGGCAACGTGGCGCTGCTGTTCGCCGCCTATCCCAGCGTATCCGGCCAGGTTCGCGCGGGGCGGTTGCGGGCGCTGGCGGTGACCAGCGCGACGCGCATCGCGGCGGCGCCGGAACTGCCCACGGTGGCCGAGGCCGGCCTGCCGGGCTTCGAATCCAGCCAGTGGTGGGGTCTGTACGGACCCGCAGGGCTGCCCGGCGCGGTCGTGGACACGCTGAACGCCGCCGCCAACCGGGTGCTGGGCACCGAGGACATGCGTCGCTCGCTGGCGCTCGAGGGCGCGGCGCCCTCGGGCGGTACCGCCGCAGCGCTCGCGGCGCATCACCGCGCCGACTTCGAGCAGTGGGGGCGGGTGATTGCTCGCGCACGACTCACCGGGGTGACGCCATGACCTCGGGATCGACGGCACCGGAGCGCGAGCCCACGCGCGAGTTCGCGCGCTTCATCGCCACGCTCGACGGCGGGTCGTTGCCGCGATCGGTGCGCGAGCACCTCCAGGGCGCGCTGCTCGACACGCTGCGTGTCGCCTCGCTCGGCGAGCGCGCGCCGTGGAGCGAATGGGCACGCGCGCTGGCCCGCGATCTCGGGGGGCGGGAACGGTCGACCGTGCTGTTCGGGGGCGGTCGGACCGATCCGGAGCGCGCGACCTTCGTCAACGCCACCTACGCCGGCAGCCTGGATGCCGACGACGTGCACGTGGGGGCCATGCTCCACCCCGGCTGCGTGGTGATCCCGGCGGCGCTGGCGGTGGGCGAGGCGGCGGGCGCCACCGGGCGCGAGGTGATCGCGGCGATCGCCGCCGGCTACGAGACGATGATCCGCATCGCGCTGGCGATCCAGCCCACGCACTTCCGGCGCGGCTTCCAGAGCACCGCCACCTGCGGCGTGTTCGGTGCGGCGGCGGCCGCCGCGAGCCTGCTCGCCCGCGGGGCCGATCGCGAGACCCGCATCGCCGGAACGCTCGGGCTCGCGGCGTCGTTCAGCGGCGGACTCACGCAGTTCTACCACTCGGGCTCGACGGTCAAGCGCATCCACGCCGCCCATGCGGCACGCGAAGGCGTGCATGCGGCGCAGCTGGCGGCGGCGGGCTTCGACGGTCCGGTCGACATCCTCGAGGGACGCGATGGCTATGCGCGCGCCTATGCCGATGGTCACGATTTCTCGATCGCGCTCGACGGGCTGGGGTCGCGCTGGCGCCTGCTCGAGACGGCCGTGAAGCCCCACGCCTGCAGCGCGCGGGTGCTCTCGGCGATCGAAGCCGCGGCCACGCTCGCCGCGCGCCACGAGGTGCGCTGGCAGGACCTGAGCGAGGTACGCGTGGGCATTCCGGCCGTGATCCAGGGGCGGTTGACCTCCGGTTCGCCGAGCGACCTCCAGGCCGCCCAGATGAGCCTGCCCTTCTGCGTGGCCATGGCGCTGGTGCGGGGTGGCTGGACCGATGCGGGCGTGGCACTGGGGCTCGACGACTTCGACGGGGCGCTCGCCGACCCGCGCGTGCGTGACCTCGCGAAGCGCATCGTCTGCGAACCCGACCCCGAGGCCGAGCAGGCGAGCACCGCCGAATCGGTGGGTGCCCGGGTCACGCTCGCGGTGGGTACCGGCGAGCGGTGGAGCCTGTTCGTCCCCGCGCCGGCCGGCTCGGCGTCCCGACCCCTCGCGCTGCCCGACCACCGCGCCCGCTTCGCGCGCGAGCTGGCGCGGCGCTGCGAGCCTGCTGCCCTCGAGGCGTTGCTGGAGTCGGTATGCACGCTCGAGTCGCAGCCGGGTGTCGACGACCTTCTCGCCCGGCTGGGCGAGGCACGCTGAGTGTTCGCGCTCGAGCGCCCGGGCTGCACGCTGCGCTATCGGGTGGACGACTTCACCGACCCGTGGCGCGAGCCGCCTTCGGTGCTCATGCTGCATGGCAACGCCGAGAGCAGCCAGGCCTGGTACGCGTGGGTGCCGGTGCTCGCGCGCCACTACCGCGTGGTGTGCCCGGACATGCGGGGCTACGGGGCTTCGACCCCGATGCCGCGCGAGCACCCCTGGACGCTGGACGAACTGGTCGACGATGGCTGCGCGGTGATGGACGCACTCGGTATCGACCGCTTCCATCTGGTCGGGGCGAAGGTGGGCGGCACGGTCGCCCGCGTGTTCGCTGCCCGCCGACCGGATCGGGTGCGTTCGCTCGTGGTGGCGGGCACGCCGCAGGCGCGACGTCCCGGCGCCGAGCAGGTCGAGCGGATCGTCGCCGAACTCGAGCGACACGGCACTGGCCACTGGGCGCAGCGCACGATGGGGGGGCGCCTGGGTGCCCGCTTCCCCGCGGAGGGCGTGCACTGGTGGACGCGGTACATGGGCCGCGCCCCGGTGTCCTCGATGGTGGGTTTCAACCGGACGGTGAACTACGCCGACGTGAGCGGGGAACTGCCGGGCATTGCCTGCCCGGCGCTGGTGATCACGACCGAGGGCAGCGCGCTGGGCGACGTCGAGCAGACGCGCGACTGGCAGCGGAGGATCCCCCGCTCGCGGCTGCTGGTGCTGCCGGGCGACTCGTACCACGTCGCCGTCAGCCACGCGCGCGAATGCGCCGAGGCCGCGCTGTCCTTCATGCAGGAAGTGGACGCCGACCCGCGCTGACCCGCGTGGCGGGCTTCGCCGGCTAGACGATGCCCTCGAAGAAGCGATCCATGTCCTCGATCTCGTGCAGGGACTCGACGCGCTCGCGCAGCCGGGCGATGCGTACGGTGTCCAGCGGCCTCGCGCCGCGGCCCAGGCACTCGGCGATCTTGGCGTCGATCGCGGCGGGATCCAGCGGCGACTCGGCGGTGCCGGGCACGTGGTCGACGCGGCGCTCCAGCCACCCGTGCCGGCGGCTGTGCAGTCGCAGCAGCACCGGTCCTCGGGTGCCGGTCCAGTCTGCGTTCACCTTCACGACGATCCTCGGCACGAGCGCGAGGATGCGCGGGTCGGTCGCGGCCTCGGCCTCGATCTCGGCGAGACCGAGGCGTCGGCGCACCAGTGCGCAGGCGATCGAGTAGGTCAGGCTGAACTGGGCCGCGGCCTGGGGGTCCTCGCCGGGGTCGTAGGCGCTGCCGACGATACGTGCCATGTAGGGGGTCACCGTGGCCTCGACCGCGACCACGTCCTCCGGGGCGAGGTCGTGCGCGTGCGCGAGCGCCAGCGTGCCGGCGATGGCCGTGTGATTGCAGCCGCAGCTCGGGTACGCCTTGATCGACAGCGCATCGCTGTCGAAGCGCTGTCCCAGCGCCTCGGTCAGGCGTGCGGGGTCGCCGGGCTGGTAGAGCGCGTACAACCCGCACTCGCCTTCGAACACGGACGCCGGCGCGGTGAATCCCGCCGCCGCCAGGCGCGCGGCGAGCACGCCCGCGCGCGCCGGGAACGCCGCGAGCAGGCGCTTGGCGAGCGTGGGTTCGATGTTGGCCTGCTGGGTGCCGCCCGCCTGCAGGAACGCGAGGCCGAGCGCATGGCGGGTGGTCGCACCGTCCAGGCGCATGAGCCGGGCGGCGGCCGCCGCGGCCCCGATGACGCCGGCCACCGAGGTGTAGGCGAAGCCGCGGTGCGGTGGCGTCATCGACGCGGCGATACGACAGGTGATGTCGCAGCCGGCGACCAGTGCGGCGAGGAAGTCACGCCCGGACGCCCGTTGCCACTGCGCGACTGCCAGCGCGGCCGGGAGCACCACCACGTTCACGTGCACCGGCGCATCGCGCCCGAGGCTGTCGTAGTCGAGCGCCGAGGCGGTCGCCGCATTCAGGAAGGCGGCATCGCCGACCGGCAGCCGGTCGGCATGGCCCCATGCGCAGGCCTGGTCGGGGCCGCCGTCGGCCGCGAGCATGCGGTGCAGCGCCGGGCAGCCCGGGGCATCGGATCCTGCCCAGGCGACGGCCAGCGTGTCGAGCATGAACAGGCGCGCGGCCTGCGCGATCGGGGCCGGGATGCGTTCGAGCGCGAGCGTGGCAGCGTAGGTCGCCAGGCTCGTCGCGATGCTCTGTGCGGCTTCGTCCGGCACGGCGGAATCCATCGGCGAGCTCCTCCTCGGTGGCCGGGTCCGGCCTCGCGGCAGCGCCCGGCAGGGCGACCGTCACCGCCGCGGCCCGGTCCGGCCCGGGTTGCGGTCGCGCCCGCGGGCTGCGACCGTCCGGCGGGTTGACCGAACCGCCCGGCGCGATTCTAGCCGGCGCAGGGAGCGGCGCCCCTGTCCACGCTGCTTTACAATGGCGCCGTCATTCCGGCTAACAGGCGGTGCCCATGGCTTCGGTGTTTCCCTTCACCGCGATCGTCGGCCAGGACGAAATGAAGCTGGCGCTGCTGATCGCCTCGGTCGATCCCTCGGTCGGCGGCGTGCTCGTGTTCGGCGATCGCGGGACCGGCAAGTCGACCGCGGTGCGCGCGCTCGCGGCGCTGTTGCCCCCGATGCGGGCGGTGACCGGTTGCCCGTACGGCTGCGAGCCCTCGCGTGTCGCCGGCCTGTGCGCCGCCTGCCGCTCGCCCGGGAAGACCGCGCGCGGACGCCGGCCGGCCGGCGAGCCGCCCTCGGCGCTGCGTCCCGTGCCGGTGGTCGATCTTCCGCTGGGCGCGACCGAGGACCGCGTGGTGGGTGCGCTCGACCTCGAGCGCGCGCTCGCCGACGGGGTCAAGGCCTTCGAGCCCGGGCTGCTCGCGCGCGCCAACCGCGGGTTCCTCTACATCGACGAGGCCAACCTCCTCGAGGACCACCTCGTCGACCTGCTGCTCGACGTCGCGGCCTCGGGCGAGAACGTGGTCGAGCGCGAGGGGCTGTCGATCCGCCACCCTGCGCGCTTCGTCCTGGTGGGCAGCGGCAATCCGGAGGAGGGTGAACTGCGTCCGCAGCTGCTCGACCGCTTCGGGCTGTCGGTCGAGGTGAAGACGCCCACCGACCTGCCCACGCGCATCGAGGTCATTCGCCGGCGCGATGCGTTCGAGCGCGATCCGGAGGCGTTTCTCGCCGCATGGGCCCGCGAGGAGCGTCGCCTGCGCCGGCGCCTGGAGGCGGCTCGCGAAAGGCTGCCTTCGGTGAGCGTGCCTGACGGCATCCTCGAGCAGGCGGCCGCGCTGTGCCTGAAGGCCGGCACCGACGGACTGCGTGGAGAGCTCACGCTGATGCGCGCGGCTCGCGCACTTGCCAGTCTCGACGGCGACGCCGAGGTCACCGTCGCCCACCTGCGGCGCGTCGCGGCGCCGGCACTCCGGCATCGACTGCGACGCAACCCGCTCGAGGATGCGGGCTCTGCCGGACGCATCGAGCGCGCGATCGCCGAGCAGTTGGGCGCCTGAATCGATGTCCGACCGGCCCGCGGACCGTCCGTCGGCTGCCGTGGTCCCGGCCGCGCCCCTGGCGGGGGAGCAGCGGTCGCCCGGGCCGCAGCAGGGCGGACCCGGCGCGTTGCGCCCGACGGGCGGGACCGCGGGCTCGTCGGCGTTCCCCGGTCCCGGATCGGCGATCGCGGGCGGCGGTGAATCCGTCCCCGAGGCCCGCGCGGCAACGCCGCCGGGCGACCGTCGTGCGCGGAATGCACCGGACGGCCCGATCGGCGCGAGCCTGCCCGGTGCGGATCTGTGGCGCGAGGCGATGGTCGCGCTGACGCTGTTCGCGATCGATCCTCACGGACTGGGCGGCGTGGTCCTGCGCGCGCGGGCCGGACCGGTACGCGATCGCTGGATGGACGCGCTGGCGGAGGCGCTGCCCGCCTCGACCGTCCGGCGGCGGCTGCCCTCGGGCATTGGCGATACCCGCCTGCTCGGCGGGCTGGATCTCGCGGCCACGCTCGCCGCGGGTCGACCGGTTGCGGCGCGGGGACTGCTTGCAGAGGCCGATGGCGGGGTCGTGATCGCGCCGATGGCCGAGCGCATCGAGCCGGGGCTGGCCGCGCGCCTGGCGGGCGTGCTCGATCGCGGCGAGGTGCGGGTCGAGCGCGAGGGCTTCGGCGAGACGCTGCCGGCCCGAGTGGCCCTGGTGGCGCTGGACGAAGGATGCGACGAGGACGAGCGCGTACCGGCCGCGCTGGCCGAGCGACTGGCCCTGCGGATCGACCTGCAGGCGGTCGCGCTGGGGCAGGCGATCGAACCCGCGCCGGACGCCGCCGACCTCGCGGCGCCGCGCGCCATGCTGCCGCGCGTGTCCTGCCCCGACGAGGTGCTGCAGGCGATGTGCGCAACCGCGCTCGCGCTGGGCGTCGATTCGCCACGCGCGGGCCTGCAGGCGCTGCGGGCGGCGCGCGCCGCCGCGGCGCTCGCCGGGCGCACGCAGGTCGACGAGGCCGATGCCGTGCTCGCGGCCCGGCTCGTGCTGGCTCCTCGAGCGACTCGGTTGCCGCCTGCGCCGGAGGATCCGTCGGAGGCGGCGCCTCCGCCGCCTGATCCGCCTGCCGCGGACGACGAGGACCGGTCCGGCGATGCGCAGCAGGATCGCCCGCTGGAGGATCGCGTGATCGAGGCGGTTGCCGCCGCCGTGCCGGCGGGTCTTCTCGCAGCGCTGCAGGCCGGCCTCGCGCCGCGTGCCGGCCGAGGCGGTGGGCGCGCCGAGGCCGCCCGACGGGGCAAGCTCCGCGGTCGCCCCCTGGGCAGCCGGGCGGGCGCTCCGGGCGCGGGCGCGCGGCTCGCGGTGATCGACACCCTGCGCGCGGCCGCGCCCTGGCAACGCCTGCGGCAGCCGGCGGGCGCCGTGATCGACGGCGGGGGACGCCGCCTTCAGGTCCGCCGCGAGGATTTCCGCATCCGTCGCTACCGGGAGCGTGTGCGCACCACCACGGTCTTCGCGGTCGACGCATCCGGTTCGCAGGCGCTGCATCGGCTGGGCGAGGCGAAGGGCGCGGTCGAGCGCCTGCTGGCCGACTGCTACGTGCGTCGCGATCAGGTGGCGCTGGTGACCTTCCGGGGTCCGGGCGCCGAACTGGCGCTGCCCCCGACCCGGTCGCTGACGCGCGCGCGGCGGAGCCTCGCCGGGCTCCCCGGCGGCGGCGGCACGCCGCTGGCCTCGGGCCTCGACGCTGCGGCGGACGTGGTTGCTGCCGTGCAGCATCGCGGTGACAGCGCGGTTCTGGTGCTGATCACGGACGGTCGCGGCAACCTGGCCCGCGACGGCCAGGCCGACCGCGAGCGGGCCCGCAGCGAAGCCCTGGAGGCCGCGGCGACGTTGCGCGCGCTCGGGGTGAGAACGCTGCTGATCGATACCTCGCCGCGTCCGGCCCCGGCGGCCGAGGCGCTCGCGCAGGCCATCGGTGCGCAGTACCTGCCGTTGCCGCTTGCCGACGCCGGCCATCTGTCGGGTGCCGTGCGCCAGCTGGTGTCGGCGTCGTGAACAGCGCATGCAGACACTGGATTGCCCGCCCCTGATGTGAGCGACCACTCTCCTCTGGAAGACCTGGATTCAGGCATCGACGCGGTCGACTGGCCCAACCGCGGATGGAGCCGGCGGGTCGATTGCGGCGCGCTGCGCTGGCATGTCCAGATGGGCGGGGACGGCCCGCCGATCCTCCTGGTGCATGGCACCGGCGCCTCCGCGCATTCCTTTCGCGACCTCGCTCCCCGACTGGCCGCGAGGTTCCGGGTCGTCGTACCGGATCTTCCCGGGCATGCGTTCACTCGTGGAGCGACCGACGAAGACCTGTCGCTTCCGGGGATGGCGCGGGCGCTGGCGCGGCTGCTGCGCGTGCTCGATCTGCGTCCGGCCGTCGTGGTCGGCCATTCCGCCGGGGCGGCGGTGCTGGCGCGCATGGTGCTGGACTGCAGCATCACGCCCCGCCTGCTGGTTGGCCTCAACGCCGCCCTGCTGCCGCTGCAGGGGCTCGCCGGTCAGCTGTTCCTGCCCGCCGCACGGCTGCTGGCCGGCAATCCGCTGGTCCCGCGTCTCTTCGCCTGGCATGCGGCCAGCGAGGCACTGGCGGCGGCGATGCTGCGGGGCACGGGATCGATCATCGATGGGCGGGGCGTCGACCTCTATGCGCGGTTGATGCGCAGTCCGCGGCATGTGGCGGGCGTGCTGCGGATGATGGCGAACTGGGATGTCGCCGAGGTCGCCTCGCGGCTTCCGGAGATCGGATGCCCCGTCGCCCTGCTCGTCGGCAGCGCCGACCGTACGGTGGACCCGGAGCAGGCCGAGCACCTGCGCCGGCGGATGCCGGGGATCGACGTGTGCCGCCTGCAGGACCTGGGACACCTCGCGCACGAGGAGCGTCCGGTGCAGGTCGCCGACTGGCTGTTCGAGCGGGCGACGGCCGCGGGCGTTTTCGCCGGGGACTGACCCGGAGCGGGTGCCGTGCGCCGGGGACGCCCCGGGTTCGCCTCGCGCGATCGGGAAGGCGCGCAAGGGGAAGGCGCCCAGGGCGCGCGAAGGCGCAGCAAGGACGCAGCAAGGACGCAGCAAGGCGAAGGCGCCCAGGGCGCGCAAGGGCGCAGCAAGGACGCGACGCGGAGTGCGGAGGACGGCGCGCCGGGCATGCGAAGGCGCGCCGCCGGAATCCGGCACGCGGGGCACGCCGGTGCGTGACCCTGGCCGGCATGGCCCGGCCGCTCGCCGGGTCCCGGGGACCGGATGCCTCCGCCGGTGCCTGTCGAGTGTCCCTGCCGGCGGATCGGGAGGGCGATGGCCGGCCTGCGGCATGCCGGTCCGGCCGAGGCTCATCCGGTCGCAACCCATCCGGTCGCGGCCCACCCGCTCGCAACCCATCCGGTCGCGGCGCGATGCCGGACGCGGGAGCGGCGGCGGTCGGCGGTTGACGCCGCGCGAAGACGTGTCTACTGTCCAGTTTGCTTGACGCATTGAGTGATCAAGAAGGCTGACACCGCGACCCTCGAGCGCGGGGACAGCCATCCCGGCTGTCGCGAAAGCCGAGTGTCGCGACGGTCGCGCAGGTGCAGGGCACGGGATCGTGCCGGGGAGACGAAGATGGACGCATTGAGTCGGGTGGAGCAGGCGCTGGCCTGCGCGGTCGAACAGTCGCTGGCGGTCGCGGTGGCCCATACCCAGGAGCCGGGCTGCCCGCCGCGGCTGGCCGCGGCGCTCCGCTACTCGGTATTCCCCGGCGGGGCCCGCATCCGCCCGCGGCTCGCGCTGGCCGTGGCCTGTGCCTGCGGCGAGGACAACCCGGAAATCGCCGACGCGGCCGCCGCGTCGATCGAACTGCTGCACTGCGCGTCCCTGGTCCACGACGACCTGCCGTGCTTCGACGACGCACCGATCCGCCGCGGCAAGCCATCGGTGCATCGCGCCTTCGGCGAGCGCATCGCCGTGCTGGCCGGCGACGCGCTCATCGTGCTCGCGTTCCAGACGCTCGCTCGGGGTGCGGCCGCCTCGCCGCGCCGCCTGGCCGCGCTGGTGAACATCGTCGCGCGGGCGGTCGGTATGCCCGGGGGCATCGTCGCGGGACAGGCGTGGGAGAGCGAGTCCCATGTCGGGCTCGCCGAGTACCAGCGCGCGAAGACGGGCGTGCTGTTCGGCGCGGCCACGATGGCGGGGGCGGAGTCGGCCGGGGCGGAATCGGCGCCGTGGCGGCTGCTCGGCGAGCGGCTCGGCGAGGCGTTCCAGGTGGCCGACGATCTGCGGGATGTCCTCGCGACGGAAGACGAACTGGGCAAGCCGATCGGCCAGGACAAGCGCCTCGGCCGCCCCAGCGCGGTCAGCCAGATGGGCGTGGAGGGCGCGACCACGCACCTCAAGCGGCTGATCACCGAGGCCGTGGACTCGATCCCGCAGTGCTCGGGTGCGGCGGGGCTGAAGACCCTGATCCAGCTCGAGGCGCAGCGCTTCCTGCCGCCCCGGCTGGCAGAGCGCGCGGCCTGACGCGGCCGCTTCGTCCGTGGACGCGACGCTGAGCTGGACCGACCGCTGGCTGGCCGTGCGCGACCGGCTGGTCGCGAGTCCGCGCTTCCAGCGCTGGGCGACCGCGTTCCCGCTGACCCGGCCGATCGCGCGTCGTCGGGCGCGGGAGCTGTTCGACCTGTGCGCGGGTTTCGTCTACTCGCAGGTGCTGCTCGCGTGCGTGCGGCTGCGGCTGTTCGACTACCTCCAGGACTCGCCGCGCGAGCTGTCGGCGGTGGTGCACCACTGCCGATTGCCGCGGGAGGCGGTCGAGCGGCTTCTCGCCGCCGCCACGTCGCTGCGCCTCGTCGAGGCGCGCAGCGACGGGCGGTACGGGCTGGGGATGCTGGGTGCAGCGCTCGCCGGCAATCCCGGCGTGGCGGCCATGGTCGAGCATCACGCGCTGCTCTACGCCGACCTGCACGATCCGGTTGCGCTGCTCAGGGGCGAGCGCGAGGGCACGGCCCTGGGCCGCTACTGGG
>Ga0315900_10011392_pt1 | contig 11013 bp, 7 predicted proteins | sample LakEriMetagenome_FD_203521 | JGI IMG/M metagenome (GOLD analysis project Ga0315900, IMG submission 203521) | Freshwater fungal communities from buoy surface, Lake Erie, Ohio, United States - Buoy 12 MA114 | ecosystem: Environmental > Aquatic > Freshwater > Lake > Lake biofilm | place: USA: Lake...
TCACCAGCACGTGGCCGTGGTTGACGAACTGGCGGGCGGCGAAGACGGTCGGCACGAACTTGGAGCGGTAGACCACCGCGTCCAGACGGGCTTCCAGCAGGCCGATCAGGTTTTCCGAGGTGTTGCCTTTGCGGCGCGCGGCCTCGGTGTAGGTGCGGGCGAACTGCTTTTCAGTCAGGTTGCCGTAGTAGCCCTTCAGCTTCTGCTTGGCGCGCAGCTGGAGGCCGAAATCGGAGATCTTCTGCTTGCGGCGCTGGCCGTGCTGGCCGGGGCCGTAGGAGCGGGAATTCACCGGGGACTTCGGACGACCCCAGATGTTTTCGCCCATCCGGCGGTCGATCTTGTACTTGGCGCTATGGCGCTTGGACATGTCGTCACTTTCACTTCGACGCGGGCCGGCCCCTCCACCAATGGAAGGACGATCTCAACGGCGGCTACGCATCACCCGTCATGTGTTTCCGCGCCGACGGCGGACCGGCAGCGTTTGGAAGGCGCGCTTATGATCGAGGGGGGGCGGTGAGTCAACTTGTGGCGGGTTGGCTCGCCCAGTCGAGGTCTTCGTTGACCATCCGAACTTTGCCCTCAAAGCCGGCGGCCTCGATGGCCTCATAAACTCGTAGGACCTCGCCAAGCGAGAGGTCGGGATCGGCGCGCACATAGATCTGTCGCCCGGATACTCTTTTGAACTCTTCGGCCAGAACCGACCCGAGGGTCGCGTCGGTTACACGACGGCCTGCGACAAACACGCCGTCCTTCTGAACCGAGACGAAGGGCCTTCTCCATGACAACGGAGGTGTTTGCGGAGGATCGTCTGGCGATTGATCGAATACCACCGTCGCGGGTTCGGCGCGCGCTGGCCCGGTCAGCATGACTGAAATCGCAATGGCCAGTAGGAGCGCCGCAAAGGCAGTAAACTTGGCGGGCCAGCTCGCGCAAATGCTCATGTTCGACTCATGCAACGCCAGAGCTTAGGTTGCTCAACCCGGGCGAGCAACCAATGCTGTCATCCCGGCGCTAGGGCAGCGAAGAGCCGGGGCCCACATTCGGCTCAGGTCGCTTCCGGGTCCTAGATAGCCGCTACGCGGTTTCACCCGCCGGGGGCTGATCGCTCCGGACGCACTGAATCTGGACCTTGAGTCGTAAGGCTGTGTGGTTGTCACCGCCCGGGGGGAAGCCTCGAGCTGGCTCTACGCTGGCGGACGTCTTCGTGGAGATGGGCGCAGAGATCTGATTCTCACCCCTCCTCCTCGATGGAGGAGGGGCAGGGGTGGTGGTGTGGCCGCTGAGCCGAAGCGATGGGCTCAGCGAGGCTCTGCGCCTCAGGAGCCTTTCCGGACGCGCCCTGCCCTCACCACCATCCCCAACCCTTCCTCCATTGAGGAGGAAGGGAGAAGAGTCACCGCCGCAGCTTGGCCGCGTGCCAGGCGAGATGGTCGGCGATGAAGCTGGCGATGAAGAAGTAGCTGTGGTCGTAGCCGGGCTGGCGGCGGACGGTCAGCTTCTGGCCTGTCTTCGCGGCGGCCTCCTCCAGCAATTCGGGCTTCAGCTGGTTCTCGAGGAAGCTGTCGGCCAGCCCCTGCTCGATCAGGATCTCGTCGAACCGGCCCCTGGCCACGCCCGCCTCGATCAGCAGCGCCGCGTCGTGGTCGCGCCACCGGCTTTCGTCTGCGCCCAGATAACCGGCAAAAGCCTTGCGGCCCCAGTCGCAGCGGGTCGGCGAGCAGATCGGCGAAAAGGCCGAGACGCTGCGAAACAGGTCGGGATGGCGCAGCGCCAGCGTCAACGCCCCGTGACCGCCCATGGAATGGCCGCTGATCCCACGCCGGCCGGCGTCGATGGGGAAGTTGGCGCCGACCAGGTCCAGCAGGTCGCGGGTAACGTACGTCTCCATGCTGAAGTGCTGCGCCCAGGGCTTCTGCGTGGCGTCTACGTAGAAGCCGGCGCCCTGGCCCATGTCGTAGGCCTCATCGTTCGCGACCCCCTCGCCGCGCGGACTGGTGTCCGGCGCCAGGATGGCCAGGCCCAGGTCCGAGGCCGGGCCGTTGGCGCCGGCCTTGGTGGTGAAGTTGTCCTCGGTGCAGGTCAGGCCCGACAGCCAGACCACCAGCGGAAAAGGCCCCTCCCCGTCCGGCAGGAACAGCGAGAACCGCATGGGCGTGCCCGTCGCGGCGCTGTGGTGCCGGCAGTAGCGCAGGGTCCCGCCGAAGGTGCGGTGGGTGGAGAGGATTTCGAGGGTCACCTAGAACACCACCACCGACCGGATGCTCTCGCCGGCGTGCATCAGGTCGAACGCCTTGTTGATGTCCTCGAGCCCGAAGGTGTGGGTGATCATCGGGTCGATCTCGATCTTGCCGTCCATGTACCAGTCGACGATCTTCGGGGTGTCGGTGCGGCCGCGGGCGCCGCCGAAGGCCGTGCCCTTCCAGACCCGGCCGGTGACCAGCTGGAACGGGCGGGTGGCGATCTCCTTGCCGGCCTCGGCCACCCCGATGATGATGCTCTCGCCCCAGCCGCGATGGCAGGCCTCCAGCGCCTGGCGCATCACCGTCACATTGCCGGTAGCGTCGAAGGTGTAGTCGGCGCCGCCGTCGGTCAGGGCGACCAGATGCGGGACGATGTCGCCCTCGATGTCCCTGGGGTTGACGAAGTGGGTCATGCCGAAGCGGCGGCCCCATTCCTCACGGGCCGGGTTGATGTCGACGCCGATGATCATGCCGGCGCCGACCATCTTCAGGCCCTGGATGACGTTGAGCCCGATGCCGCCGAGGCCGAAGACGATGCAGTTGGCGCCGGGCTCGACCTTGGCGGTGTTGGTCACAGCGCCGACACCCGTGGTCACGCCGCAGCCGATGTAGCAGGCCTTGTCGAACGGGGCGTCCTTGCGGATCTTCGCCAGCGCGATCTCCGGCAGCACCGTGTGGTTGGCGAAGGTCGAGCAGCCCATGTAGTGGGCGATCTGCTGGCCCTTATAGGAGAAGCGGCTCGTACCGTCCGGCATCTGGCCCTTGCCCTGGGTTCCGCGGATGGCCGTGCAGAGGTTGGTCTTGCGGCTGAGGCAGCTTTTGCACTGCCGGCATTCGGGCGTGTAGAGCGGGATGACGTGATCGCCGGGGACCACGCTGGTCACGCCGGCGCCGACCTCCAGCACCACGCCCGCGCCCTCGTGGCCGAGGATCGAGGGGAAGATGCCCTCGCTGTCGAGGCCGTCCAGAGTATAGGCGTCGGTGTGGCAGATGCCCGTGGCCTTGATCTCCACCAGCACCTCGCCAGCGCGCGGCCCCTCCAGGTCGACCTCGACGATCTCCAGCGGCTGTTTGGCGGCGAACGCGACGGCGGCGCGGGTCTTCATCGGGCGACTCCTTGAGTTGGGCGCGGCGACTATAGCGAGTCCGGGGTGCGCGTCATGGGGCGGGAGGCAGTTGATCCTCCCTCCCCCTTGTGGGGAGGGACAGGTCCGCGAAGCGGACCAGGGTGGGGCAAGGGTGGGTCGCCTTCGACGTCAGGTGAGGATCGCTGCTTGGCCCACCCGTCTCGTCTCGCTGCGCTCGCCGATCCACCCTCCCCACAAGGGGGAGGGAGACATGGACCCTCGCTTCGCCGCTTCGCGAAGCAGTCCCCGCTACGCCTCCACCACCGCCGGCACGCGATACCGGCCGTCCAGCAGCTCCGGCTTCGGCAGATACCCGCGCAGGAACAGCGCGAATGGCCCCGCCGGGGCCGGCAGCCAGTTACGCTCATGGTCTGGATGCGGCGGTTCGTGGCCGATCCACAGGTCCAGCGAGCCGTCGGCGTTCCACGTCAGGCCCGGCGTGCGGTCGCCGATGGCATAGCGACCAAGCGGATTGTCAGTGAAGTAGAACTGCCCCTCGGGCGTGATCTCGTACATCGACAGCGACCAGAAGCTGTCCACCGGGATCTGGCGGTCGGCGGGCAGATGCAGGCGCCAGTTTCGCGTCCCGTCGAAGGCCCCGCCGCCGCCCGGCGCGCCGGCCCGCAGGTAGGTGGCCTCGGCCAGAGGGAGCGCGGCCAGCCCGCCCAGCGCGACCACGGCGCGGAAGTGATAATCCTGTCCAAAGTCGCCGAGCTTGCTGGCCGGATAGGCCCAGCCCTCGATGAAGGTGTTGCCCGAAAGGCCCCCGCCGCCGCGGGCCGCCTTGCGGGCCTCCTCGACGCCGGCCTCGATCTGCGCCGCCTCGTCGGCGCTGAACCTTGCGGGATCGAAACTCCCCTGCCCCAGCCCAAGCGGCGCGATCCGCTTCAGCACGGCCCCGTCGGTGGCCGGCGGCGGGTTGAGCGCCATCAGGGCGTCGGCGCTGGCGAAGTAGTCGGCCCAGCCGTCGCGGCGTTTGGCGTGCTGCGGCGCGGGCGTCGCCTGTGGCCCCTGGGCCGAGAAGCCGCCCTGGACCACGGCGGCGGCGTCCAGGTCATGCGGACCGTCGACAAGGATGCGGGCCAGGGCCCAGACGTGGCGGGTCGGCGCGCGGACGACGTTGCGCCCCTCCGCCGCCTCGGTCGGCCCGACCAGGGTATAGACGCCGCCGTCATTGCCGGTCGTGCGGGTGCCCAGCACCGCGAAGCTGTTGGACCAGGCGTCCATGAGCTGCAGCGAGACATAGCGATCCCCCGACGGCGGGACGGTCAGGGTGACGGGCCCGCCCGTCAGGTCGATCTGGCAGGTGGCGTAGAGGGTGTCGTTGTTGGGCGTCGTCACCGCCCGCGCCTTGTGGTCGGCCAGCCGGCGCATCATGCCGAAGCTGTTCAGCGGCGTTCCGACCGCCTGGCCGACGCTGCGTATCGCCGCGATCTCGATCAGCGGCAGGGTGTAGAGCCAGGCCTCGCGGGCGGCGGCGCGCAGATCGGTCATGGTCAGGCCTTTTCAATGGCGGACAGCCGCCAGCGGCCGTCGAGCACCTCGGCCTTGGGAAGGTAGAGTCGCATGTTCAGGCCGAACGGGCCGGACTTCGGCGCCGGGAGCCAGTTGGCCGAGCGCGCGCCGCCCGGATCGGCGCGACCGATCCAGACGTCGAGCGAGCCGTCGGGGTTGCGGGTCAGGCCCGGCGTGCGGTCGCCGATGGCGTAGCGTCCCAGCGGGTTCTCGGCGAAGAAGCGCTGACCGTCCGGCGTGATTTCGTACATCGACAGCGACCAGAAGGCGTCGACCGGCATCCGGGCCGGGATCGACAACCTGTAGAGGTCGTCGCCCCAGTAGGCGCCATCCCGTTCGCCTTCGGCGCGCAGGTACATGGCCTCGACCACCGGCAGGGCAGCGAGGCCGCTCAGCGCCACCAGGGCGCGGTAGAGATAGTCCTGGCCGAAGATCCCGAGGTTGGCGCGGGTGTAGCTCCAGCCCTGGATGAACTGCTGGCGCTCGAGGGCCAGTCGCGCGATCTGCTGCGCCCGCTGGACGCCGGCGGCCACGCCCGGCCCATCGGCCTTGAACGCCGCCAGCCGGGCCAGCATCCGGCCGTCGGTGGCCGGCGGAGGATCGGACTTCAGCAGCGCCCGCAGGCCGGCGAAGTAGTCCACCGGGGCGGCGGCCCGGCCGGGATACGCCGGCGGCATGACCCCCGCTTGGCCCTCCAGCCGGAAGCCGTCCTGCACCGCGTGGGTGGCGGGAAGGTCGGCGCCGCCGTCGGTGAGGGTGCGCACCAGCAGCCAGGCGTGCGGCGTCTCGCTCCGCAGGACATCGGGCCCGCTGCCCGTCTGGCCCGGCCCGACGATCCTGTAGCGGCCGCCGCCACCCCCTGTGGTCCGCAGACCGATGACGGCGTTGTTGTTGGAGTACATGTCCATCAGCGCCGCCGACCAGTAGCGGTCGCCCGTCGCCGGTACGGTCAGGGTCACCGGGCCCTGGGTCAGGTCGATCCAGGCCATCGAATAGAGGGTGTCGTTATTGGGCGTGGTGACCGACCGGGCGGTGTGATCCGACAGCGTCCGCGCATGGCGCAGGCGGTTGAGCGTCATTCCCTCGCCCAGATGCCGGGCCCGGGTGGTCGCCATCTCGATGATCGGCAGACCGTAGAGCCAGAGGTCCCGCGCGTCGGTCGCCTCATCCGCCAGCGCCTCGCCGGGGCGGAGCGCCAGACCCGTCACGCCAAGCGCGGCCATGGCCGCGAACAGTTCCCGCCGGTTCATCGTGACCTCCCCGGGGATTCTAAATGTTACCCCTTGGTCTCATTCTTAGCGGCCGCCTTCTGCCGCGCAAGCTTTTCCAGCACCCGGCCGCGGCCCTTCGACAGGGCGGTGACCACGCCGCGCCAGGTGCGGACCTCCTGGTCGGTCAGCCGGGCGCGGCCCAGGGCAACACGCAGGTTTCGCACCATCGAGGGCCGCTTCTCGGGCGGATGGAAGAAGCCGGCGTCGTCCAGCTCGGCCTCCAGTTGTTCGTAGAGGCCGACGACGGTTTCCATGTCGGCGGGCTCGTCGATGTTCTGGGCGAAGGCCTCGCGCGGGCGATCAGAAACGCCCATCCGCCATTCGTAGACGTTCAGCGCCACGGCCTGGGCCAGGTTCAACGACCGGAACCGCTCATCCACCGGGATGGTCACGATGGCATGGCAAAGGGCGATGTCGCCGGTCTCCAGCCCCGCGCGCTCGCCGCCGAACAGCATGCCGACGCGGTGACCGCGGGCGACGGACCTGTGAAGCTCCCCGGCGGCCTCGCGGGGGGTGAGCACCGGCATCTGAGTCTCGCGAGGGCGCGCCGTGGTCGCATAGACCAGCCGCAGGTCGGCGACCGCCGCCTCGAGCCGCTCATAGACCTTCGCGCCATCCAGCGGCCAGTCGGCGCCCGAGGCGCTGACCCAGGCGCGTTCCTGTGGCCAGCCGTCGCGCGGACGGACCAGACGCAGCTCGGCGAGACCGAAGTTGGCCATGATGCGGGCGACCGCGCCGATGTTTTCGGCCAGCTGCGGCTCGTTGAGGATGATAACGGGGGGGCTGCTTTGCATCAGCGCTTGATAAGCCTTTCTCCCCCCGACGGGAAAGGGCGGTATGCAGACGGCAGGCTGGCCTCGGGGCTCCATCCCGGCGGAACCCTGCCGGTCAGGATCAGACCCTTACCCCGTTTCCGCGCCGCGCTCCGGGTCGCCGTGAAGACGGGACCCAGGCGAGCCTAGCCGTTCACGACCGCCGCCTCAGGGGCCGGGTCCTCGGCCGCCGCGGCCAGGGCGGCGACCAGCTGGGCCGGGCGCAGGGGCTTGGCGATATGCAGGTCGGCGCCGGCGGCGTGGGCGGCCTCGACGTGCTCGTCCATGGCGTTGGCGGTCAGCATGATGATCAGCGCCCTGGGCCGACCGTCGGCGGCCTCGCGTTCACGGATAGCGCGGGTCGCGGTCAGGCCGTCCATGACCGGCATCTGCATGTCCATCAGCACCGCGTCGAAGCGATGTTCGCTCCAGGCCGCCACCGCCTCCTCGCCGTTGCCGACGATGGTCAGGTCGATGCCGAACGGGTCGAGGATGATCTGCACCACCTTCTGGTTGGTCGGATGATCCTCGGCCATCAGGACCTTCATGCCCTTGAGCACATTGACGTCGATGACGGGCGCGGCCCGCTCCTGGCGCGGCGCGACGGCGCGCTGCAGCGGCAGCCGCACCGTGAACTCGGCCCCCTCGCCCGGCCGGCCGGCGGCGTCGATCTCGCCGCCCATCATCGTCGTCAGGGCCTCGCAGATCGACAGGCCGAGGCCCGTGCCGCCGAAGCGGCGGGTGATGGAGTCGTCGGCCTGCTCGAAGCGCCGGAACAGCCGTTCGCGGACGGCCTCCTCGAAGCCGACTCCGGTGTCTGACACCGTGAACCGCAGGTGCTCGCCGTCACGGTCGACGGTCAGCCTGACGCCGCCCCGCTCGGTGAACTTCACCGCGTTGGCCAGCAGGTTGGACAGGATCTGGGCGATGCGGCCGGAGTCGCCCAGCCAGACACCCATGGCCGGCTCGGCGACGCCCCAGGTCAGGGTCAGGCCCCTGGCCTCGGCGGCCGCGCGGTGCAGGTCGGCCATCGCCGCCACCGTCTCGGTCAGGTCGAACGGCGCCGGGGTGAGGCGGAACTGCCCGGCCTCGATCTTGGACATGTCGAGGACGTCGCTGAGCACCTGCTCCAGCAGGCGCCCCGAGGACGACACCAGACTGGCCAGCTCGCGGCGGCGGGCCTGGTCTTCGGTGTCGGCCAGCTGGTCGGTCAGGGCGATCACCCCGTTGAGCGGCGTGCGCAGCTCGTGACTCATGTTGGCCAGGAAGGTGGACTTGGCGCGGTTGGCGCGTTCCAGCTCCACCGTGCGCGCCGCAACCCGCTCCTCGAGCGAGCGCAGCAGCTCTTCGTTCCGTTGCCGGTGGCCATGCAGCATGCGGGCCAGGGCGCCGATCTCGTCGCGGCGCTGTTCGACGTCCGACGCCGCCGCCACGCCGCCGTCGGCGTGAGCCCGGGTCAGCGATTCCAGCGGCGCGGCCACTTCCCTGCGGATGAGGCGATAGAGCAGCACGGCCTGGACGACGATGCCCAGCAGGCCGAACAGCAGCACCCAGGACGCCGTCCGCGCCGCCGCCCAGGCAATGTCCGACGCGGGCATGCTCATCACGAAGTACCAGTCCGGCTCCTTGAGATGGCCGTAGGCGATGACCGAGCCGTCGCGCTCGAAGGCGCCCGCCGGGGCGCCGCCGCGACGGATGTCCCGCACCAGACCCTTGATGTCGCGCCGCGCTTCCTGCGCGGCGAGTTCCTTTGTCGAGACGATGCCCCGTGTCCCCATGCCGGGCGCGGCGATCAGCTCGCCATCGGCGGAGACGATGAGGTTCTCGCCGCCCGGTACGGAGTCCGCGACGGCCTTCATCAGGTAGCTGTCGAGGGGGATGGTGGTGCCCCAGGCGCCGACATGGCGCCCGTCGATGTCGATCGGCGTCATGCAGGCGGTGGTCAGGGCCTTGCCCGTAGGGTCGCTTAGCAGCTTGCGCAGCCGGGTGCAGCGCATGACCCGCCCGGGGTTGTTCCGGGGCAGCATGATCTGCGCCATTTCCTCATGCTGGAAGGAAAAGTCGGCCGGGGCGCCCTGGCGATAGTAGGACAGCCGGTCATCACGGTCCGGCCCGAACATGACCATGCGGTTGTCGGTCGTGAACATGTAGAAGTTGTCGTAGCGGGAATGCTGCGCCTCGCCGACCATCGCCGCCACCTGCAGCGTGGCCACCAGGAAGGCCTTCTCCGCGTCGCTGACCCGCGCCCCGTCGGCGATGAAGGCGCCCATGCCGTAGATGTAGCCGCCGTCGCCGAGCGACCGCCCGTCAAACAGCGCCGGGGCCGAACGCCGCGTGCCGTCGGCCTTCATCGGGAACAGCTGGTCGAAGCGGGCGTCGAGACCGGGCCCCTTCACCCGGTCGATCCGCCGCATCAGGGCTTCGGTCGCGTCGCCATGCACCTTGACCAGGTCGGAGAACAGACGGTCCTCGGCGGCGGTCCGTTCCTGCACATAGATCTGCAGGCTGGCCACCTGGCGTTCCATCGAGGATCGCTGGACAAAGGCGAAGGTCGCCGCCGAAGCAAGACCAGTCACGACGATCGACAGCACCACCACGATGACCAGCAGCTTGCGCGCCAGCGGCTTTTCGACGGACGTCATGACCCAGGCGGCCCTCCCCTTGCCCGCCACGCTTAACCCTGATCCCTGAACAGGCCGTTGATTTCGAGAACCGGGGCGCCGGCCGCCACAATCTCACTTCTCCCTGTGCCGATCAGCGGCTATAGCCGACCCGCCCCCGCGCGCCCCGCATGGCCCTGTGCGCCGTGCGCCCGAGCGCGCCCCAACGGAGACTTCGCCCCCATGGCCAAGATCAAGGTCGCCAATCCCGTCGTCGACATGGACGGCGATGAAATGACCCGCATCATCTGGAAGCTCATCAAGGACAAGCTGATCTTCCCCTACCTCGACCTGGAGCTCGACTACTACGACCTGTCGGTCGAGAACCGCGACGCCACCAACGACCAGGTGACCATCGACGCGGCCGAGGCCACGAAGAAGCACGGCGTGGCCGTCAAGTGCGCCACCATCACGCCGGACGAGCAGCGGGTCGAGGAGTTCGGCCTCAAGAAGATGTGGAAGTCGCCCAACGGCACGATCCGCAACATCCTGGGCGGCGTCATCTTCCGCGAGCCGATCATCTGCCAGAACGTGCCCCGCCTGGTGCCCGGCTGGACCCAGCCGATCATCGTCGGCCGCCACGCCTTCGGCGACCAGTACAAGGCCACCGACTTCCTGTTCCCGGGCAAGGGCAAGCTGTCGATCAAGTTCGTCGGCGAGGACGGCAAGGTCATCGAGCACGAGATCTTCGACGCCCCGTCGGCCGGCGTGGCCATGGGCATGTACAATCTCGACGACTCGATCCGCGACTTCGCCCGCGCCTCGTTCGCCTATGGTCTGAGCCGCAAGTACCCGGTCTATCTCTCGACGAAGAACACCATCCTCAAGGCCTATGACGGGCGCTTCAAGGACATCTTCCAGGAGATCTTCGACGCCGAGTACGCCGCGCAGTTCAAGGAGCTGGGCCTGACCTACGAGCACCGGCTGATCGACGACATGGTCGCCTCGGCGCTGAAGTGGTCGGGCGGCTACGTCTGGGCCTGCAAGAACTACGACGGCGACGTGCAGTCCGACATCGTCGCCCAGGGCTTCGGCTCGCTGGGCCTGATGACCTCGGTGCTGCTGACCCCGGACGGCAAGATCGTCGAGGCCGAGGCCGCCCACGGCACCGTCACCCGCCACTACCGCCAGCACCAGAAGGGTCAGTCGACCTCGACCAACTCGATCGCCTCGATCTTCGCCTGGACCCGGGGCCTGGCCCACCGCGCCAAGCTGGACGACAACGCCGAGCTGATGACCTTCTCCCTGACCCTGGAAAAGGTCTGCATCGACACCGTCGAGGCCGGCTTCATGACCAAGGACCTGGCGCTTCTGGTCGGCGACCAGCAGGGCTGGCTGACCACCGAGGGCTTCCTCGACAAGGTCGACGAGAACCTGAAGATCGC
>Ga0315900_10011393_pt1 | contig 11013 bp, 11 predicted proteins | sample LakEriMetagenome_FD_203521 | JGI IMG/M metagenome (GOLD analysis project Ga0315900, IMG submission 203521) | Freshwater fungal communities from buoy surface, Lake Erie, Ohio, United States - Buoy 12 MA114 | ecosystem: Environmental > Aquatic > Freshwater > Lake > Lake biofilm | place: USA: Lake...
GCAATGGATCTGGCCCGGGCCGTCGGCCGCGGCCGACGCTCGTGCGTGGGCGTCTACGGATTCAGCCGCGGTGGCCTGATCGTGGAATCGGGCCGCAAGATGGCGGCGGACGCGGCGCCCGAGGAGGATGCGACCCGCGACTTTTCCCCGATGGTGGCCCGGGTGCGGCTGCCCTCGGCGTGGCGCTGCGTGGTGATCGTGGGCCGCGAAGCCGTCGGCCTGCACGGCGACGCCGAAAGGGCCGCCTTCGGTCGGCTGCCGCCGATGCCGGCCGAGATCTCCGGCGAACTGGCGCGGATCGCTTTGCTCGACATGCTGCCGGCGGCTGTGGAGGGGAAGTTCATCGAGTTCTCGCTCGCCGTGCGTGCGTACGGCGAACTGGCCGGCAAGCCTTTCGAACAGGAGTCGCGGTTGCTTCCCTACGCCCAGGCGACCGTGCAATTGCTGGAACTGCTCTCCGAGCTTGGCGCGCCTGGATGTGCCCAGAGCAGCTGGGGCCCGGCCGTGATGGCCTGCTGCGAATCGCTCGACGCCGCCGGCAGGCTCGTCGATCAACTCGACGCCCTGGGCATGCTGCGGCACCACGACGTGGTGATCGCCCGCTTCGATGCCCAGGGCGCCATGTTGCGGGTTGTCGAGTGAGGCGTCGTCAGGCGTGTTGCGGCACGAGGCCGTAGGTCGCCAGCGCCCCGCGCAATTTCGCGGCCAATGGCTGCTCCAGCGGCACGAGCGGCAGCCGCACCTCGCCCGTGTCGCGGCCCAGCATCGCCATGGCAGCCTTGATGGGGATCGGGTTGCTGGCCAGGCCGAGCAGGTCCCGGCACAGGCCGAACAGCCGCCCGTGCAGGTCCCGGGCCTCCTGCAGATCGCCCGCATCGAAGGCGTCGCACAGCGCCTTCATGTCGGCGGGCACGAGGTTGCCCACCACGGACACCACGCCGCGGCCGCCGACGGCCAGCAGCGGCAGCGTCATGCTGTCGTCGCCCGAGAGCACGGTCAGGTCGGTGGCTGTCAGCACCTGGGAAGCCTGGTCCATCGAGCCGGTGGCCTCCTTGACCATGGCGATGCCGGGCAGTTCCGCCAGCCTGACGATGGTCTCGGGCTCGATGTTGCGTCCCGTCCGCGCGGGGATGTTGTAGATGCAGATCGGAATGTCGACGCTCTCGGCCAGCGCCTTGAAGTGCTCGTAGATGCCCTGTTGCGTGGGACGGTTGTAGTATGGTCCCACGACGAGCGCCGCGTCGGCGCCGGCCCGGGCGGCGAACTTGGTGAGCCGCACCGCCTCGGCCGTGGAGTTGCTGCCGGTGCCTGGCATGACGAGCAGCCGGCCGGCGGCGGCGGCCACGCTCTCGGCGATCACCCGCTCGTGTTCGTCGTGCGTGAGCGTGGGCGATTCGCCGGTGGTGCCCACCGGGCAGATGCAGGTCGTGCCCGCCTGGGCCTGGAATTCGATCTGCTCGCGGAGCCGGGCCGAGTCGACGGCACCGTCGCGAAACGGGGTCACGATGGCGACGGACAGGCCGGCGAATCTCTCGGCGCGGGTGGGCATCAGCGGGGCATCCTGGGAGGGGTGTGAGGGGCCTGGTGCGGCAGCCTTGCCGGCCCCGAAACCTAGCGCGAGGATATGATTTCCGGCCCGGAGCGGCAATCGGTCAGGACGCGGCGGCGGGTGGAACCCGTCAGCGGCTCAGGTGGCAGGGAGGCACACGGCGGTCAGATGCGATACGAGACGAACGGGGGCGACAGGCCCGCGATGCGAGCAGGGAGCCCGCGCACGGCGGCCGTGGAAGCCGCGGCGCGGATCGTGGCGGCCGGTGGCCGGCGGGCCGCGGTGGGCGTCGTGCTGGGTACGGGTCTGGGCGGTTTGGCCGACAGGCTCGAGGACCGCTGGGTGATGCCCGCCGCCGACACCGGCTGGCTTGCCACATCGATGGCCACGGGCCATGCGGGCCGCATCGTGTTCGGCACCCTGAGCGGCGTTCCAGTGGCGATGTTGCAGGGCCGCGTTCACGGCTACGAGGGTTTTCCGCCGGAGACGCTCACCCGCGGCGTGGAACTGCTCGTGGCCTTGGGCGTGCGGCGGCTCCTGCTCACGAACGCCTCCGGCGGACTCCGGCCCGACATGGTGAGTGGCGAACTGGTGGTGGTCACGGAACACATCGACCTCGTGCGCCGGCCCTGGGGCCAGGCACTGGAGCCGCGGGCCGACGGCACATCGTGCGTGACGTTCTACGATTCAGCCCTCGCCGAGACCGCCATCGGGGCCGTCCGCCGGGCGAACGTCGCGGCCCGCAAGGGCACGTATGCATTCCTGTCCGGGCCGAGCTACGAGACGCGGGCCGAGTATCGAATGTTGCGGCGCATCGGCGCCGACGTGGTGGGCATGTCGACCGTGCCCGAAGTGGTGGCCGCCGCGCGGATGGGCGTGCCGCTCGTTGCCTGCTCCGTGGTCACGAACGTGGCCCGGCCCGACGCGCCCGACAAGACCGATGCCGAGGACGTGTGCCGGATGGCGGCGACCGCCGCCGAGGGCGTGTGGGCGATCCTGGGAGCGGTCGTGGCGCAGGGAGGGAACCCTCCATGCGCATCCTGATCACCAATGACGACGGCATCGACGCCCCCGGCCTGGAGGCCTTGCGCACGGCCGTGGGCTGCCTGGGGCGGGAGACGGTCGTCGTGGCCCCGGCGCTGCCCCATTCCGGCTGCGGCCATCGCGTCACCACCGACCGGCCCCTGCGCGTGGACGCCGCGGGACCGGGCCGCTACCGCGTCGAGGGCACGCCCGCCGATTGCGTGCGGATCGCCCTCGCACACCTCGTGCCCGACGCGGGGCTGGTGGTGTCGGGAATCAACGCCGGTGGCAACCTGGGCGCCGACATCCACCACTCCGGCACGGTGGCCGCGGCCCGCGAGGCGGCCTTGCACGGCCGGCCGGCGCTCGCGGCCTCGCACTATCACCGCCGCGGTTCGACGATCGACTGGGGGCGTGCGGCGGCTTGGCTGGCGGAGATCCTTCGCTCGCTGCCGGGACGCGGTCACGAACCCGGCGTGTTCTGGAACGTGAACCTTCCCGATCTGCCGGCGGCTGCCGCAGCGCCGGGCGTGGTGGAATGTCCTGTCGATGCCTCGCCCTTCACGCTGGGCTACCGGCTGACGAACGATGGCTGGCATTACGAGTCGAGTTACCACGAGCGGCCGCGGGTTTCCGGCGGCGACATCGACGTCTGTTTTGGCGGCGGCATCAGCCTGTCGCGGCTGCGCACGATCTGAGCGGGCATTCCTCGATGAGTGTTGCGGGCCCGGGCCCGCCCATGCCCCGTTGCCGGACGTTTGCTGCGCCCATCGTGGGCTCTGCTCTCTGCGTGCCGGCCGCGATCCGCCATCCGTGGCTTCGCTTGCCGCCAAGCCCGGCTCTCGGGGCAAGGGCAGCCCCTCAGTGTGGCCGACGGCACCGTGTTCTTGAGTCGCAAAGATTCACCGGCTCCTGCGCGTGCCCCCGCCGGCTCGTCCGCGCTGGTGCAGATGTGGCCGTGCCGAATCGGGCCGTCAGCGGCCGGTTTCGAACGCGGCCAGGTCGGCGTCGAAGACGCGAACCTTGGCCCAGGTCGTCGCGTTCTCGGCGATGAATTGCTCGTGCCGGTCGGCCACCTGGTAGGCGTCGTGGGCGGCGTGCGACTCGAAGACGATTTCCAGGGCGACGTCGAAGTCACGGTCGTTCACCTGCCGGTCGTAGGAGGCGCAGGTGCCCACCGCGAACGACACGGTGCCCGGGTGAGCCGTGAGATGCTGGCGGCAGGCCGCCACGAGCCGGGCCGCGGCGTCGGGCGAGCGATCCTTGAGCGAGAAGTAGACGGCGTGGGAGAGCATCGGAACGGACCTCATCCGACGTGGGAATCGCGGGCAGCCTGCACGGCGGCGGCCGCGTCGGCCGACGGTCCCGTTTCGCCCGCACGGCGCGGCGTGGCCGGTCCGATGATGGCCACGACCTCGGTGTCGTCGAGCATCTCGCGTGATTCGAGTTCGCCCGCCAGCAGGTCGAGCTTCGCGCGGTTTTCGGAAAGCAACACGCTGGCCCGCTGGGCGGCCTCGCCCAGCACCCGGGACACTTCCTCGTCGATGATCTGCGCCGTGTGCTCGCTGAACTCGCGTTGTTCGTAGACATCGCGGCCCAGGAAGGGATGCTCGTTCGACGTCGCGCAGGCCACCGGTCCGACCCGCTCGCTCATGCCCCAGTGGGCCACCATCCTGCGGGCGGTCCGCGTGGCCTGCATGAGGTCGTTTTCGGCACCGGCCGAGTATTCGCCGAACACGAGCTTCTCGGCGGCCCGGCCCGCGAGGATGAAGGCCAGCCGGTTGTTGAGGTCCGACTCGCCGATGTTCATGCGATCCTCCTCCGGCACGAGCTGCGTCACGCCCAGGGCTCGGCCGCGAGGGATGATCGTCACCTTGTGGAGCTTGTCCACGCCGGGCAGCAGCCAGGCGGCCAGGGCGTGCCCCGCCTCGTGGTAGGCGGTCATCTTCTTCTCACGGCCCGCCAGGATCTCCTCGCGCTTGGGGCCCATCAGCACCTTGTCCCGCGCATAGTCGAAGTCGGCGGAGTCCACGGCGTCCTTGTCGTGCCGCGTGGCCCAGAGGGCGGCCTCGTTGACGAGGTTGCGGATGTCGGCGCCGGTGAGGCCGACGGTGCCGCTGGCCTGCCGCTCGAGGTCGACGTCTGCGGCGAGGGGGACGTTCCGCGTGTGCACCTTGAAGAGGGCCAGGCGGGCCTTGTGATTGGGGCGGTCGACCGTCACGTGGCGGTCGAAGCGGCCCGGCCGCAGCAACGCGGGGTCGAGCACGTCGGGGCGGTTCGTAGCCGCCAGCACGATCACCGACTCCGAGGGGCTGAATCCATCCATCTCGGAGAGGATTTGGTTGAGCGTCTGCTCCCGCTCGTCGTGGCCGCCGCCCAGACCGGCGCCACGCACGCGGCCCACGGCGTCGATCTCGTCAATGAAGAGAATCGCCGGCGCGCTGTCCTTCGCGGTCTTGAACATGTCGCGGACCCGCGAGGCACCCACGCCCACGAACATCTGAATGAATTCACTTCCCGAGATGGAGAAGAACGGAACGCCCGCCTCACCGGCCACGGCTCGGGCGAGGAGCGTCTTGCCGGTGCCGGGGGGGCCCATCAGCAGCACGCCCTTGGGGACGCGGCCGCCAAGCCGCTGGAACTTCTTGGGGTCCTTGAGGAACTCCACGATCTCCTGGAGGTCGGCCTTGACCTGCTCGAGTCCCGCCACGTCGGCGAAGGTCACCGTCTTGTCGCCGGCGCCGTAGCGCTTGGCGGGCGACTTGCTGAAGCCGCCCAGGAAGCCGGTGTTGCCCAGCGGGTCGCGGGCGCGGCGGAGCGTCATCCAGAAGCCGGCCATGAGCAGCAGCGGCACGAGCAGGTAGAGACCCATCAGGAAGCCGGTGCCGTCGGTGGGCGTGCGGGTTTCCACGCGGATCGCCTCGTGCTCCTGCATCAGTTTGTCGAAGCCCTCGCGAAGATAGGGGCTGAGGTCGAGTTGGAAGCCCTTGACGGCCTTGCGGCCGCCGCCAGCCTCGGTCGGCGGCTCCTGAACGAACTCGCCCTCGATGTGGTCGGCGGCGAGCACGACGCTGCCCACGTTGCCGGCCTTCACCTGACGGACGAACTCGTCATAGCGGATGGTGCGCCGGCCGCTGCCTGTGTTGCCGCTGACGAAGGTCGCTAGGGCGACGGCCGCCAGGATCAGGAGCACCACCATCGGCATGCCGAACGGCCGGCCCAGGCCGGGGGGCTGGCTGGCGGGGCCGTTCGGTCGTTGCGGGGCATCCATCAACGGAGGGCTTCCGGGGGGAGGGGCTGAGGGGAGCCGAAAAAGGCCACCAGATGGCCTTTTCCGCGGACAATAAGTGTAGTGTATGCGGGTGCCGTGCAACCGGACTCGGTTCGTATCGCGGGAAACCAGCGCTCTCCGCTCAGGACAGGCCATGCAGCAGGAAGCCAGGGGCGGCTTGAACGGTCGGCGCGGCGTGGTGGCTGTGACCAGGCGCGGCGGCTTTTTTCTCGCCATTCGGCGCGGTCTGACCGTGGCGGCGGGAGGCACGGTCTGCTTTCCGGGCGGCCACATCGAGGCCGGCGAGGAGGAGCGGGACGCCGTGGTGCGCGAGTGCCTCGAGGAACTGGCCGCCGACGTGGAGCCGGTGGAGTGCGTGTGGCGCAGCGTGACGGCCTGGGGTACGGCACTGGCCTGGTGGAGCGTGACGCTGGCCGACGATGCCGAACTCGTGCCTCATCCTGTGGAGGTGCACGAGATCCTGTGGATGACGGCCGCCGAGATGCTGGCGGAGCCGACGCTGCTGGCGGGCAACCGCGACTTTCTCGAGGCGGTCGTCGCGGGACGCGTGCCGGTCTGAGACCGTCGCGTCAGGGGGCCGCGTCGTCGGGGGGCGGCTCGTCGCGCGGAAAGATGACGCCCTGCGGCTCCTGTGGCGGTGGCAGCTGCGGCGGGTTGGCTGCGTCGTCAAGCAGTTTGCGGAACGGATTCGGTCCGGGCGTGGCGATGACGGCCGACGCCGGCATGACGGCCGGATCGCGCCGCCGTTCGGTCGCGCGGACGGCGGCCAGCCAGTTTTCCAATGCGGCCCGCTGGCGCGGCGCGAGCGTCTCGGCGGTGGGCGTGTGGGCCCCGGCACCGGCCGGATGGCGGCTGGCCAGCAGCAAAAGCAGCGGCCTGGCATCGCGGTCGGGGCCGAGCGCGCCGAGCAACGTGTCGATGTTGGCGAGCGTGGCCTGCCGGTCGACCGCGCCGGCAGTCTCGCCCCGGTTGAAACGCGGGGCGTGGGCGGCAGGGCCGCCGTGGCAGGCGCCGGCCGCGCAGCGGTTGAGGATCAGCGGCTGCACCTGCCTGGTGAAGCGGGCCACGAGTTCGGGCGGCAGGTCGTGGGCGCCGGACGGCAGGGCGGTCAGGGCGCCGACGCAGGCCAGCGTGCGGAGGACGCCGTGGCGAATCGGAACGGAGCGAGCCATGAAAATTCCCTTCGCGCTGGATCATGCCTCGGCCGCGGGCGCGGGGCGGCGGAGGGTAGGCGGATGTGGTCGGTGCGACAAGGCGAATGGCCTGTGAAATTCACGGCGCAGTGCCTACACTCGCCAACGTGCCGACGGTCGTACGTGGGCGGCAGAATTCACAGGTGTGCTGCTGAGGTGGTCGTTTCATGGAACAGACGTTCGTGATGTTCAAGCCCGACTGCGTGGAGCGCGGGCTGGTGGGAAGGATCCTCTCCCGTTTCGAGGAGAAAGGGCTGCGTCTCGTGGCCATGAAGATGCTGCGGGTTACGTCCGCGATGGCCAAGGTGCACTACGCGGAACACGTCGATAAGCCGTTCTACAAGGGTCTCGAGGAGTTCATCACAGCCTCGCCCGTGGTGGCCACGGTGTTCGCCGGTCCGGAGGTGATCCGCGTGGTGCGCGAGATGCTCGGCGCCACCAGCGGCCTCAAGGCCGCCGCCGGGACGATCCGCGGCGACTTCAGCTCCAGCCGGCAGATGAATCTCGTGCACGCGTCCGATTCGCCCGAGTCGGCCGCCCGCGAGATTCCCATCTACTTCAAGCCCGAAGAGATCCTCAACTGGGATCCGTCGTTGGCCTGCTGGTACCAGGCGCCGGGCGAGGCCTGAAGACCACACTATGAGCGTGCTGGTCTTTGGGCACCGTAATCCCGACACGGATGCCATCTGTTCGGCGCTCGCCTACGCCGATCTGCTGCAACGCACCACGCGTCCCGACGCGCTGGCGGCCTGCTGCGGTCCACCCAATCAGCGCACGGAGTACGTGCTCAGGCGGGCAGGAGTGGCCGCGCCGCGGCTGGTGATGGATGTGCGGCCGCAGGTCGAAGATGTCTGCCGCCGCGAGGTGGTCACCGCGTCGTTCGGTGAGGCCTTTCACGAGGCCTACGAGCGCATGCGGAAGTTCGACCTGCGGGCCATCCCCGTCGTCGACGCCGACCGCCGGGTGGTGGGCGTGCTCTCCGTGCTCACGATGATGGAACTGTTTTTCACCGACGCCGCCGACTCCACGAAGGCGCGGGCCGTGGCCACCAGCTTGCAGAAGATCTGCGACGTGCTGGGGGGCAGCTTCCGCAATGCCGTCGATCCGGGGCGGCAGGACGAGTTGCTCGTGATGGTGGGGGCGATGAGCGCCGAGGGTTTCACGGAGCGGATGCGCAACTACCCCAGCGAGCGCATGATCGTGGTCTGCGGCGACCGCCCGTCGATCCAGTTGCCGGCCATCGACCAGGGGGTGCGGGCCGTGGTGATCACGGGGGGATTTCCGCTGGCCGCCGAGGTGGTTGAGATCGCCAAGGCCAAGGGCGTGTCGGTGATTTCCAGCCCCTTCGACACCGTGAATACGACGCTGCGGATCAAGTCGTCGCAGTTCATCGATCCGGTCGTCGACCGCGACGTGGTCACGCTGCCCGGCAAGTGGACCGTGGCCGAGGCCCGCAGCGTCGTGGAAAAGTCGCCGCAGCCCGTGTTTCCGGTGGTCGGCGACGACGACCGGCTCGTGGGGCTCGTGTTCAAGACCGACATCATCAATCCGCCCCGGCCACAGCTCGTGCTCGTCGATCACAACGAGCTCGCGCAGGCGGTAAGCGGTGCCGACGAGGCGGAGATCGTGGAGGTGCTCGACCACCACCGGCTTGGCGGCGGACTCAAGTCGCGGCAGCCGATTCGGTTCGTGAACGAGCCGGTCGGTTCGACGTGCACGTTGGTCGCCCGCCAGTACCGCGCCGCCGGCATCGTGCCCGCGCCGGGGATCGCCCTCTGCATGGCGTCGGGCATCATCTCCGACACGCTGCACCTCAGGTCGCCGACCACGACCGACGTCGATCGCGAGTCGCTGGCCTGGCTGCAGGGGCTGTGCCAGGTAGATCTCGACCAGTACGTTCGCGAGTTCTTCGAGATCGGCTCGGCCCTGCGATCGAGCACGCCCGCCGACGTGATCCGCGAGGACTGCAAGGAGTTCAACGAGCAGGGCGTGCGCTTCTCGATCTCGCAGATCGAGGAGACCGGGTTCGACCTGTTTTGGGAGCGGAAGGACGAACTGCGAGCGGCACTCGAGGAGTATGCAGATCGGCAGCGGCTCGACTTCTCGGCGCTGCTGGTGACCGACGTCGTCAGCAACGGCTCGCTGCTCCTGCTGTCGCGCGAGTCGCAGGCGTGGGAAGACGTCAATTATCCCCGACTGGACCGCGGCCTCTATGCGCTCAAGAACGTGGTCAGCCGCAAGAAGCAGTTGCTGCCGCTGGTGAGCCAGTTGCTCGCAGCCGGCCGGGAGTAGCCGGGTGTCTTGCGGCCGTGGTCACTTCAGGCTGGCAGCCGGTGTGTCGGCCGCGAGGCGCTCGATCATGTCGTGGCAGGCCCTGTCCACGGCGGTCTGCCATTGGCCGGCGGCGAGGCCTGCGTTCATCTCCGGGCGGGCGTGGGCGAAGATCACGTCCCGGGCGCTGACGACCAGTGCCCCCAGGCCGTCGGCATGGAAGGCGCCGCGCACGTCGGAGGCGCGGCCTCCCTGGCGGCCGAAGCCGGGCACGAGGATCCAGGCATGGGGCATTGTGGCGCGGAGTTCGTCGAGTTGCTTGGGCCAGGTGGCGCCGACGACGGCGCCGACCGCACCGTAGGTCCCTGCCGCGGCGGTGCGCGCAGCCAGGGCTTCGACACCGGCGGCGACGTGTTCGTAGTTCGTCCTGCCGTCGCAACGCAGGTCTTGGAAGTCTTTGCTGCCGGGGTTCGAGGTTTTCACGAGGATGAAGATGCCGGCGTGTCGTTGCTCGGCGACTTTCACGAACGGCTCGATCGAGTCGAGGCCGAGGTAGGGGTTCACGGTGAGGGCGTCGGCGGCCCAGGGGCCGGACAGCCAGCCGTCGGCGTAGGCTTCGGCCGTGGAGCCTATGTCGCCGCGCTTGCCGTCGGCGAGCACGAGCAGGCCCTTGGTTCGCGCGTAGGCGATGACGTCGGCGAGGGCATCCATACCGTGGGGGCCGACGGCCTCGAAGCAGGCGAGTTGCGGCTTCACGATCGGCACGAGTGGCGCGACGACGTCGATGATGTCCCGGCAGAACCTCGCGAAAATGTCGGCGATTGCTCGCGTGTCGGTGATGGAGGTGGCGTCGAATGCTGGTGGCAGCGACTCGCGTCGCGGGTCGAGGCCGATGCAGGCCGGGGTGCGGCGGGCCTTGATGGCGGTGGCGAGCCGGGCGCTGAACGAACCGCTTGGGGAGTTGGGTGTCGCGGTGCTGCTGGTCATGGTGAACGGACTCCGTGAGGCGGCCGCGGATCGGCGTTTGGTCAGTGTGTCAGCCGGGGGGGTGGGTTGGCGAGGGGCGATGTGGAAGGCCCGGATTTCAGCACTGCTTGCGGGCTGGCTTTCGTCTGCCGGCACTCCGTAGGGTTCAGGCGAGTCGCAGGAAATCGTGGCAGGCGACGAGTTGTGGCTGGGACGCCGACGTGGGCGAGTTTGTGCGTGGAGGTTGTCATGACCAACGGGCATGTCGATGCCAATCGGCTGGGGATCGTGGGGGCTGTGTTGTTGACGGCGTGGCATGGGGCGTGGCTGACGCTGATGGCCACTGGGGCGGCGCAGCGGGTGGCCGACTTCGTGTTGCGGATGCACGGCATGAAGTCGGAGGTGGTGGTGGGGCCGTTCGAGCCCGGCATGGCCGTGCTCCTGCTCGTATCGACGGCGGCGCTCGGCTATGTCGTGGGGGCCGCTGGGGCTGGGTTGTGGAATTGCCTTGGCGCGGTGCGTCTGCGGGGCAAAGCCGGGGTCTCGGCCCGGGTTTGACTTGCGTTGTCGACTCGTGTTGAAGCCAGGGGCCGGTTGTGCGATAGTGTGGTCGTTGTGGGGCGGTGGTGCCGCAGGCATCGTCGTCGCACGACGGTTTCGGGGCGTGGCGCAGTCTGGCTAGCGCGCTTGACTGGGGGTCAAGAGGTCGCAGGTTCAAG
>Ga0315900_10011395_pt1 | contig 11012 bp, 9 predicted proteins | sample LakEriMetagenome_FD_203521 | JGI IMG/M metagenome (GOLD analysis project Ga0315900, IMG submission 203521) | Freshwater fungal communities from buoy surface, Lake Erie, Ohio, United States - Buoy 12 MA114 | ecosystem: Environmental > Aquatic > Freshwater > Lake > Lake biofilm | place: USA: Lake...
CGGCCGGGCCTGAGCTGGTCAGCCACGGCCGAGCGAGCGCGTTTCGCCCTCCAGCCCGAGAGCGCGGAGCACGGTGGCCTGGATGGCGCGCGCATCGAGGCCGGCGGCGGCATACATGCGCTCTGGCGTATCCTGGTCGATGAAGCGGTCCGGCAGCGCCAGCGTCCGCACCTTCGCGAAGCCCCCATCCAGCATGCCATCGCCAGCGAGCAACCCGAGGACCATGCTACCGAAGCCGCCGATCGATCCTTCCTCGACCGTGACGAGCAGTTCGTGCCCGCGGGCCAGCGTCCGTATCAGCACGGCATCAAGGGGTTTCGCGAAGCGCGCGTCGGCGACGGTCGTGGCTATCCCTCTCGCCGACAGCGCGTTCGCGGCCGACAGGCACTCCCCGAGCCTTGTGCCAAGCGACAGCAGCGCGACGCGACCGCCCTCCCGGAGGAGCCTGCCCCGACCGATCTCGAGCGGAACGCCACGCGCGGGCAATTCCACGCCCGTCCCCTCGCCGCGCGGGAAGCGCAGCGCCGACGGTCCCTCGCCGAGCGCGACCTGCGTCGCGATCATGTGGCGAAGCTCGGCCTCGTCCGCCGCCGCCATGATCGTCATGCCAGGCAGGCACCCGAGAAAGGCGATGTCGAAGGCGCCCGCATGGGTCGGCCCGTCGGCGCCGACGAGGCCCGCGCGATCGATCGCGAATCGCACGGGCAACCCCTGGATGGCCACGTCGTGGACAACCTGGTCGTAGCCGCGCTGGAGGAACGTCGAGTAGATGGCGACGAAGGGCTTCAATCCCTCCGCCGCAAGCCCGGCCGCGAAGGTGACGGCGTGCTGCTCGGCGATGCCGACATCGAAGGTCCGCGCCGGGAATTCGCGACCGAAGACGTCGAGCCCGGTTCCCGAAGGCATGCCCGCCGTGATCGCGACTATGTCCGGATCGCGGCGCGCCTCGTCGACCAGGCTCTCCGCGAAGATACGCGTGTAGCTGGGCACGTTCGCCGGGCCGCCCCTCTGCGCACCGGTCGACGGGTCGAAACGGCCCACGCCGTGGAACCGATCCGCCGCACCCTCGGCGGGCGCATATCCCTTCCCCTTGCGCGTCACGACGTGGACGAGGATCGGGCCTGCGTCGGCGTCGCGCACGTTCCGCAGCACGGGCAGGAGGTGCGCGAAATCGTGCCCGTCGATCGGCCCGACGTAGTGGAACCCGAGTTCCTCGAACAGCGTGCCGCCAGTCCAGTAGGTGCGGGTGAGCTCCTCCGCCCGCGCGGCCCGGCGTTCCCAGCTTCGCGGGAGCTTGCGCGCGAGCTGGCGGGCAGCGTCGCGTAGCCGGAAATAGGTCGCCGAGGAGGACAGGCGCGCCAGGTAGGCGGAGACGGAGCCCACGGGCGGAGCGATGGACATGTCGTTGTCGTTGAGGACCACGACGAGTCGCTCGTTGCGCATGCCAGCGTTGTTCATGGCTTCGTAGGCCATGCCGGCCGACAGGGCACCGTCGCCGATCACGCAGACGACATGGTGGCTGCCGCCGCGCAGGTCCCGGGCCACCGCCATGCCGAGCCCCGCCGAGATCGAGGTCGAGGAATGGGCGGCGCCGAACGGATCGAACTCGCTCTCCGCGCGCCGCGTGAACCCCGACAGGCCGCCCCCCTGGCGCAGCGTGCGGATGCGCGCGCGCCGACCCGTCAGGATCTTGTGCGGGTAGGCCTGGTGCCCGACATCGAAGATCAGCCTGTCGCGTGGCGTGTCGAACACCTTGTGCAGCGCCACGGTCAGCTCGACGACACCGAGGCTGGAGCCCAGGTGGCCGCCGGTCTCGGCGATCGCCCCGATGAGTTCGCGGCGCAGTTCGTCGGCGAGGCGGGGCAAGGCATCGTCCGGCAGGGCGCGAAGATCGGCTGGCGTGCTCAGCGCATCGAGCAGCGGCATTGCGGATGCACGATCGGCCACCGGGGTCGGATGTCCCGCGCCGTCGGTCCCGCCGGCGATCGCCCCGGGCGACGGCTCGTAGCCGGTCTCGGGCATGGTCACGACCGCATGCGCGACCAGCGCCAGCTCGCGGGGCCCGGGTGCAAGTCCGAGTTCGGCGGGGGGACGCGCCTCGATACCGACGCGAGTCGGCTCGATCGCAAGGCGATCAGCAACCCACGCGCGCATGGCGTCGCGCTGGCCCGCAAGCGGAAGGTCGTCGGCGAACACGGCAAGGTCGACGCTGGCGATGCCGCCCCCGGCCTCCCTGACCCGGCGCCCCGCCTCCGCGAGCGCGACATCGACTTCGGGCAGGCGCGCGGCGCGGAGCAGCGCGCAAGCGATTGCCGCCGCGGCGCGATCGCCGCCCTCGACGCGCGCCTCGGCACGTCCCCAGGCCACGGAAGCTCCCAGCATCCTCAGATGGTCGCCCGCGGCGAGGGGGAGCACGCCACGCGCGATCCCGGAGCGCCGCTCCTGCCCGTCCCAGCTGCCATCCCTGAACTCGCGATCGGCCTGCGCGATGTCGGCCGCGGTCGTCAGCTTGCGGTTGATCTCCGCGCCCTCGACGATCGCCACGCGCAGGCCGCGCCACTCCGCGACCGCCGCGTCGTCCGTGAAGTCGGAGCGCCCCTCGGCGGCCGCGGCGCGATGCGCGGCGAGGATCTCGGGGAAGCGGAAGCCCTGCGGGGTCTGCGCGCGGTAGAGGCCGTTGCGGGCGACCGTGGCGCCGACGAGCATCCCCGCGGCGTTGCGCTTGAGCGTGTCCGCGACGGGCAGCGCCGGGATCGCGCCGGCATGCGCGTCGAGCGCGTCGAGGACCCGGTCGACCAGGTCGTGGCGCAGGAACGGACGCGCGGCGTCATGCACCAGCACGATGTCCGGCGCCGCCGCCACGAGCGCCTCGAGCCCGGCGCGGACGGAGTCCTGGCGCGTCGCGCCGCCCGGGACCGGCTCCATCAGGCGCGCGCGCAGTCCCTCCGTCGCCGCCTCGTAGGCGAGCCGGTCATCGGGGTGGAAGACGACGAGCATGTCGTCCACGCGCGGATGCGAGGCGAGGACGCGCAACGTGCGCGTGAGCACGGGAAGCGAGCCGACATGCTGGTACTGCTTCGCGATGCCATCCGCCTGGCGCGCGCGCGTGCCACGGCCCGCCGCGACCACGAGGCATGCGACCCTCGGCCGCCCCCGTCCTTCGTCCATGCGATCCCCCATGCAGGACGCGGAGCATAGCGCCGAGGCGCCGGGGCGCGGCGACGCTCGTCGGGCTGTCTTCCAATTGTCATCGAGCCGGCAGCCCGCCTCGATTGACGAGCCATCGCGGCAGGCCTAGTAACCGCGCATCGACACGGGGTGCTGCGCCGGTTGCCGGCGCGGCTGAGATCACACCCGCAGAACCTGATCTGGGTCATTCCAGCGGAGGGAGTCGCGATGCCTGCTGCCATCCGTCCATGGGCGCTGCCGCTCCGCGCGCCGACACTCCTGATCCTGCTGTGGGCGCTCCTCGCCCCGGTGCCGGCGCGCTGCGTCGAACTGGTCTTCAACTACCCGATCGCCGTCGGAGGGCCGATCGCGCGGCTCATCGACGAGATGGCGGCGGAGTTCGAGCGCGAGAACCCGGGAATCCGTGTGAGGCCCGTCCACGCGGGCTCCTACAACGACACGCTGGCGAAGAGCCTGACCGCGCTCCGGGCGGGCCAGGGCCCGCATCTCGCCGTGCTCCTCGCGAGCGACGTCTTCTCGCTGGTCGACGAGGACGCGATCGTCGCGATCGAGGACCTCGTGCGCACCGACGACGACCGCGCATGGCTCGAAGGCTTCATCCCCGCCCTCATGTCCAACGGCCGCGCCGCCGGAAAGACATGGAGCATCCCGTTCCAGCGCTCGACCGTCGTGCTCTACTGGAACAAGGACGCCTTCCGGCAGGCGGGCCTCGACCCGGAGGCGCCACCCGAGACCTGGGACGAGATGGTCGAGGCCGCGCGACGGCTCGTCCTGCGCGACGCCGCGGGCCGGGTGCAGCGCTGGGGCGTCCAGGTTCCCTCCTCGGCCTTCCCCTACGCGCTGTTCCAGTGCTTCGCCGAGCAGGCAGGCGCGCGCCTCGTCGACGAGGACGGGCTGCGTACCTTCCTCGACACGCCCGAGGCGACGCGCGCGCTCCAGTTCTGGGTCGACCTCTCTCGCCGCCATGCCGTCCACCCTCCGGGCATCGTCGACTGGGGGACCGCGCCGGCGGACTTCCTGCTCGGCAAGGTCGCCATGACCTGGGTCACCACCGGGAACCTCGCCCATGTCGCGGCGAACGCCCGATTCCCCTTCGGCGTGGCCATGCTTCCCGCGGACATGCGGCGCGGCTCGGTGCCCGGCGGCGGCAACCTCTATGTCTTCCGGAACGCGAGCCCCCGCGAGCGCGACGCGGCGCTGCGCTTCGCGCGCTTCCTCACCGCGCCGGAGCGCGCCGCCCAGTGGAGCATCGACACCGGCTACATCGCCGTCTCGGAGGCCGCCTGGCGGACCGAGCGCATGCGCGCGCATCTCGCGGCCAACCCGGCCGCCGCGGTCGCGCGGGACCAGCTGCGCCACGTGCGCGCGGAATTCTCCACCCACGACAACCAGCGCGTCGCCAAGGCGCTGAACGACGCGATCCAGTCGGCCCTTACCGGCGCGCGCGCGCCAGCCGAGGCGCTCGCCGCGGCGCAACGGGAGGCCGAGCGCCTGCTCCGGCCGCACCGCCGATGAGCCCGCCGACTGGCAGCGGCCCGCGTTTCGACGCGCACGCCGCCGCGCGCATCCTCGCCGAGGTCCGCCGGCGCCGCCCGCTCGTCCACAACATCGCGAACCAGGTCGCGATGGAGACGACCTGCGACATGCTGCTGGCTGTCGGGGCATCCCCGGCCGTCGTCGTCGCGCCGGAGGAAGCCGCTGAATTCACGCAGCGCGCGGACGCTCTCGCGGCGAACACCGGGACCCTGACCGCGGATCGCCGCGCCGCGCTGCGCCTCGCGGCGGCGGCGATGCGCGCCCAGGGCAAGCCATGGGTCCTCGATCCGGTCGGCATCGGCGGCTCCTCGCACCGGGACGCCGCGGCGCGAGAACTCCTCGGGATGGCTCCGACCGTGCTCCGCGCGAATGCCGGCGAGGTCTCGCTCCTCGCCGGGGGGCATCGATCGGCGCTGCATGGCGTCGACGCCGCGCTGTCGACGCAGGAGGCGGCGCGCGACGCCTGCGCCCTCGCGCGCAAGGCGGGCGTCGTCGTGGCGATGACCGGCGCGGCCGACCTCGTCGCGGACGCCGCCTCGGGGACCTGGCTCGTGGCTGGCCATGCGCTCATGGCGCGCGCCACCGGGATGGGATGCGGCGCCACCGCGCTCGTCGCGGCGGCGCTCGCCGTGGAGCGCGATGCACGCGCCGCTGCGCTTGCCGCGCTCGCATGGCTCGCCGTCGCGGGCGAGATCGCCGCCGCGCGCTGCCCGGGCCCCGGCAGCTTCCGGGTCGCCTTGCTCGATGCCCTGCACGCGCTCGACGACGAGATCCTCCTCGACCACGCGAAGGCATCCCCATGAAGCCCCGCCTCGACCTCTCGCTCTACCTCGTCACCGACCCCGCGATGACCGCCGCGCGCGGCCTCGTGGAGACCGTGCGCGCCGCGGCGGCAGGCGGGATCACGATGGTCCAGCTGCGCGACAAGGCCGCGGGCGACGCCGAGCTCGTCGCCCTCGCGCGATCGCTCGTCGACGCGCTTTCCGGCACGCCGATCCCCTTGATCGTCAACGACCGCGCCGACATCGCTGCCGCCGCGGGCGCCCATGGCGTCCATCTCGGGCAGGAAGATGGCGACCCGTCGCGCGCGCGCGCGCTGCTGGGCCCCGGCGCGATCATCGGCCAGTCCGCGGGCGACCTCGCGGAGCTGGCACGGGTCGACCCCGGCCTGGTGGACTATGTCGGCATCGGTCCCTTCGCCTCGACGGCGACGAAGGGCGACGCAGGCGCGCCGCTGGGTGCCGCCGGCTTCGCGCGGCTTCGCGCGGCGACGCCGCTTCCCGCGGTGGCCATCGGCGGCATGGGCCCGGCGAACGCCGCGCAGGCGATCGCCGCGGGAGCGGATGGCGTCGCCGTCGTCAGCGCGATCTGCGCGGCCGAGGACCCGGAGGCGGCGGCGCGCGCGCTCCGCGCCATCGCATGGGCGGGCAGGCGATGATCCCCAACGTGCTCTCGATCGCCGGCGTCGATCCCTCGGGCGGCGCGGGGATCCTCGCCGACCTCAAGGCGTTCTCGGCGCTCGGCGCCTACGGCACGGGCGTCGTCGCCGCGCTGACCGCGCAGAATACCAGGAGCGTCGACGCGGTGCAGATGGTCGCGCCGTCCTTCGTCGCGGCGCAGATCGACACGCTGCTCGCCGACGTGCGGATCGACGCCGTGAAGATAGGCATGCTCGGCAGCCCGCAGGTCGTCGAGGCCGTTGCGGGCCGGCTCGCCGCCCATGGCATGCGGCGGATCGTGCTCGACCCGGTCATGGTCGCGAAGAGCGGCGACCGCCTCCTCGCGGCCGAGGCCGTCGACGCGATGCGCCGCCTGCTGGTGCCGATGGCGAGCGTGCTCACGCCGAACCTGCCGGAGGCAGCGGACCTGCTCGGCGAGGCCGAGGCGACCGACCTCGCCGGGATGCGGGCGGCGGCGCGGCGCCTGCGCGCCCTCGGCCCGGCGATCGTCGTCCTCAAGGGCGGGCACCTCGCAGGCGACGCCTGCGCCGACATGGTCGACGATGGCGCGCGCGCCATCGAGATCGCGACACGGCGCATCGCCACGCGCAACACCCATGGCACGGGATGCACCCTGTCCGCGGCAATCGCCGCGTTGCTGCCGCGGCACGACGATCCCTTCGACGCGATCCGCGCGGCGCGCGCGTATCTCGTGGCGGCGATCGAGGCCGCCGACGGGCTGCGCGTCGGCTCGGGCGACGGCCACGGCCCCGTCCATCATTTCCACGCCCTATGGCCATCAAGACGCTGCGCCGGTTGACGCGCCCGGTCGTCACGCTCGCGGGCCTCCTCGCCGCTTGGGACGCCATCGTGCTGGCGCTGGCGCTGCCGCCGTTCATGCTCCCGCGGCCATGGCAGGTCGCGCGGACGATGGTCGAGCGCGCCGACTTCCTGGCGGCGCACGCCGCGTCGACGCTGCTGGAGATCCTCGCCGGGCTCGTGCTCGGGACGGCGCTCGGCTCGGCGGTCGGCTGCGCCGTGGCCATGCTCCCGTCGCTTCGGCGCTGGGCCGAGCCCGTCGTCGTGGCGAGCCAGGCCGTGCCCGTCTTCGCCATCGCGCCGCTGCTCGTCCTTTGGCTCGGCTATGGCATGGCCTCGAAGATCGCCATGGCGACGCTCGTCGTCTTCTTCCCCGTCGCCATCGCCGTGCGCGACGGGATCGCGGGCACGCCGGCGCTGCTCGTCCGCAACGCCCGCTGCATGGGCTTCGGCCCGGTACGGATCCTGTGGCGCGTGCGCGTCCCCGCGGCGCTGCCGGGCGTCGCGTCGGGCCTGCGCATGGCCGCCGCCCTCGCCCCGATCGGCGCCGTGATCGGCGAGTGGGTCGGCGCCGCGGAGGGGCTTGGCTTCGTGATGATGCAGGCGAACGCGCGCATGCAGACCGACGTGATGTTCGCCGCGCTCGTCGTGCTCGCGGCACTGGCAGTGGCCCTCCATGCGGCGGTCGATCGATCCATGCGCCGCCTCGTGCACTGGCAACCCGACATCGACAGGGACGGAGACCCGACATGAAGCTCGCCCGCGCCATCGCCGCCGCGCTCGCCCTGCTGGGCGCGCAGGCGCACGCCCAGGCGCCTCAGCGCATGACGCTGCTGCTGGACTGGTTCGTCAATCCCGACCACGGGCCGCTCCTCGTCGCGCAGGAACTCGGCTATTTCCGCGACGCCGGCCTCGCCGTGGAATTCGTCGCGCCGGCGGATCCCAACGACCCGCCGAAGCTCGTCGCCGCGGGCCGCGGCGACCTTGCGATCTCCTACCAGCCCGCGCTCACGCTGCACGCGGAGCGCGGCCTGCCGCTCGCGCGCATCGCCACCCTCGTCGCGACGCCGCTCAACACCCTGGTCGTCCTGCGCGACGGCCCGGTCCGCACGCTCTCCGACCTCAAGGGCCGCAGGATCGGCTTCTCCGTGGGCGGCTTCGAGGACGCGCTCCTCGCCGCGATGCTCGGGCAGGCGGGCCTCGGCCTGCGCGACGTCCAGCTGGTGAACGTGAATTTCTCGCTCTCGCCCGCGCTGCTCGCCGGACGGGTCGACGCCGTCATCGGGGCATTCCGCAACTTCGAGCTCAACCAGCTCGACATCGAGGGACGCCCGGGCCTCGCCTTCCATCCGGAGGAGCACGGCGTGCCGCCCTACGACGAACTCGTCGTGGTCGCCAACCGCGCGCGCCTCGCGGATCCCGCCCTGCGCCGCTTCGTCGACGCCGTCGAGCGGGGCACGCTCTACACGGTCAACAATCCCGAGGCTGCGTTCCGTCTCTTCGTGAAGGGGCGCCCCGACCTCGACAACGAGCTGAACCGCCGCGCCTGGCGCGACACGCTGCCCCGCCTCGCCCATGCGCCGGCGGCGCTGGACCGCAACCGCTACGCGCGCTTCGCCGGCTTCCTGCGCGCGCAGGGATTGCTGCGCCAGGAGCCGCGGCTCGACGACTATGCCGTCGAGCTCGGCTGGCCGCGCTGATCCTCGGCCGACCGTCGCGGCGCCGCGACGGGGTCGATCGCCGGGATCCGGACCGTGAAGGTCGAGCCCTCGCCCGGCGTGCTCTCGATCGACAGCGCGCCGCGATGCCGGTTGACGATGTGCTTCACGATCGCGAGGCCGAGGCCCGTGCCGCCCATGCGCCGCGAACGGCCCGGGTCGATGCGGTAGAAGCGCTCCGTCAGGCGGTGCAGGTGCTCGCGCGCGATCCCGTCGCCGGTGTCGGAGACGGCCAGCGCGACGCGGGCGGGGACGCTGCCCTCGGCCGCGAGCAGGCGCGCCGAGACGCGGACCTGGCCTTCCGCCCGGCCATACTTGATGGCGTTGTCGACGAGGTTCTGCATGACCTGCTGCAACTGGTCGCCATCGCCCGCGACGGGTGGCAGCCCCGCCTCGATGTCCACGGCGACGGAGATGCGGCGGGCCCGCGCGACCGGCGCGAGCATGTCCACGACGCGCGCCACGACCGGCGCGATCTCGACCGGTTCGATCGGCGCGGCGTGCTCGCTCGCCTCGATGCGCGACAGCGACAGCAGGTCGGCCACGAGGCGGGTCATGCGCCGCGCCTCGCCGTCCATGATCTCGAGGAAGCGCAGGCGCGCCGGCTCGTCGTCGCGCGCGGGGCCGCGCAGCGTCTCGACGAAGCCCGAGAGCGAGGCCAGCGGGGTGCGCAGCTCGTGGCTGACATTGGCGACGAAGTCGGCGCGAAGCCTGTCGGCGCTCCTGAGCGCGGTGACGTCCCTGTAGAGCAGCATCGCGCGGCTGCGCGCCGCCGCGCCGAGGTCGAGCCGCAGGACATGCACGACGAGGTGTCGCTCCACCGGCCCCGGCAGCGTGAAGGGGATGTCGGCCGTCTCCCTGCCCGCGAGCACGTCCTCCACGCCCGCGAGGATGTCCGGGTCGCGGACGATCGACAGCAGGGTCATGCCCGCGGAGGCCGAGAGCAGGCTGCGCGCAGCGGCATTGGCGCGCACGACGATCCGCTCGCCGTCGACCTCGAGGATCGCGTCGGGAACGGCATCGAGCGTGGCCGACACCATCCTGGCCGCCTCCTCCGCACCCCTCGCCCGCGCGGCGGCGTCGCGCTCGTGCCCGGCGGCGAGGGAAGCCATCCGCGCTTCCGTCGCACGCGCGCGCCGCGCGCCCGCAAGCACGCCACCCACGGCGACGAGCCCGATCACGAACGCGCCCGCCGCGGTGGCGGCCTCGGCGTGCCAGAGCACGAGCGGCAGCGCCATCGCCGCCAGGAAGGCGAGGACGCGCATGCTGCCCGGTTGCGTGCGAAGGTTCGGCATCGCCCGAACAAGGGCCCGCGCCGGGCCCGAGGTCAAGCGGCGGATGGCGCGAGGCCGCCGCCCCAGCGCCACCAGGCCGGCGGCAATGCCGCCGCGGCGCGCGCGGCCGATGCGGGGTCGGCGAACAGGCCGAGGCAGGTGGCGCCCGAGCCGCTCATGCGCGCGAGCAGGCAGCCCGGCAGCCCGGCGATCGCGCGGAGGACGGTGGCGATCTCCGGGCGCAGCGCGATCGCAGCCGCCTCGAGGTCGTTCGCGAGCGCGGCGAGGTCGCGCGCCATGGCGGCGGCGTCCGGCCACGCTGCGGGCAGTTCGGCGCGCGCGGAGAAGCCGCCGCGTCGCGCCGCGAAGACGGAAGGCGTCGGGAGCGCGACGCGCGGGTTGGCGAGCACGAGCCCGAGGCGGGGAAGCGCCGGCGCGGGGGCGAGGACCTCGCCGATGCCGCCCATGCGGACGGGGACGGAAGCGAGGCAGGCCGGCACGTCGGCGCCCAGCGAAAGCCCGACGCGGGCGAGGCGCGCGGCGCCGAGGCCGGTGCTCCATGCCGCGTCGAGCACGCGCAGCGTGGCGGCGGCGTCCGCGCTGCCGCCGCCGATGCCGCTCGCCACCGGCAGCCGCTTGGCGAGGCGCAGCGCGGCCCGCGGCGCGATCCCCGCCTCGCGGGCGAGCGCGCGCGCCGCGCGCAGGACCAGGTTGTCCGCCTCGCCCTCGAGCGCGCGCGCCTCCGCGCCATCGACCTCGAGCGACAGTCCCTCGCCAGGCCCGGCGCGCACCTCGTCGCCGACGTCGGCGAAGACCACGAGGCTGTCGAGCAGGTGGTAGCCGTCGTCGCGCCGGCCCGTGACGTGGAGGAAGAGGTTCACCTTAGCGGGCGCGAAGCCCGGGGCGCGCGTCATGCCGGCGTCGCCGGGAGGACGAAGGGCAGCAGCACGGTCGCGGCGGCCTGTGCGGCGATGCCCTCGCCGCGGCCCGCGAAGCCGAGGCGCTCGGTCGTCGTCGCCTTCACCGAGACGCCGGAG
>Ga0315900_10011396_pt1 | contig 11011 bp, 10 predicted proteins | sample LakEriMetagenome_FD_203521 | JGI IMG/M metagenome (GOLD analysis project Ga0315900, IMG submission 203521) | Freshwater fungal communities from buoy surface, Lake Erie, Ohio, United States - Buoy 12 MA114 | ecosystem: Environmental > Aquatic > Freshwater > Lake > Lake biofilm | place: USA: Lake...
GCATGAATATGACCGCATGAGTGCCTGGTGCGGTGAACACGGCTTTGATCTTTGCCTGATTGAAACCATGCCGATGGGCGATATCACCGGCGATCGCACGGATCAGTATTTGCCGCTGTCTCTGGTGCGTTCCCGCCTCAAGCAGAACTGGACTCTGGAAGATACGGATTACAGCACCGGTGGTCCCGCGCGCTATATGCGCGTGAAGGAAACTGGCCAACGCATCGGCTTCATCACGCCGATGACGCATAATTTCTGCGAAAGCTGCAATCGCGTGCGGCTGACCTGCACGGGCACGCTGTATATGTGCCTGGGCCAGGACGACGCCGCGGAATTCCGCGCCATGCTGCGCGACCCTGGCGTAGATGACGCTGCACTTATGCAAGCGATCCATGACGCCATTGCGCGTAAGCCCAAGGGCCATGATTTCGTGATTGACCGCCGGCAGAATCGCCCCGCCGTCGCCCGGCACATGAGCGTCACCGGTGGCTGAAGCGCTGCAAGGCATTATTGCCGCCCTCACCTTCCCCGGCCTGCCGGGCTGGACCGGGCTGATCCTGGCGCTGTTGCTCGGGCTTTTGGTGCTGGCCTTCCTGGGCATGCCGTTTGCCGTTTATGGCGTGAAATCGCGGCTGGAAGCGCTGGAAGTGCAATTGGCGGAACTCCGCGCCGAATTGCGCCGCACCGGGCCTGCCGCCGCCCCGCGCGCCCAGGTGGAACAGGATTGGGAAGAACCCGCGGGCTTCACCCGGCGAGAAGTTGAAGCCGGCCCACGCCTGAACGCGCCTGTGCCACCGCCACCCGCCTATAGCGCGCCGCCGCTCCGCGAACGCCGCGCCGAACCGAAGCTCGATTGGCGCGCGCCGCGCGGCTGATCACGCGCCCCCTTGCGGTCCGGCGCCCTCCCCGGCTTGATGGGGGCCTCATAAACCAGGAGTAGGCGGATGCGCGTCAGCGTGATCCAGATGAACCAGGGCAGCAACAAGGCCGCGAACCTTGCGCAGGCTGAAGCGCTGATCGAAGCCGCAGTCGCTGGTGATCGGCCTGGGCTGGTCAGCCTGCCAGAGACCTGGACCAATCTGGGCGGTGGGCGGGATGCCCGCATGGCCGCCGCCGAAGTGCTGCCCGCACCAGGCGCGGAAGGTGGCCCGGCCTATGAGCTGCTGCGCGGCCTGGCGCGCCGGCACGGCATTACCGTGCATGGCGGTTCCATCATCGAAAATGGTGGCGAGAAGCTGTTCAATACCACGCTGGTTTTCGGCCCTGATGGCGCAGAGATTGCGCGCTATCGGAAGATCCATCTGTTCGACATCACAGCGCCCGATGGCACGGGCTACCGTGAAAGCGCGCTTTATGGCGGCGGGCGTGATCTGGCTCTGTTCGATGCCGGCGGCATCCGCTTTGCCTGCACCATTTGCTACGATATTCGCTTTCCGGAATTGTATTTGGCGCTCAGGCAAATGGGGGCGGAGGCCATTTTGGTGCCATCCAACTTCACGCTGCAAACCGGCAAGGATCACTGGGAAGCACTGCTGCGGGCGCGTGCGATTGATACGCAATGCTGGATCATCGCGGCCGCTTCCTTCGGGCAATATGAAGAACGCGGGGCGCAACGCAGCGTCTATGGTCATTCATTGATTGCCGACCCCTGGGGCCATGTGGTTGCAAAGGCAAGTGATGGCAAAGGCCACGCGACTGCACGCATTGACCAAGCACTGACCGCGCGTGTGCGCCGCGACATGCCTTTGCTGGAACACCGCGCCGCCGCGCAAGGGTGGCAGCAAGCATGAACGCCTTCGCGCCGCGCCGCGTTGCCATCATGGCCGGGCAAAGTGCCGAGGCGCAAAAGGCCCGCGCCGCGCTGGTCGCGCGCTATGGCAGCGCCGCCGAAGACGATGCAGAGGTAGTGGTAGCACTCGGCGGCGATGGCTTCATGCTTGAAACGCTGCATCGCTTTCTGCGCCGGGGCTTGCCCGTTTATGGCATGAATCGCGGCAGCGTCGGCTTTCTGATGAATGATTATCGGGAAGATGATCTGCCCGCACGCCTTGCCGCCGCACAAACCGCCATTGTGCATCCGCTGCGCATGGTGGCGCTGCGCGACAATACACCATCGGTCGAAGCACTCGCCATCAACGAAGTCTCCCTGCTGCGTGAAAGTCGACAGGCGGCCAAGATACGCATTCTGGTGGATGGCAAGGCACGTCTGCCGGAATTGATTTGCGATGGCATTTTGGTGAGCACGCCCGCCGGCAGCACCGCCTATAATCTTTCCGCCCATGGGCCGATTGTGCCCTTGAGTGCGAATTTGCTGCCGCTGACGCCGATTTCGGCCTTCCGCCCGCGGCGTTGGCGCGGCGCATTGCTGCCTTCAGATGCAACCGTGGTGTTCGAAATTCTGGAACCAGAAAAACGCCCCGTCGCGGCGGTCGCCGACTACACCGAAGTGCGCGATGTGACGCGGGTTGAGGTGAGCGAAGCCCGCGATGTTTCCCTGACCCTGATGTTCGACCCCGATCACGGTCTTTCTGAGCGTATCATCGCCGAGCAATTCACCGTGTGACTGACGCGCCGCGCATTGCGCCCCGGCTATTGTTCTGGGGTACCGCGATTACGCAGCTAGTCGGCTGGGGCTGCCTTTTTACCCCCTTCCAATTGATGGTCGCGCCGATGGAGGCCGAGCTTGGCTGGTCCCGCGTGCTGATCTCAGGCGCCTTCACCTGCGGTTTGTTGATTTCCGGTCTGGTCGCGGTGCCGGCGGGGCGTTGGCAGGATCGCCATGGGCCGCGCGGCATGATGACGGGCGGCGCCTTATTGGGCGCGGCCTTGCTGGTGTGGTGGAGTTTTGTCTCTGATCCCATCCTATTCGTCGTGATCTGGATTTTGCTCGGCATCGCGCATGCCACCTGCCTTTGGGGACCGGCCATGGCGGTGGTGGTGGCGGAAGCGCGTGATGTGACGCGCAGTATCACCGCCATCACGCTGATCACGGGCTTTACCGGCACTATTTTCATTCCGTTGGTGGAAGTGCTGATCGGGCTTTTCGGTTGGCGCGATGCGTTGTTGGTGCTTGCCGTGATCCAAACAGGCTCAGCAGTGATCACTGGCTATATGCTGCGCCATGCCGGTCCGCCGAAGCGCCTGGCAGAAAGTGTTGCGCCAGTGTCCTTATTGCGTCGCTTGCGCGACCCGGTGTTTTTGGGCCTTGCCTTTTGCTTTGCAGCACACGCCTTCATCGGCACAGGGCTTGGCGCGCATCTGGTGCTGCTGCTGCGCGAACGCGGTTGGCCGGAAGCAACCGTGTTGTTGCTGGCGGCTGCACATGGGCCAGGGCAGGTGGCGGCGCGGTTCGTTTTATTCACGCTCGGCCGCGGTGTTGCCATGCGCCATGTGGGGCGTTTTGCCGTGCTGCTGCTGCCGATTGGCATGGCGCTATTTGCGCTCGCGCCAAACAGTCTGGCACTGACCATTGCCTTCATCATCGCCTGGGCGGTGGCAGATGGTTTGCTCACCATTCTGCGCGCGGCAGGTGTGGCGGAAATCATGGGGCGGGATGGCTTTGGCGCGACATCCGGCGCGCTTTCCGCCTTTGCTGTTTTGCCGCGCACGGCAGCGCCCTTGGCTCTTGCCTTGGTATGGGATGGCGCCGGCGGCTATGGCCCAGTGCCCTGGCTACTGCTGGCGATTGCGCTTTTCGCCGCGGGGAGTTTCTACGCGGCGTCACGCCCGCGCGGTGCTTGAACATTTTCAAGCCAAGTGAGAACACTTGGCGTCTCGGAAAATGCGATCCAACAGAAGGCGAGAGCGTTTTCCCTGAGCCAACGCGAACGGAAAACGCGCCAACTTAGTTTGACAGACGATTACCGCCCGCGCCGCCACCAACATAGCCCCCGCGCGTGCCGCTACCCTCACAAGCAGCGAGCCCAATCAGCAGCAGTGCGGCCATCAGGAAGCGCATGGTCATTGGTCGTTCAAATGGCAGGCACTGCGCTGGCCCGGCGCGATTTCGCGCAGTTTCGGCACTTCAACCTTGCAGCGTTCCATCGCGAGCGGACAGCGCGGATGGAAATGGCAGCCCGGGGGCGGGTTGAGCGGCGACGGTATTTCACCCTTTACCACTGAAAATGCGCGCTTGCGGTTTTCAATCCGCGGCACGGAATCCAGCAAGGACCGCGTATAGGGATGATTGGGCCGGCGAAATACGGTTTCCGTATCCGCTTCTTCCACCACGCGCCCCAGATACATAATCACCACTCGATCAGAGAGATGCTCCACCACGCCAAGATCATGGCTGATGAAAAGATAGGTCAGATCGAGTTCGCGCCTGAGCCGCATGAACAGGTTCAGGATTTGCGCCTGGATCGAAACATCCAGCGCCGCCACGGCTTCATCGCAAACAATGAAATCAGGCTTTACGGCAAGGGCGCGCGCAATCCCGATACGCTGGCGCTGCCCGCCCGAGAATTGATGCGGATAGCGCCGCTTGAAGGCTGGGTCCAAGCCCGCGCGGCGCATTTGCTCATCCACATAATCATCAAAGGCCGCACCATCCAAAAGCCCATGCACGCGCGGCGCTTCGCCCACAATATCCTGCACGCGCATGCGGGGATTGAGTGACGCATAGGGGTCCTGGAAAATCATCTGGGTGCGGAGTTTCATCTGCCGCGCGTCTGCCCCGCTGAGTGCCTTGATGTCGCGCCCATCCCGCAGAATGGTGCCTTCCGTTGGCGGTAATATGCCGGCCACCATGCGCCCAAGCGTGGATTTGCCGCAGCCGGATTCACCGACCAAGCCAACAACCTCACCCTTACGGACCGTCAGGTCCACGCCATCCACCGCATGCACCACTTCTTCGCGCACCGGCGCACCCAGGCGCTGCGCGATACGGCCTGCGAAATCGAGCTTTTTTTCGAAACGGCGCGTAATGCCGCGCAGTTCCAGCATCGGTGCGGCGTTCATGCGGCCTCAGAAGCTTCAAGATGGGGGTGGATGCAGCGCACGTCACGTCCTGGCAAAATCTCGGCCATGACGGGTTCCGCGAGGCAGGCTTCGGACGCACGTGGGCAACGCGCGCGAAAGGCGCAGCCCTTGGGCAGGTTCAGCAACGAAGGCGTCATGCCAGGAATTTGCCTGAGCGCCTCACCGCGTTTGTTGCGGCTTGGGACGGAACCGATCAGCCCATGGGTATAGGGATGCAGGGGCTTATCCAGCACCTCACCCACCACGCCTTTTTCCACGATGCGCCCGGCATACATCACCGCAATATCATCGGCGAGGCCGGCGACCACCGAAAGATCATGCGTAATCCAGATCATGGAAGTACCGGTGGTGGCGCAAAGCTTTTGCACCTCGGCCAATATCTGTCCCTGAATGGTCACATCCAAGGCCGTGGTCGGTTCATCGGCAACAATCAATTGCGGTTCATGCAACAACGCAATTGCAATCGCCACACGCTGACGCATGCCGCCCGAAAACTGGTGCGGATAGGCTTTCAGGCGTTCATCCGGCGAAGGGATGCCCACCATACCAAGTGTATCGCGCGCCCGCTGGCGCGCTTCCTCCATCGAGACCTTTTTATGCGCCTTAACGGTTTCGATCATCTGCGTATCAATCCGCAGCACCGGGTTCAGCGTCATCATCGGGTCCTGGAAGATCATGGCGATGCGGTTGCCCCGCAAATCGCGCATTTCTTCTTCGGAAAGCTTCGCCAGATCGCGCCCCTGAAACAGGATAGACCCGCCCGCGATGCGCCCTGGCGGATCAACCAGGCCAATGATGGAAAAGCCCGTGACGGATTTGCCGGAACCGGATTCACCGACAAGCCCCATCACCTTGCCGCGGCCAACGGAGAAAGAAACGCCATCCACCGCCTTCACCACGCCAGCGCGGGTGAAGAAATGTGTCTGCAGATCGCGAACTTCGAGGGTAGGTGCAGTCATGTGCCTATTTCTTCAGTCGCGGGTTCAGCACATCACGCAATTGATCACCAACCAGATTGATGGAGACAATCGTGATCAACAGCGCAATGCCGGGATAGAAGGAAATCCAGTATTTGCCGGAGAGCATGTATTCATACCCATTGGCGATCAGCAGGCCGAGCGATGGTTCCGTGATCGGCACACCAAGACCAAGGAAGGAAAGGGTCGCTTCCAGCGCAATGGCGCGCGCTACCTGCATGGTACCGACCACAATCAAGGGCGGCAGGCAATTGGGCAGCAAATGGCGAAACAATACGCGATGCGTCGGAAGCGCCAGGCATTGCGCCGCTTCGATATATTCGCGCCGCCGTTCCACCAGCGCCGTACCGCGCACGGTGCGCGCGTAATAGGCCCATTCCACCAACACAAGGGCGATGACCACATTCATGATGCCCTTGCCAAGGAAAGCCAGGATCATGAGCGCGGCCAGAATGGTCGGGAAAGACAGTTGCAAATCAACCAGCCGCATGATCACGCTATCGGTCCGCCCACCGGCATAGGCCGCGAGCAAACCAAGGGACGCACCAATCAGGCAGGCAATCAGCGCCGAACCCGCGCCAACCGTCAGTGAAATCCGCAAGCCGTAGATGATGCCAGAAAGCATATCGCGCCCCTGATCATCCGTGCCGAGCCAATAGGTGAAGCCCGCACCACCCACCGTGCCGGGCTCCATCCGCCCATCCATGATATCAAGTTCAGCGAGATCATAAGGGTTCTGCGGCGTAATCCAGGGTGCGAAGATGGCGAGCAAGGCGATGATGATGAAAACCACCAGCCCGCCAAGCGCCATCTTGCTTTCGGAAAATTCAGACACAAAGCGGCGGAAGGGCGTTTCCACCTTATCCGCCGGCTTCGCGGCGATGACAGCGTCGCTCATGTGCCTTTGCTCTCCAGCCGGACGCGCGGGTCAAGCATTGAATAGGTCAAGTCAACGATCAGATTGATCGCGATGAACATCAGCACGATCATCATCAGGTAGGCGACAATCACCGGCCTATCCAGCACATTGATCGAATCAATGATCAGCTTCCCCATGCCGGGCCAGGCGAAAACGCTTTCCGTCACCACCGAAAAGGCGATGGTGCTGCCAAGTTCAAGCCCGACCACAGTCACCACCGGGATCAGGATATTCTTGAACACATGCACGAAGGTCACGCGCGCAGGCGAAAGCCCCTTGGCACGGGCGAATTTCACGTAATCCATCAGCATGGTTTCGCGCACGCCAGCACGCGTCAGGCGAATGACCAGACTGATCTTGAATAGCGCAAGGTTGATCGCGGGCATCGTCATATGGCGAATGCCATCCCAGGTCAGGAAGGACCATTCCAGGCCAAGCAGCGTGCCTGTTTCCCCCCGCCCGGTGGATGGCAGCCAGCCGAGATACACCGCAAAAACCATGATCAGCATCAGCCCAACCCAGAAGGTCGGCAGCGAAAAGCCAAGGATGGATCCCGCCATGATCACGCGGCTGAAGCGGCCATCAGGCCTAAGCCCGGCATAAAGCCCCAGCGGCAGGCCAATGATCAGCGCGATAATCGTCGCACCGAAAGCAAGTTCCAGCGTTGCTGGCATGCGCTGCAAAATCAGTTTCAGCGCCGGTTCATTATAAACGAATGACCGCCCCAAATCGCCCTGCAACGCCTTGGTCAGAAACACCGCATATTGCTGCCACAGCGGCAGATCGAGCCCAAGCGCCTGCACGGCGCGTTCACGCTCAATCTGGTCCGCATCCGGGCTGATCAGGATTTCCACCGGATCGCCGATGGCGAAGACGCCAATGAAGACAATCAGCGACATCGCCAGCACAACAAGCAGTGCCTGCAAGACGCGCCTGACGAGATAGACGGTCATTTGGTCCTATCCGGTTCAGCGCGCTGCCGGGCGCACATCCTGTGCGCGCGTCAGCTCATCATTGCGGGCATCATGCGCCAAATGGCGGCGCATGGCCCAGATATTGGTCTGGATATGCAGCGGAATCACCGCCACGTCTTCGGCCGCAATGCGCTGTGCTTCAATCACCAACTGCACGCGCTTGGCTTCATCCAACTCCACCAGGGATTGATCCAGCAGCGTATCCAACCGCGGGTTGGAATAGCGCCCACGATTGGAAGACCCCCAGCCCTTCTCACGCGTCTGGGTCGCCAGGATATTGCGGAGCGGATGGGAACCATCCGGGTTCGACCCCCAACCGATCAAATGCGCCGAGAAATCAGCCCGGCCCGCGCGGCCCACAAAAGTGGTCCAGGGCTGCGCTTCCACCGTGGTGCGCACACCAATGCGCGTCCACATCTGGCCAACGGCCTGAATGATGCGCGCATCATTCACATAACGATCATTCGGGCCATTCAACTGAATGCGGAAACCCTGCGGATAGCCCGCTTCGGCCAACAGCCGGCGCGCAGCATCCGGATCAAAGGCTGGCGGGGTCACGCCGGGCACATGGGTATAGACGCCCTCGGGCAGGAATTGGCCAGCCGGCACAGCGGCCCCTTCCATCACGCGGTCCACAATTGCGCGGCGGTCAATCGCGATGGAAAGCGCGCGGCGCACGCGCACATCCTGCAAGGGATTCTTGCCCAGCGGCCTGCCATCATTATCGGTGATGAAGGGCGAATTCTCATTTTCCTTGCGCAAATGATCGAGGCCAAGGAAGATCAACCGCAGACCAACCGTCTCAGAAAGCGCAATCCGGTTATCCTGCCTGAGCTTCGCCAGATCCGATGTTGGCACCTGGTCAATGAATTCCACATCGCCCGCCAACAATGCTGCGGTGCGTGCCGCATCATTGGTGATCATGCGATAAAGAACGCGCTGGAAGGGCGCGCGATCGCCCCAATAATTATCGTTGCGTTCGAATTCAATCCGGTCGCCACTGCGATGCGACACCACGCGATAAGGCCCCGTACCAATCGCTGCGCGGCCGGCGTTGAAATCCTCGGTCGTCGCGTTTTGGTGCGTTTCCTGATCGAGGATACGTACATTGGTCATATCCAGCGGCATCAGCGGATGCGGCGCCGCGGTGCGGAAGCGGATGGTCAGCGGGTCCACAATCTCAATCGCCTGGATGGGCCGCGAATAGGCGGCGAAGGATGATGGGCTATTGGGCACATTCGGCAGGCGCCGAAGCGTGAAAGCCACATCTTCAGCCGTGAAGGGGTTGCCATTATGGAAGCGCACATTTGGACGCAGTTTGAATTCCCAGACATTGGGTTCCACCGCGCGCCAGCTGAGCGCCAGACCAGGCAGATTGTTCGATTTCGCGTCCGTGTTCACGAGCTTGTCGAAAATGGTATCCGCCACTGCGTTATTGGGCGAAAGCTGGTGGTAATGCGGATCAAGTGAAGTGACCGGCGCCGCAACCGCCATGGTGACGCTTTGCGCAAGGGCGCCTTGCGCCGAAAGGCCGATAAAAGCCGTACCAGCAGCCAAAGCCAGCTTACGAAGATTACCCTTCATCCCAGATCCCCCTGTTGTTCTTGAGCCAAACCTCACTTCCTTCTAGCAGCCGGCGCGCGGCACCGCTAGCATCCGTCCGGTCCAGCAGAAGGAGAATGCCGGCATGCCCCCCTTTTCATCCCGCCCACCGCGTTTTGCCCTGGCCGCCCTGCTGCTGGTCGGCATGGGCGCTTCGGGCGCGCTGGCGCAAAACCTTACTATTGCTATTGGCGGATCGCCCACCGCGCTTGACCCGCATTTCTACAACGCCTCCCCCAATATCAGCCTGACGCAACACATGTTCGACCGGCTGGTGGAACAGGATGCAGAGGCGCGGCTGCAACCCATGCTGGCGGAAAGCTGGCGGCCCCTTTCCGATACCGTCTGGGAATTCAAGCTTCGCCCCGGCGTCAAATGGCATGATGGGCGGGATTTCACCGCTGATGATGTCGCCTTCACCATTGAACGCGTGCCCAATGTGCGCAACAGCCCAGGTACCTTCGCGGGCATGATCCGCGCCATCACGCGCGCCGAAATCATTGACCCGCTCACCATCCGCTTCCATACCGCCGCCCCGCATCCGCTGCTGCCCACCGAATTGGCCTCGGTCCAAATCATTTCCCAGCACGTCGGCAGGGGCGCGGAGACGGAAGATTACAACGCCGGCCGCGCCGCGATTGGCACCGGCCCCTATCGGCTGGCGAATTACCGCCAAGGTGACCGCACCGAATTCACGCGAAACGACAATTACTGGGCCGGACCGCAGCCCTGGGCGCGGGTTTCCTATCGCTTCATTGCCAATGATGCCGCCCGCACCGCTGCCTTGCTGGCCGGCGATGTGGATGTGATTGATCAGGTGCCGTCATCAGATCTGGACCGCCTGCGGCGCGATCAACGGATTTCGCTTTACGAAATCCAGGGGCTTCGCCTGATCTATCTGATCTTCGATTATTCCCGCGCGGAAAACCCCGTGCTGGTCAGCGATAATGAAGGCAAGCCCTTCACGCGCAACCCCTTCCATGATGTGCGCGTGCGCCGCGCGCTTTCCATGGCGATAGACCGAAATGCTCTGGCCGATCGCGTTATGGAAGGCACCGCCAAGCCCGCCGGCCAATGGCTGCCGCCCGGCGCCTTCTCCTACAACCCCGATGTGCCCGTGCCGCGCTTTGACGCTGACGGTGCGCGGCGCTTGCTCGCCGAAGCGGGCTTCCCCCAGGGCTTTCGCCTGACCCTGACGACGCCCAATGATCGCTACCCGAATGATGCGCGAACCGCCCAGGCAGTCGCACAAATGTGGACCCGCGTTGGGCTCCGCACCGAAGTGCAAACCTTTCCCTGGACCACCTATGCCGCACGTAATGCCCGGCAGGAATTCAATGCGCGCCTGGTTGGCTGGGGCAGCGTGACCGGCGAAGCATCCTATATGCTGGTCAATATCTTCGGCACCTTTGACCGTGAAAAGCGTCGCGGCGCTGCCAATTCATCACGCTATTCCAACCCTGCCCTTGATGCCCTCACCGAACGCGCTGCCGCCACGCTGGATGATGCTGAGCGCGAAAAACTGCTGCGGGAGGCTGTGAAGATGGTCACCACGGATG
>Ga0315900_10011397_pt1 | contig 11011 bp, 7 predicted proteins | sample LakEriMetagenome_FD_203521 | JGI IMG/M metagenome (GOLD analysis project Ga0315900, IMG submission 203521) | Freshwater fungal communities from buoy surface, Lake Erie, Ohio, United States - Buoy 12 MA114 | ecosystem: Environmental > Aquatic > Freshwater > Lake > Lake biofilm | place: USA: Lake...
TTCGGCGATGGCATTCGCCAGCTTGGACATCGTCTCCACCGGCGTGCAAAGGATGATCAGCGAGGCGCCGGCGGCCGCAGAGGCTGGATCTGTAAAGAACTCCGCCTCAATACCCCGGGCCCGGATCTGCGCCTCGGCGGACTCTCGGCGCGCCCAGAAGCGCACACGCACCCCGGGCATCCGCTCAAGCACGGCAAGCGCCACGGAACCGCCGAGAAGGCCGGGACCGTAAATGGAGATGACTCGCTCGCTGGACATGAAGAAGGGGGCGGAGGTTTAGAGGGGCCTCACGAAGATGCAAACAATCCCGTCAGCGTTGTCACCAAGGCAAAGCCTTTGATCTCATCGTGCATGTCTGGGAAAACCCCGTTGACGCCCCGGCATTGAAGAATACTCTGGCCCTTGCCGATGACGCATCAACGCATCATCATTTGTCCATATAATCCATCCGCCCACCAACATGCCCCGTAGCTACATCTTCTCGTCCGAGTCCGTCGGCGAAGGCCACCCCGACAAAGTCTGTGACACGATCTCTGACGCCATTCTCGACGCCTGCCTTGCCGTCGATCCGAAAAGCCGTGTGGCCTGCGAAACCTTCGCGAAGAGCAACATCGTCGTCGTTGGCGGCGAAATCACCATCCCGAAGCTTCAGAACAAGAAGCTCGGCACCACCAAGCCGATTGATGAGGTCATCAACATCGGCAAGGTGATTCGCGAGGCCGTCCGCGGCATCGGTTATGTGAACGATGACGACGTCTTCCACGCCGACAAGCTCTTCATCAACAACTACCTCACCATCCAAAGCCCGGACATCGCCCAGGGCGTGGACGCCAAGGAGGCCGCCGGCAAGAAGACCGCCGAGCAGGGTGCCGGCGACCAGGGCATCATGTTCGGATTCGCCTGCGATGAAACGCCTGAGCTCATGCCAGCGCCGATCATGTACGCCCACCGCCTCGGCCGTGAACTGACCCGCATCCGCAAGGCTGGCAAACTGGCCAAATGGCTGCGCCCCGACGCCAAGAGCCAGGTTTCCGTCGAATACGTCGATGGCAAGCCCACGCGCATCGTCAACGTCGTCATCTCCACCCAGCACGCCGCTGACGTGACCCACGCCGAAATCGAGAAGTTCTGCATCGAGCAGGTGATCAAGAAGGTCCTGCCGAAGGAGATGCTCACCAAGCAGACCGAATACCTCATCAACCCCACCGGCAAGTTTGTCGTAGGCGGTCCCCAGGGCGACAGCGGCCTCACCGGTCGCAAGATCATCGTCGACACCTACGGTGGCATGGGCCGTCACGGTGGCGGCGCCTTCTCCGGGAAGGATCCGTCCAAGGTGGACCGCAGCGCCGCCTACATGGGCCGCTGGGTCGCCAAGAACGTCGTCGCCGCCGGCCTGGCCTCGAAGTGCGAAGTGCAGTTTGCCTACGCCATCGGTCACCCGCTGCCCGTGAGCGTTCACATCGACACCTTCGGCACGGGAATCATCAGCGATGACAAGATTCTCGACGCCGTGCTCCAGGTGTTCTCCTTCAAACCCGCCGACATCGTCAAGCAGCTCAACCTGCTGCGTCCGATTTACGGCAAGAGCACCAACTACGGCCACTTCGGCAAGAGCGACGCGGACCTTACCTGGGAAACCACCAGCAAGGCCGAAGCCCTCAAGAAAGCCGCCAAGTAAGGGCAAAAAAGTCTTCCGAACCTCCAAGACCCAAGCTGAACCGGCGGAGTCATCTCCGCCGGTTTTTTTGCTGCCCAGGTTCCAGCCAGCTCAGCCTGACAACGTCACCCCAGGCTAAAAGTAAAACCACGTTTCCCGGGCGGGAACAGCGCTTGTGCGCACGCAAAGAATAGAAAAGAAAAGAAAAAGCCCCGCCATGAGGCGGGGCTTTTGGATGTCGGGCACAACCCAACAAACACACAGGGAGAATTGGGCGAAATCAGCGCTTGGAGAACTGGAAGCGCTTGCGGGCACCTGGGCGACCTGGCTTTTTACGCTCCTTGGCGCGGGAGTCACGAGTGAGCAGGCCGGCCTTCTTGAGGGCGCCGCGCAGCTCAGGATTGACGGTGATCAGGGCACGGGAGATGCCGAGGGTCACAGCCCCCATCTGGCCGGAGATGCCGCCGCCGTTCGCGTTGATTTTGAAGTCATAGCTCTGACGGCTGTTGGTCAGGGCGAGGGGGACGATGATCTGGTTCTGCAGGGTCACCGTGGGAAAGTAGTCTTCAAAGTCACGGCCGTTGACCGTGATGGAACCGGAGCCGGGAAGGATGCTCACGCGCGCGATGCTGGTCTTGCGGCGGCCGGTGGTGATGGCGAGGGGCTTGCTCATGTCTATATCGGTCGAGAGGGGGTTGATCAGGCAACGGCGAAGGTTTTCGGATTCTGGGCGGCGTGGGGATGCTCTTCACCGGCATAAACCTTGAGCTTGGTCACGATCTTGTTGCCCAGACGATTGTGGGGGACCATGCCCTTCACAGCGCGATGGATGAGGAGCTCAGGACGGCGCTGACGCACCTTCTCAGCGGTCTCGCGCTTCTGGTTGCCGATGTAGACGGCGGACTTGCTCGTGTAAACCTTCTGGTTTTCCTTCTTGCCGGTCAGCTTCACCTTGTCGGCGTTGATCACCACCACGAAATCACCGGTGTCCACGTTGGGCGTGAAGGTGGGGCGGTTCTTGCCACGGATCAGGTTGGCGGCGGCAACGGCCACCTGACCAAGAACTTGATCCTTGGCGTCGATGATCCACCACTGGCGGTTCACGTTTTCAGCTTTCGCGGAGAATGTCTTCATAAAGGTGCTTTGGGGGAGTGCCACGATGCCATGTCTGGCCGTGGGAAAGAGGGCCGCGAGAATAGAAGCCCGAGGCAGGGTGTCAAACGGAAACTCCGGTTATTCACAAAGGCTTTTTGCACCTGCCCGTGCCCTGCCCCAAGCCCTGAACACCTGCCCGGCGGCCGGTTCTGCAGCCGTTCTGCAAACAACCGCCCGCAGGATGCGTAGGTAGCGCGTGTCCCGCCCCCCCGTTCTAGTGTTCTCCGCCTCCCTCGCGCTCGCCGGTTCCCTGGCCGCCGCCGGAAAGCCCGTCAGCTTCTCCAATGATGTGATGCCGCATCTGATGAAGGCCGGCTGCGCCTCAGGAACCTGCCATGCCAAACCCGAGGGGCAGAACAACTTCAAGCTCTCGGTCTTCGGCTACGACCCGAAGCACGACTATCATGAAATCGTCCGCGACGACCGGGGCCGCCGGTTGTTTTTCGCCGCCCCTGAGGAAAGCCTTCTGCTCAAAAAGGCCACCGGCGAGATCCCTCACGAAGGCGGTGCCCGGCTGGACCGGAAAAGCGAGGCCTATCAGACGGTGCTTGCCTGGATCCAGCAGGGCGCGCCTTTCTCCCAGGAAGGTGAAGCACGGCTGAAGTCCGTGGCCGTGGAGCCCCGCGAACAAAGGTATAGGAAGGGAGCAAGCCAAAAACTGAAGGTCACCGCCAGCTACTCCGATGGCAGCACCCGTGATGTCACCGCCCTCACCGACTACCTCTCCCAAGACAAGGAGATGGCCGCCGTCGATGAGCATGGACAGATCAAGGTCGGGACCCTCAGTGGTGAAGGAGTGGTCGTGGTCCGCTACATGGGCCTTGTGGACGTGGCGAGGGTCACCGTGCCCGCCGACAAGACCTACCCAGCCGAACGCTACACCTCCCTGCCGGTCAACAACGAGATCGACCGCCTCGTCTATGCCCGGCATCAAAAGCTTGGCATGCTGCCTTCAGGCACCTGCACCGACGAGGAGTTCCTGCGCCGGGTCTCGCTCGACCTCATCGGCAAGCTGCCCTCCGCCGACATGGCCCGGCGCTTCATCTCCGACGCACGGCCTGACAAACGCTCGCGCATCGTGGACGAAATCCTCGACGACCCGAACTACGCCGATCACTGGGCGGTGAAGTGGGGCGACCTTATCCGTCCCAACCCCTCCCGCGTCGGCGTCAAGCCGGTCTATCTTCTCGACACCTGGCTGCGTGACAGCTTCCGCCAGAACAAACCCTACCACCAGATGATCCGCGAGCTGCTGACCGCCCAGGGCAGCACCCATGAATACGGCCCCGTGGCCATCTTCCGGGACAAGCGTGAACCCGTGGATGCCAGCGGTTTTGTCAGCCAGATCTTCCTCGGCGTGAGGCTCGATTGCGCCAAATGCCACCATCATCCCAGTGAAAAGTGGACCCAGGAGGACTACTACCAGCTCGCGGCCTTCTTTGGCCAGATGAAGCGCAAGGGCCAGGCCATCTCCGCCCCCATCTCCGGCGAGCCGGAATACTGGTGGTATGGCGGCAAGGGCGAGGTCACCCATCCTGTCACCGACGCCGTCATGGTTCCGAAACCGCCCGACGGCCCGGAGATGCCCTATGTTGAAGGCCAGGACCCCCGCGAGGCGCTGGCCGACTGGATGGCCAGCAGCGACAACCCCTTCTTCGCCAAGGCCATCGTCAACCGCATCTGGTCCGACTTTCTCGGCAGGGGCATCGTCGATCCGGTCGATGACTTCCGGGTTTCCAACCCTCCCACCAACGAGGCGCTGCTGGACTGGCTCGCCTCCGACTTTGCCGCACACGGCTACGACCTGAAGCATCTCATGCGCACCATCGTGGAATCACGCACCTACCAGCTCAGCTCCGAGCCGAATGAAACCAACGTGGCGGATTCGAAAAACTACGCCCGCAGCCTCAAGCGCCGCCTTGCCGCCGAAGTCCTGCTTGACGCCGTCAGCGACGTCACCGGCCAGCGCGACACCTTCAGCGGCCTGCCGCCGAACTCACGCGCAGTGCAAACCTGGAACCACAAGCTCGACAGCGACTTCCTGGACGCCTTCGGCCGTCCCAACGCCAGCCAGGAATGCCCCTGTGAACGCGAGCGCAAGCCCAGCGTCGTGCAGGCCCTGCACCTGATGAACTCCAACAGCCTGCAGTCCAAGCTCACCAGCAGCGAAGGCCGCATCCAAAAGCTGGTGAAGAGCGACCTGACGGAACCCAAGCTGGTGAACGAGATCTATCTTGCCACCTACAACCGCCTGCCAAGCTCCGCCGAACTCCAGACGGCCCTGCGCTTCTACGCCACGCCGGGCGCCACCCGCCAGACCGCCTCCGAAGACCTCGCCTGGGCGCTGATCAACTCAGCCGAGTTTGTCTTCAACCACTGAGGCAAGGCTCAGCGAACCCGCTGAAACTCTGGCAGCATCACCACCGCCCACAAGGCGTCGGCGATGCTCTGCTCCGTCAGGTCGCCGCCCAGGGCGGATGTCATCTCGGCCACCTCGTCGGCACTGGGCTCACGGCTCAATGCCGAGAGGTACAGCCACTGCACAAACGCCGCCATGTCCGGCCATTGCTTCTTTGCCAGCAGGTTCCTCGCACCGCGGGCCAGCGTGTCGGTCAGGATCGCGCCATTGGACAGGTCGATCGCCTCCAGGGTTGTCAGGTCATCCGGCCGCATGGAAACAATCTGGTCACGGTTGGGACGCCCCAGCGTACGCATCAGAAAATCGCTCTTCATCAGGCTTGCGCGCACCGGTCGCTGGCTTGCCAGGGAGGCCTGCGCCAGAAGGGGCGGCCCGTCCCGTTCCACCATCTTGGTCCAGCCTGGCACCGGTTTCACCAGCGTGACCGGCTTCCAGCCCTTGGCAGGAAGAGCTCCCAGCCGACCTTCTTTTCCCGCAGGCACGGCCGTATGCGACTCCCAGGAGGCGTCGGTGATCAGCACGGTTTCCGCGCCCTTGGTGGAACGCAGCCGGGCTTCAAAAAAGGCGCCTGCCGCATTCGGCGCCTTGCCGGCATTGCGGGCGACGATCACGATGACGTTGGCGCCTTCCTTCAGGGTATTGTGCAGCGGCAGGGACTCGAGGCGGTTCCAGTCCTCACCGCTGCTGACCTGGCGGCCGTTCACGTAGAGGGTGAAGCTGTTGTCCGCCGTGACCACGGCGCTGGCGCTCACGGGAGCCGCGTCGAGCTTGAGGATCTTGCGCAGCGTCACCGTGTCGCCCGCCGGAGGAGCCCCTGCCCTGGCGCTGTCTCCCCACACCCACCTGGCGCTGACCTGAAGGCCCTTGGCCGCCTTCGGGTCCGGCTTTCCACGCATCACCGGGGCGTCCATCTTCGTGGGCGCTGTGTCCGTGAGCTGCCAGATCGAATCGACCAGTTGTTCGGCCGTCAGACGTCGGCTTCGCGGTCCGGCGTAAAGGTAACCGTGGTCGTCCACCCCGGGCTTGAGCGTTTCGCACCGCGACTGATAGGCGCGGCTGGAGGCGATGTAGGCCAGCATGCGGCGCAGGTCATGACCATGATCACTCAGGTAAACCGCCAGATGATCCAGCAGGTCGGCATTCCAGGGCTCCGTCTGCATGGCGTCCAGAGGATGCACGATGCCGCGTCCCATGAGCCGGTGCCAGAGCCGGTTCACCAGGGTGCGCGTGAACCGTCCATTCTGCGGATGGGTCATCAGCGCAGCAAGCTGCTTCAAGCGCTCGGGCTGGGATGCCCGTGGATCCACCTGCCCCAGCTCCGGGAACAGCCAGGAGGCCTGCGCCAAGCGCCCGGTCGGCTTGTCACAGCGCGTGATGTCCAGCGGCCGGTTCGAGTAGATCGCCGCAAGTCCGTAGGCCTCGTCAAGCTTCCAGCGGTCTATGAAACTGTCGTGGCACGAGGCGCACTTCATGTTGATGCCCAGAAAACTTTGGGAAACGCTCTGTGCGAACTGGATCTCCACGGTCTGTCCGGCGCTGACATCACCCCGCCACTTGATGCCGTCGATGAAACCGCGGCTTTCATCCCCCGGCGGCGCGATGAGCTCACGCGCCATCGCATCCGCCGGCTTGTTGGTCACCAGCGCTTCATAAAGCCATTTGCTGACCTGCTTGCGCCCCCCGGTGATGAAGCCGGTGCCGCCATAGTCGTTGCGCAGCAGGTCGTTCCAGAAGGTCAGCCAGTGCTCGGCATAGGCCAGGTCATCGGCCAGCAGGCTCTCGATCAAACGCTCCCTCCTGTCGGTCCGTGAATCAGCCAGAAACTTCTTCAGGCCCTCCACGGGAGGCAGCAGTCCGGTGAGGTCCATCCAGACGCGCCGGGCAAAGGCGGCATCTCCCGCGTCCGCAGGCTGTGGCGTCTGATGCCGAACCAAATAGGCGTCCAGGATGCGGTCGATCGGATGCTTCCGTTCCGGGGCTGAGGCGGCGGGAAGCGCGGGCGAACGCGGCTTGACCGGCGGCTCATAGGCCGGTTTCCTGAAGGCAAAACCCTCCTCCCAGGGCAGGCCTTCGGCGATCCAGCCCTTCAGCAGGGCGACTTCCGCAGCCGTGAGCCTGTCCCCCTTGGGCGGCATCTGCTCATCGCTGTCCTTGGAGACAACAACCTCCACCAGACGGCTTTTGGCAGGATCCCCGCCCTCAATGACCGGACCATCCTCGGCACCGGCCATGAGGTCGGCGCGGGTGTTGAAGGAAAAACCGCCTTTCTTCTTGTCCCCGGCATGGCATTCGGCGCAGTGCTTCTTCAGCAGCGGCACGATCTCGTGGGAAAAATCCACCGCCAGGGCGGAGGAGGAAATCAGCAGTGGGAACAGGAGCGAAAGCCTAGCCATTGAAGCTTAAACGAAGCCCCCGTCCCCCCTTCTTGCGTCCGGCCTGCTTCAGTCACGACAAGGCGCATCTGCATCGGAGCTGCAGATTCAGGAACAAACGAGGCGCGGACGTTCGGCGAAGCAAAGTAGCCCTCTCGCTCCGAGCGAGGAGCCGGGAACCTCGCAGGCTCAGCCGTTCCCGGATTCCGAAAACCTTTCCCGCCGGCGCAAGCCTTTCGCTCATCTCGGCGGAGCGAGAGGGCTCCTTTGCTGGCGCCAGCCTCGGGGCCTGAGGATGATTCGTTACCCCTCCTGGCAGGGCACCTCTGCGTCGAGACCGAAGAGAAGACCGAGGAAGACGAGTGGCCTCCTTGGGCTTGAGGGTTCGTTCATCCCTGGCACGGCGATGAGAGACGACCTGGGTGCCATCGAATCGAAGAATCCATCAAGCCCATAGCTTCCTCAGGACCCCGACGGGGTCCCGTCATGCAGCCCAGGAGTGGACGCGCAGCGGCCTCTCCTGGGGAAAGGTGCACGTTGGCGGATTCCGATGGCGGACCCCGACGGGGTCCCGTCAGAGGCACGGTGAAGTTGATGCGCCATCATGGTGCCGGATTGCTGGAAGCGGCCAGCCTCGAAAGGCATCGGTCGACACACAGGTCGGCGCAGCCCGGACTTAAGGCCGTCTCAATCATCCTCTCCTGACTCCTGCTGGTCCAGGTGCTTGTCCAAGGCCTGCACGATGTGCGGATTGATGCCGTGGGTAATGGTTTCGCAGGCCATGCGCAGGGCGTTCTTCATGGCGTAGGGGCTGGCGCTGCCGTGGGAGATGATGGTGATGCCGTTCAGCCCCAGCAGCGGCATGCCGCCGGCCTCGTCCGCGCTGGTGCGCTTGTGGATGGCCTTGAAGGCCGGCTTGGCGAGCATGCCGCCCAGCTTGGTGCGCGTGCTGCTCATGATGCCCTCCTTGATCATGGCAAACATGGCATGGGCAAGCGCCTCGGAGGTCTTGAGGATGATGTTGCCGGTGAAGCCGTCGCAGACCACCACGTCCGGCGGGGTCTCCCAGAGGTCATGCCCCTCGACGTTGCCGATGAAGTGGATGCCGGGCGTCTTGCGCAGCAGCTTGCCGGTCTCCTTGCAGAGGGCGTTGCCCTTCTCCTCCTCGGTGCCGTTGGACATGAGGCCGACGCGGGGCTTGGGCCGGCCTAGCACATGCTGGGCGTAGGCGCTGCCCATGATGGCGTTCTGCACAAGGTGCTCGGGAAGGCTGTCGGGGTTGGCGCCTGCATCAATGAGCACCCAGTGCTGGGTCATGCTGGGCATGATGGCTGCGATGGCCGGGCGCTCGATGTGAGGCAGCGTGCGCAGCTTGATCAGGCTGGCGGTGACAGCGGCACCGGTGTGACCGGCGCTCACCACCGCATCCGCCCTGCCCTCGCGGACCAGGTCCACCGCCCGCGAAATCGAGCTGTCCTTTTTCTTCCTCACGGCGTCCAGGCCGCTGTCGCTCATGTCCACCACCTGCATGGCCGGCACGATCTCCAGCCTCGGACCCATGAGAATGCCCTGGGCGGTCATCTCCCGCTCAATGGCCTCAGGCTGGCCTACGAGGAAGATCTTCTCAATGTGCGGCAGGCTCTCCAGGGCAAGCTTGACCCCGCCCATCGGATTTTGCGGGGCGAAGTCGCCGCCCATGACGTCGAGTGCGATTTTCATGCGGTGCGGTCAGGAAGTCTGGACTCGTCGAGGCAGATCGGAACCGGGTGCTGATCTCAATGCAGGAAATGGCGGTGGCCGGTGAAGATCATGGCCATCTTGCGCTCGTCGGCGGCCGCGATGACCTCTTCGTCACGCATGCTGCCGCCGGGCTGGATGGCGGCGGTGGCGCCGGCTTCGGCGCAGGCGATCAATCCGTCGGCAAACGGGAACATGGCGTCGGAGGCCACCACGCTGCCCTCCAGGCTGAGCCCGGCCTCCTTGGCCTTCCAGACGGCGATGCGGCAGCTGTCAACGCGGCTCATCTGCCCGGCCCCGATGCCGAGGGTGCGGTCATGCGAGGCAAAGACAATCGCATTGGACTTCACATGCTTCACGACTCGCCAGGCGAAGCGCATGGCCTCGATCTCCTCGCGGGTGGGAGGGCGCTTGGTCTTGACCTTCGACTCCAGGTCTTCAAGGCCGAGGGCGCGGGGGTCGCTGTCCATGACCATCACCCCGCCGGGGGCGGAGCGGATCATCGGCTGGCTCAAGGCCTCGGTGACGCTCGGAAGCATCTGGATGAGGCGCAGGTTCTTCTTCTTCTGAAGCAGGGCGCGGGCGTCGGCGTCGAAATCCGGGGCGATGATGACGTCGGTGAAGATCTCGGAGATGATCTTGGCCAGGCCCAGGGGCATGCTGCGGTTGATGACAATGACACCGCCGAAAGGCGCCTGCTTGTCGGTTTCAAAGGCCTTGGTCCAGGCTTCACGGAGATCCTCCTCCGCACAGCCGACGCCGCAGGGGTTGGTGTGTTTCAAAATGGCCACGGTCGGGCGACGGAACTCATGGATCAATCCGGCGGCGGAGTGGATGTCGAGGACATTGGTGTAGCTGAGGTCCTTGCCGTGAAGCTGGGTGAAATAGTCACTGAAGTTGCCGTACAGGGCCGCATTCTGGTGCGGGTTGTCGCCGTAGCGGAGCTCGCTGTGCAGCGGCAGGCTGATGGAGAAGGTCTTCTGGGTCACCTGCTCCTTGTTCAGGAAGCTGGCGATCGCGGCGTCATAGGTGGATGTGCGCTGGAAGACCTTGCAGGCGAGGCGCTCACGGGTGGCCAGGGTGGTGTCGCCGCTGTTTTCCTTCATCTCAGCCAGCACGGAGGAGTAGTCGGAAGGATCACAGATGACCGTGACCCAGCGGTGGTTCTTGGCGGCGCTGCGCAGCATGGAAGGACCGCCGATGTCGATGTTCTCGATGGCCTCCTCCAGGGTGACGTCCTTCTTCGCCACCGTCTGCTCAAAGGGATACAGGTTCACGATGACGAGGTCGATGACCGGGATTTTGTGCTTGGAGGCGTTGCGCTTGTCCTCGTCGTTGTCACGACGCTGAAGAAGCCCGCCGTGAACCTTGGGGTGAAGAGTCTTCACCCGACCCTCGAACATTTCCGGAAAACCGGTGTAGTCGGAGACATCGATGACCTTGAGCCCGCCATCCTTCAGGTGCTTGGCCGTGCCTCCTGTGGAGAGCAGCTCGACGCCGAGTTCTGCCAGGCCTTTGGCAAAGTCGAGCAGGCCGGTTTTGTCGGATACGGAGAGGAGGGCACGGGCGATGGGCATGGAGGGAGGAGGGATTCGGAAGCCAGGAGAGAAAGAGGGGAATTCCTGCGAGGCAAGGGGGAGTTCAAGGAAGCATCCGACCCGAATCCCTCAT
>Ga0315900_10011398_pt1 | contig 11011 bp, 9 predicted proteins | sample LakEriMetagenome_FD_203521 | JGI IMG/M metagenome (GOLD analysis project Ga0315900, IMG submission 203521) | Freshwater fungal communities from buoy surface, Lake Erie, Ohio, United States - Buoy 12 MA114 | ecosystem: Environmental > Aquatic > Freshwater > Lake > Lake biofilm | place: USA: Lake...
CCAATTTCAAGTAGGCGATCTTTATCGTAAACGCTGAGTAAAGCGCGACGGATCGGTTTGCGATTGCTCATTAACAGCGCTGCCTTCTACTTTAACTCGGCCAGAATTTTCGGGATGGTCGCAACGATGAGACCGCGTTCGATAATCTTAATACGTTCGTGTAAAGATTCCTCAGTATCAGTCGGCTCGATCTCAAGGCTTTCCTGCGCGATGATCTCGCCGGTATCAATGCCTTCATCAACCCAATGAATAGTCGTGCCAGATTGAGTGGCCCCAGCTGCAAGTGCATCACGAACAGCATGTGCCCCAGGGAAAAGTGGGAGCAAGGCAGGGTGACTATTTATCACCTTAAAAGTCCGCACAAATTGCGGTGCCAAGATACGCATAAAGCCAGCGCTAACAATTAAATCTGGTTGATATTTTGATGCTAGTGAAAGTAACTGCTGATCCCAGTTTGCGCGATCCCCGATCAACTCAAGTAATTCAACTTTGATACCGAAATCATTTGCCACACTAATTACTTTGGCAGCAGGCTGATCGCAGATCAGTGCGGCGATTTCGTAATCCTTATCAGCGGCAAAGATTGCCCGAGCTAAAGTGCCTGATCCGCTTGCCAGAATTACGACTTTCTTCATCTGGCTCGATCTAGCCGCGGCAGTACTCTTGCCAAACCAATGCCAATGGCCATTTCCACGCCAATTGCGAGCGTCACTTTCCAGATTGAAACCCCGACAGCACTTAGCGCCTCTGTCATTAAAGACCCACTGGCCGCCCAAGAAATGAAGGCGACTGCAAGTAAAACTAGCGCGAAAGTTTGCCAAAGTACTTCGGGTCGTTGATTCAAAGTCCAACTAGTAAGTGCCACTCCGGCTGCTACAAAAAAGAGAACTGCAATTAGCGCCCATTCAAATTTACCAGTTGGCAGAGCGCCCAAAATTGGCAGCGCTGGAATTTCCGGAACTTGATACGACAACGGTGAAATCATGGTTCCGGTTCCAATTCCAAAGCCAACACCGGAAAAATAACCAATTGTTGCAACCGCAGCATTTGGTAGATAGAGCACATTTAAAATCAAGAGCAAAACCCCACCTAAAATACCTGGCTCCAGAACTTGCGTTAAATCTTTTACCACTGCCAAATTAGCTAACAACGCGATACCTAAGACTAAGAAACCAAAACCCAAGAATGCGGCAATAATTCGAGTGGCAAAGAAAATTGGCTGTGATGAAAACTTTCGTCGTTCGGCACTTAATACAGAAAGCGTGACAATTGGAATCGTGACAAGAGGCGTTAAATACCAAACTGGTTCGACCGTATCTGTCGAAACAAAGAAAGCGATTGCAGCAGTGATGCCCACATACCAGAGAACAAATAGTGTGCGAGCTAGCGCAATACTTTGATAATCGTTATCTAATCGCTCGATGCTTCGTTTGAAACCATTTCGGATTGCTAAAATTGGAAATATCAGTGCACCTAGCGGTAAGTAAGTTAACCAGCCCGCTACTGCACCTTCTGAAATCGTTAGATTGAAAGCTAAATGATGCGCACCCAACCAGAGCCAGACTGCGGCCCGAACTGGATCAGAAGTATTTCCATTTGTGCTGCCAGCTGTAGCCCAAGCTATTAGCGAAAGAAAAGCTATTGGCAGAAGGACAACTGAAATACTGCGTACAACTTGAGCCAACGTGACCGCAAGGACTCGTTGGAACATCGGTATTAGCGGCCCATTATGGCGCGCAGTAAACGCGCGGTTTCACTTGGGGTTTGACCTACTTTAACGCCAGCTGCTTCGAGGGCATCTTTCTTGCCCTGTGCAGTTCCGGATGAACCAGAAACAATTGCACCGGCGTGACCCATGGTCTTGCCTTCGGGAGCTGTGAAGCCAGCAACATAACCAACTACTGGCTTGGTTACATACTCAGCAATAAATGCGGCGGCGCGTTCTTCGGCATCGCCACCGATTTCACCAATCATTACGATCGCTTCGGTTTCGGGATCATCTTGGAATGCGCGCAAGCAATCAATGTGCGTGGTGCCAACAACTGGATCTCCACCGATGCCAACTGCAGTGCTAAAACCAATATCGCGAAGTTCAAACATCATCTGATAAGTAAGGGTTCCGGACTTAGAAACTAAACCAATCGGACCCGCACCTGTGATATTTGCCGGAATGATTCCGACATTTGATTTACCAGGGCTAATTAAACCTGGGCAGTTTGGCCCAATTATGCGACTGGTTCCCTTAGTTAATGAGTAAGCGTAGAAGCTAGCTGAATCGTGAACCGGAATTCCTTCGGTGATCACAACTATCAGTGGCATTGCGGCATCGATCGCATCTACGACTGCAGCTTTTGCAAACTTAGGTGGCACGAATACAACTGAAACGCTGGCACCAGTTGCGGCCATTGCTTCGCCTACCGTATTAAAGACGGGCAAGTTGTGACCATCGATTTCAACAAATTGACCCCCTTTGCCTGGTGTTACGCCGCCGACAACTTTAGAGCCAGAGGCCAACATGCGACGAGTGTGCTTAGTTCCTTCAGAACCAGTCATGCCTTGAACGATAATTTTTGAATCAGCGTTAATGAAGATCGACATTTACTTAGCCGCCAATTCTGCTGCACGATTTGCAGCGCCATCCATAGTGTCCAACTGTTCAACCAGCGGATGTGCCGCTGCCGTCAAGATTGCGCGACCTTCGGTCACGTTGTTGCCATCAAGGCGCACCACAATCGGTTTGGTTGCCTGCGAGCCAAGTAATTCAAGGGCTTGCACGATTCCATTTGCTACCGCATCGCAGGCAGTAATGCCGCCAAATACATTTACAAATACGCTCTTCACATCTTTGTCACCCAAAATAATTGAGAGACCATCGGCCATAACTTGGGCTGATGCTCCTCCACCAATATCTAGGAAGTTTGCCGGGCGCACGCCGCCGAATTTTTCGCCAGCATAAGCAACCACATCAAGTGTGCTCATAACCAAACCTGCACCATTACCGATAATGCCAACTTGACCTTCTAGTTTTACATAGTTCAAATTCTTAGCTTTAGCTGCAGCTTCAAGTGCGTTCTCGGCAGCTTGATCTACGAGCGCTTCGTGTTCTGGCTGACGGAAACCAGCATTGTCATCAAGGGTTACTTTGCCATCAAGCGCGATGATCTTGCCATCTGAAGTTTTAACTAGAGGGTTTACTTCAACGAGAGTGGCATCTTCGGAAACGAAAGTCTCCCAAAGTTTAACCAGCACTGCAGAAACTTGATCAGCAACATCGGCTGGGAATTGTGCCGCTGCAATAATTTCGGTGGCACGAGCAAGATCGATACCGACATTGGAATCAACTGGAATCTTTGCCAACTTCTCAGGTGCAGTGTGCGCTACTTCTTCGATTTCCATACCGCCGGCAACTGAAGCCATAACTAAGAAAGTACGGTTTGAACGGTCTAGCAGAATCGCTAAATAATATTCAGATTCAATCGGCGCAGCTGCAGCGATCATTACAGTGCGAACTTCATGGCCCTTAATGTCCATACCTAGAATTGCGCTTGCTTTTTCACGAGCATCGGCTGGATCAACGGCCAACTTAACTCCGCCCGCTTTTCCGCGGCCACCAACTTTTACCTGGGCCTTAACGACAACTTTGCCGCCAACTTTTACGGCAGCTGCCTCAGCTTCATCAGCTGTCGTAGCGATCGCAGCTGGCAGTACGGGTACGCCATGCTTTTCAAAGAGATCGCGAGCTTGGTATTCGTATAGATCCACTAGTTAACCGCTTTCTTATCTGCTCAATGCGCGAACGCTGTGTGAAACCTGCCCAATACTAGAGCTTCTCGACGGGTGCATAACGCAACAGCAATCGCTTATCGCCGTATTGTCCAAAGTTAATCGTTGCCTCGCTCTTATCGCCCTCGCCGGCAGTGCCGACAACGGTGCCTAAACCAAATGTGTCATGTGACACACGATCGCCAATTGCCAAGGTGATTCCGGAAGGCGCTTTTCGTCCAGTTGCCCGAGGTGGTGGCGCGGTTGCAACTCGTGGTTTGCGAATCAGCGATGGCGAGATCACATTGTGATTTCGCCATTCAATTACATCAGCTGGAATCTCATCGAGAAATCTTGAGGGCGGGTTGTAATTAGGTGCGCCCCAGGAAGAACGATATTCAGCACGCGAAATAAACAACCGCTCTTGCGCTCTAGTTAAACCCACGTAGGCCAAGCGACGTTCTTCCTCAATTTCATCTTTCTCACCCAAAGTGCGAGAGTGCGGAAAGATTCCATCTTCCATTCCGGTTAAAAACACGGTCGGAAATTCCAAACCTTTAGCAGTGTGTAACGTCATTAAAGTTACTACCCCACCATGATCTTCACCTTCGGGGATTTGATCTGAATCAGCAACAAGTGAAACTTTTTCTAGGAAACCAGATAACGAAATTTCTTCATCTTCGGTCAACTCTTCAAAGGGGCGCTCTTCATATTCCATCGCAACTGCAAGAAGTTCCTTTAGATTCTCAACTCTTACTTCGTCTTGCGGGTCAGTGCTATTCGCCAGCTCGGCCATTAAGCCAGATTGCTCTAGGACAGCTTCGACAATTACTGATGGCCGAACTTTTGCTTCAACTAAAACAGCTAACGCGTTAATCATGTCAGTGAATTGTTTAATTGATTGCGCAGCTTTTGGCGGAATCTCAGGCGTTTCGCCGGCGGCAATCAAGCCACCCCAGAACGAGTAACCGCGGGATTTAGCATGTGCCTCAAGGACTTCAAGTGCTCGATCACCGATGCCGCGTTTTGGATAATTAATCACGCGGCGCAACGAAACTTCATCTTCGGGATTTGCGATAACCCGCAAATAACTGAGTAAATCCTTAACTTCTTTGCGTTCATAGAAGCGCAGGCCGCCAACAACCTTGTAAGGCAGCGCTGCTCGCATAAACACTTCTTCGAAAACACGAGATTGCGCATTAGTGCGATAAAAGACTGCAGTTTGGCCCGGAGTGGAAAGCCCTTTTTCCATGAGAGAGCGAACTTCATCTTTTACGAATTCAGCTTCATCATGTTCGGATTCGGCCACATATCCGACCAATGGTGCACCAGCGCCAGCTTGCGACCAAAGATTCTTCTCTTTGCGCGACTCATTCTGAGTAATAACTGCGTTGGCAGCGTTAAGAATATTTTGAGTAGATCGGTAATTCTGCTCGAGCAAAATCGTAGTTGCGTTTGGGTAATCAAGTTCGAATTGCATAATGTTTCTAATCGTGGCGCCACGGAAAGCATAAATTGATTGGTCCGCATCGCCCACCACGCAGAGTTCAGCAGGTGGCAAACCTTCGAGATCGCTACCTACTAGCTCGCGTACGAGAATGTACTGCGCATGATTAGTATCTTGATATTCATCGACTAATACGTGGCGAAAACGTGAACGGTAGCGAGCTTTAGCTTCGGGAAAACGTTGTAAAACTTCGACCGTCTTTAAAATTAAATCATCGAAATCCATTGCATTAGATTGTTGTAATCGACGCTGATAAAGCGCATAAACATCTGCCTTTAAATAATCGGCTGGGCCCAATAATTCGTTCTTAGCATTGCTGATAACTGATTGAAATTGACGTGGCGGATAACGCTTAGGATCAAGATTTAAGTCTTTTGAAACAATGGTAATTAAGCGCAAACTATCGGCGGAGTCATAAATTGAGAAAGAGTTGCTATAACCCAATCGGGCAGCTTCTTGGCGCAAAATTCGAACACAGGCCGAGTGGAAAGTCGAAACCCACATGGATTGTGCGACTGGGCCGACTAACTCTTTAACGCGTTCTTTCATTTCACCGGCAGCTTTATTGGTGAAAGTAATCGCCAGAATTGAGTATGGGGTCGCGTTACGGCGTGCCATCAAATAAGCGATGCGTCTGGTTAGAACTCGAGTTTTGCCAGAACCAGCGCCCGCCACAATTAGAAGGGGCCCACCAGCATGCACTACGGCAGCACTCTGTTGCGGATTGAGCCCCGCAATTAAGGGATCGTTAGTGATTTCTGGGCCGCTCATGGCGCGCAGTCTATTAGGCTACGACGACAGAATTCTTTAAGGGAGCAAACGCATGGAACCAATCGCCGATAGTGAGATCAAGCGAGTTCTCGTTGTTAATGCCCACCCAGATGATTCGGATTTCGGTGCCTCTGGCACTATCGCTCAATGGGTAAAAGCCGGCATTGAAGTTGGTTACGTTTTTTGCACAAATGGCGATCAGGGTGGCGAAGAATCTGGAATTCCAATGGAGGAAATGCCACAAGTTCGTCAACGCGAACAACGCGAAGCTGGGGCAATCGTTGGCGTTACAGACATAACTTTTTTGAATTACCGAGATGGTTGGCTCGAATCAACGATGGCACTTCGTAAAGATATTGTGCGCGAGATTCGTCGCTTCAAACCTGACCGTTTAGTTTGTCAGAGCCCAGAACGTAATTGGGACCGCATCGGTGCTAGCCACCCAGATCACTTAGCTGCTGGCGAATCCGCGATTCAAGCGGTTTACCCAGATGCCCGTAATCCCTTTGCTTTTACTGATTTAAAGGAAGCTGGCTTTGAACCTTGGCGCGTAAAAGAAATTTGGGTGATGGGTCATGCCCAACCAGATCATTGGGTGGATATAACTGAAACTTTTCCACTAAAACTTAAAGTACTTCAAGCGCATGCATCGCAGACTGCTCACAATAAAGAGTTAGAGAAAATGTTGCGCGAGTGGGGCATGCGCAATGCTGGAATTGGCGGCTTTGCCGAAGGCGTTATTGCTGAAGCTTTTAAGATTGTAAATACAAACTAGCGAACAATTACGCGGCGAATCTCAACTGCTTGAATTGGGAAGCCATCGCCGTTGTAGTAATACTTTCCATCTTGGCCTTGCTTGGCCGCGCCAGCAGCGCCAATTGCACGAAGCGTTTCTAGCCCACTCGTAATTCGACCCCATACTGTGTAATAAGGGTTTAGTTCTGAATCTTCATATACGAAGAAGATTTGGCTGCCATTTGTATTCTTGCCAGAGTTAGCCATCGCTAATGTTCCGGCTGGATAAGTAATTGTCTGACCAACTGGCAAATTCTCATCTGGAATACCAGTCCAAGGCTTGCGGTTGTAGACCGGCCCGCTAGTTCCGGTCGCGGTTGGATCGCCACATTGAAGAACAAATAAACCTTGGGTAGTTAAGCGATGGCAAAGCGTTGAGTTATAAAAACCTTTGCTCGCCAAAGTTGCTAGCGCAGTTAAAGTTTGTGGCGCTTTATCGCCAACAGTTTCGACCACAATATTTCCGCAGTTAGTGATGAAGGTGAAAGTCTTTGGCAAAACTTTGGCAATAGTTTTTGGTTGCGCAATCGAAGGCGATACATGCGGCTTAGAAGTAACTTTTGTACATTTCTTGACTGGCTCTTTAGCTGCTGCCGTAACCGTTGGCGAAAGTGATGCAGCCATAACGATTGCGATTGCGATGACTAAAGTGCGTTTCATAATGGCTAAGAATACCGATTGCTCGGCTTACTCCCACTCGATTGTTGCTGGGGGTTTGCTAGTAATATCCAGAGTGACGCGATTTACTTCGCGCACCTCGTTGGTTATTCGGGTGGAAATCTTGGCCAGGACCTCGTAAGGCACCCGTGACCAGTCGGCGGTCATCGCATCTTCGCTCGAAACCGGGCGCAACACGATTGGATGCCCGTAAGTACGTCCATCGCCCTGTACTCCGACACTGCGCACATCAGCGAGTAGCACCACTGGGCACTGCCAAATTTCGCGATCTAGGCCGGCAGCCTTTAACTCTTCGCGCGCAATGGCATCTGCTTCACGCAAAATTTCTAATCGCTCAGCCGTTACCTCGCCAATAATGCGAATGCCTAAACCAGGACCTGGGAAAGGCTGGCGCCAAATTATTGCTTCGGGCAAACCTAACTGCAGACCAACTTGGCGAACTTCATCTTTAAACAAAGTTCTTAGCGGTTCGATTAACTTGAATTTAAGATCATCGGGCAGGCCACCTACATTGTGGTGCGACTTAATGTTTGCAGTGCCTTCGCCGCCACCTGACTCGACTACATCTGGGTAAAGCGTGCCCTGCACTAAGAATTCAACATCTCCCCCGGCGGCAATTTCGCGTGCGGCAGTTTCGAAAGAACGAATAAATTCGCGACCAATAATCTTTCGCTTAGTCTCGGGGTCAGTTACACCAGCGAGTGCGGTCATGAACTGATCAACGGCATCGACTACAACTAGTGATACGCCGGTAGCTGCCACAAAGTCTCGTTCGACTTGTTCAGATTCGCCCTTACGCAACAAGCCATGATCAACAAACACGCAAGTCAATTGGTCGCCGACCGCTGCCTGAATAATCGCAGCAGCTACTGCTGAATCAACGCCACCAGATAGCCCGCAAATAACTCGTTTGTCACCAATGACTGCTTTAGCTTTGGCGATCTCAGTTGCAGCAATATTTTCTGAGGTCCAATTAGGTTCGCAACCAGCAATCTCGATTAACCAGCGCTTTAAAATCACTTGACCTTGTTCGGAATGCAGAACTTCTGGGTGGAACTGAACGCCAGCTAATTTTCCGTCGCTACTTTCAAAGGCTGCAATTGGAGTATCGGCAGTTACGGCACAGATTGTGAAACCAGCTGGCGCAGTTGTAACAGCGTCGCCATGGCTCATCCAGACGTTTTGCTTAACTGGCAGCCCGGCAAATAATTTTGCACTTGTTGTTGCGGTAATTTCGGTACGGCCGAATTCTGATTTTCCAGTTTGGCTAACTACGCCACCAAGGGCGGCAGCCATTGCTTGAAAGCCATAACAAATGCCAAATACCGGAATTCCTAATTGCAGAATGCTTTCATCAAACTTAGGTGCCCCTGGTGCGTAAACACTCGAAGGGCCGCCTGACAAAATAATTGCACTTGGCGCTTTGGCAGTTACTTCGGCCGCAGTAATTGATGATGGCACGATCTCAGAGAAAACATTTGCTTCGCGAACTCGACGCGCAATTAACTGCGCATACTGCGCACCAAAATCAAGAACAAGTACTGAATTAGCCACGGTTAATAAGTACCTCGACGCGCTGGAATTCCTTTACATCGGAATATCCGCAAGTTGCCATTGCGCGGCGAAGAGCACCGAATAAGTTCATGGAACCATCTGAAGTACTTGAAGGTCCGAGCAGAATTTCTTCGAGCGTGCCAACAGTGCCAACAGCAACGCGTTCGCCACGAGGCAAGACTGCGTGATGTGCTTCAGAACCCCAGTGCCAACCTAAGCCAGGCGCTTCGGTGGCTTTTGCCAGTGGTGAACCCATCATTACGGCATCGGCACCCATTGCGATGGCTTTTGCAATATCACCGCTGCGACCAACGCCACCGTCGGCTATTACATGTACATAACGGCCGCCAGATTCATCGAGATATTCGCGACGAGCAGAGGCAACTTCAGCAACAGCAGATGCCATCGGAACTTGGATACCTAAAACTTTTCGAGTGGTGTGTGCTGCTCCGCCACCAAAACCAACTAGAACACCAGCAGCACCGGCGCGCATTAAATGCAGGGCTCCAGTTGCAGTTGCAACGCCACCAACAATTACCGGCACGTCGAGTTCGTAAATAAATTTCTTCAAGTTAAGTGCATCATCGCGGGTTGCTACATGCTCAGCACTTACGGTGGTTCCACGAATTACGAAAATATCTACACCAGCTTCAACGACTGCCTTGTGCAATTCAGCGGTACGTTGTGGTGAAAGAGATGCGGCAACAGTTACACCAGCTTCGCGAATTTGTTTAATGCGTTCTTTAATCAGCGATGGTTGAATCGGAGCGCTATAAAGCTCTTGCATGCGTCGAGTCGCTTGCGCATCAGGCATCGAGGCAATTTCGCCAAGTTGAATGCGGGGATCTTCATATCGTGTCCAGAGACCCTCGAGGTTTAGAACACCAAGCCCACCTAGTTTGCCGATCGCAATTGCAGTTTGTGGTGAAACCACTGAATCCATAGGTGCTGCCAACATAGGCAAATCAAATTTATAGGCATCGATCTGCCATGAAGTGGAAACATCTTCGGGGTCACGGGTACGACGTGAAGGCACAATCGCAATATCGTCAAAGGAGTAAGCCTGACGGGCACGCTTGCCGGGTGCAATTTCGATCTCGAACATTGATTTGTCCCTAGCCTTTCTTCGCATAGTTAGGGGCATCTGCCACGTGTAGAACATCGTGCGGATGGCTCTCTTGTAGGCCAGCTGCTGTAATTTGAATCAAGCGACCATCGCGGCGCAAAGTATTGATATCAGGTGCACCGGCGTAACCCATTCCAGAACGCAAGCCACCAACTAATTGATGAACTACTTCGGCGACTGTGCCGCGATATAAAACTTTTCCTTCGATGCCTTCGGGAACTAATTTATCTTCGGATAAAACATCGTCCTGCATGTAACGGTCTTTGGAATACGATTTTTGCTCGCCACGTGACTGCATTGCGCCAAGTGAACCCATGCCGCGATAGCCCTTGTATTTGCGACCATCAATTTCAATTAATTCACCAGGTGATTCTTCGCAACCAGCAAGTAAAGAACCGAGCATTACCGAATTTGCTCCGGCAACAAGTGCTTTAACAATGTCTCCTGAATACTGCAGCCCACCATCGGCAATCAGTGGAATTCCGGCTTTGCCACAAGCTTTAGCCGCTTCCATGATTGCGGTAATTTGTGGAACGCCAACACCAGCCACGATACGAGTGGTGCAAATTGAACCCGGGCCAACTCCAACTTTTACAGCATCAGCGCCGGCATTAATTAGCGCTTGCGCACCTGCACGAGTAGCAACATTGCCACCAATAATTTCGGTAGTTGGTGAAAACTTTTTAATGCGAGCAATTGCATCGAGCACAGCGCGGTGATGTCCGTGTGCGGTATCGACAACAACCACGTCGACCCCAGCTTCGATGAGTGCCTGCGCGCGCGCGAATCCATCGTCGCCAACACCAACAGCTGCGCCA
>Ga0315900_10011399_pt1 | contig 11009 bp, 15 predicted proteins | sample LakEriMetagenome_FD_203521 | JGI IMG/M metagenome (GOLD analysis project Ga0315900, IMG submission 203521) | Freshwater fungal communities from buoy surface, Lake Erie, Ohio, United States - Buoy 12 MA114 | ecosystem: Environmental > Aquatic > Freshwater > Lake > Lake biofilm | place: USA: Lake...
CATCTTTGCCAACTGGCACCATCCGCCGCATCGGCTACTACAGCACCCGTCTTCCTAACTCAACCCTACAGGCGCTGACATCATGACAGACTACATGCTGCGCTTTGCCGATGAGGCCGAGGCCAAGGACCACCTGTACGACGTGCAAGCGGACGCGGACGGGATGGCCATCGGCAGCACGCCGAGGTACTTCGCCATCGACCTGATCGGCACGATCTATGAGCCCGCGCCTGATCCGCTGCCCGAGGACTACCAGCCGGTGCCGTACCTCGGCTACCACGTCAACGTGCGCCACACCGCCGACGCGCCTGAGCTGGATGACTTTGTGGTGACTCCGTCGCCGGTGACTCCTTTAAGGATGTGGTGTTAATATATACACATACATAATGGTGAAACAATGACAGATGAAGACTTTCGTCGCCTTGAAGGTAAAGTGGATAAGTTGGCTGATGCTGTTATGAAGCTTGTTCTTGTTGAAGAGCGGCTGGCAAATCAAGGCGAACGTATTGGTAGGGTGGAGCAGCGTGTTGTTGCTGTTGAGACTTCTGTATCAAAAACAGACAAGACAATGCAGATGTGGGTGAACAGAGGCATTGGTGTATGGAGTCTTGCCATTACGTTGTTTGCTCTTGTTCAGTTTGGTAGTAAATTTTTCCATTAACACATATGCCGTTTATGAAGAATGGGCAGAGAAACTATTCTGCCGAGCTTGAGTGGGAAAAGGACAACAAGCCCACACGTGTCAAAGAGCGTTCAAAGCGTAATGCTGCTAGAGCGTTGATGATGGAAGAGGGAAGGGCTTACAAAGGAGATGGCAAGGATGTCGATCACAAGAAGCCTTTGTCGAAGGGTGGTGGCAATGGTCGTGCTAATTTGCGCGTTGTCGCTGCCAGCAAGAACAGAAGCGTTAAGCGTAAACAAGACGGAAGTCTTCGTTAATGGGACGCACTAACGAAAGGCTGTGGGAGTCTGCAAAGGCTCAGGCGAAGGCTAAGATGGGTGGTCATTCAGCCAGAGCCATGCAGCTTGCTGGTAAGATATATAAGGATAAGGGTGGTGGCTACACAGGAGAAAAGACAGAAGCTCAAAAGTCTATGACGAAATGGACTAAGCAGGAGTGGACAACGTCTTCTGGGAAGCCCTCTGAAGGAAAGCGTCGTTATTTGCCTAAAGCGGCATGGTCTGCTTTGAGTGATAGCGAAAAGAAAGCTACAAACGCTGCTAAGGCTGCTGGTGGTAAAGCTGGTAAGCAATTTGTTGCTCAACCAGAAAGCGTAGCTGCTAAGACAGCTAAATATAGGAAGAAATGAAATGGTGTTGGCTCGTTTGTTGACTAGGGGTATTGGCGGCACTACCCGTCGAGGTGCTGCTAATAAGGGCAAGAACAGGCTTGCTGGCGATCTTGATGATGATGTTGTCAAGGAAACCAAGAGCGATGTTGCTCAGATGAAGAAGGCTTTGAATGCACGTGTTGCAGAAGCTGAAGACATCAAGAAAGGCGCTGATCTTCGTCGCAAAAGCGTGCAAGAGGCTGGTGGCAGGGCTCTGTTGCGTACCGGCAGTCGTGCAGGCGCTGTAGCAGGCGCTGGGCTTGCTGGCTATGGTGCTGGCAGTGCAATGATGAGTGATGAAGAAGACAACGCTCCTAAGCGTGTTTCTGTTGCTCCTCGTTCAATGGACGAAGACAAGCCTGCTCCGCGTAAGGAAGAGGCTAAGAAGGAAGAGCCTAAGAAGGCTGACATGACGTTCAAGGAAGCGTTTGCTGCTGCGCGTAAGGACGACAAGTCTACGTTTACATGGCAGGGTAAGCGCTATACAACAGAGATGGCAAAGCCTAAGTCTGCTAAGGCAGATGAAGGACAACATGAGAACATCTCTGACGACACTCGCGAACGTGCAAAGAAGTATGTTGAAATGGCAAAGGGCGGCAGCGTTCCTACCATCTACGCAGGCGTTAAAGGCCCTAAGAAGCCCATGCTTGCACGTGCGCCTTCTATGAAGGCGAAAGCCATTAAGCCTAAGAAGCTGGCGTATGGCGGTGCTGTGAAAGGAAAGAAGAAATGAAGACTTGTGCTGGATGTCCCAACCCCGCTGCCTGTAAGAAGGCTGGCAAGTGTTTGATGGCTGAGAAGAAGATGGCAAAGGGTGGTGCTGTTAAGAAGAAGCCCGGTGCTGCTGTAGCCATTATGATTGCTATGCCTGCTAAGGGCAAAGGCAAGACGAAGATGGCTATGGGTGGTATGTGTGGGAGTAAGAAGAAGTGACACCAAAGCAACAAGCTAAAGTTGGCAAAGTGATGAAGGAGTTTAAGGCTGGCGCTCTACATAGCGGTGCTGGCAAGAAGGCTCCTGTTGTCAAGAGCCAAAAGCAGGCTGTTGCCATTGCGTTGTCTGAAGCTCGTCGAAAGAAGAAATAAGTGAGCATAACAAGCTATCCCGCGCTGGTACGCATCGACGAAAGTGGAAACACCGTCACTATTGGCGGCACTTCCGTCGATGCCTTTGGGCGAGTGCGTGTTAGCAGCCCAATGACATTGTTTGATTCGTCACATCGATTCAGTGACAATGACTTATGGGTAGACAAAATTACAGGCACTGCCGCTGCCACCTTCAGCGCTAACGAAGGACTCATCAATCTTTCTGTTGGCACAGCCAGCGGTGATGAAATTATTCGTGAAACAACGAAGGTGTTCTCTTATCAGCCCGGTAAGAGCTTGCTTGTAATGTCCACGTTTGTGTTTGGAGAAGCGAAAGCAAATCTCCGTCAGCGATGTGGATATTTTGGAGCAAGCAACGGGCCTTATTTCGAGCGAGACGGCACAGCCCTATATTTTGTTGAGCGTAGCAGCGTTAGCGGCTCAGTTGCTAATACACGTGTAGCTCAGGCGAGTTGGAATCAAGACAAGCTTGATGGTACAGGTAAGTCCGGCATCACTCTTGACGCATCCAAAGCACAGATTTTGTACATGGATATTGAATGGCTAGGGCTTGGCACTGTGCGGATGGGCTTTGTCATTGATGGTGTCTTTGTTCCTGCACATAGTTTCCATCACGCAAACCTCATCACTACAACGTACATCACCACTGCGTCATTGCCGCTTCGTTACGAGATGACCAACACATCAGCAACGGCATCCTCTAGCACATTGAAGCAAGTGTGTTCGTCTGTTATTTCTGAAGGCGGCTATGAGCTTCGTGGACTTCAGCAAACCATCGGCACTGATGTAACAAGTCCTAAGACACTCACTACAGCAGGCACCATCTATCCCATTGTTTCACTTCGTCTGAAGTCTACTAGGCTTGATGCCATCATCATTCTTACAGCCATCTCAATACTTGGCATTACTAACAATGCCAACTACAAATGGCAAGTGGTTGCTTCTGGAACAACAACTGGTGGCACTTGGACAAGCGCTGGTGCTGATTCATCTGTTGAATATAACACCACCGGATCATCGTTTTCTATAGGCACTGGTAAAGCGCTTGCGTCTGGTTTCTTCCAAGGATCAAATCAGGGATCATCAACGATTGACATCTTGAAGGAGGCCTTGTTTAAGTTTCAGCTTGAACGTAATTCGTTTACACCCACTCCATATGAACTAACGCTTATATGCACCTCTGCAACCAACGGTGATCAGGTGTTGGCATCATTGGATTGGGAAGAAATCAGTAGGTGATATGAGCAATAAGAAACGAACAGTGGCGTTGGCGCTGACAACAAGCGCACAAGATGTGTATGTTGTCCCTGCCGCATTCAAGGCAGACGTCAGCAGCATCTTTGTTTCCAATGGTAGTGATAGCACAGTGAGTGTTACGCTGCAGTGGTATAGTGCTGTTAATACAACGTCATATGACATTATGGATGCAGTGGTGATGAAGCCTCGTAGCATTCTTCAAATCACTGCTCCATTGTTCCTTGATAAGAACGACAAGATAACAGGCTTTGCCACTGTTGGCAGCAGCGCCATCACTGTTTCCATTAAAACAGAAGAATACTTTGCTACCAAAATCTAATTATGAAAACACCTCTTAACGAACAACAGAAGAAGTTTATTGATGCGTTGTTGGGAGACGCCAATGGTAGTCCCGTTCGCGCTAAAGAACTTGCAGGCTATAGCAAAAACTATCCTACAAAGGAGTTGATGTCGGCTCTGAAGGAACACATCATCGAAGCAACGCAGCTATACATTGCCATGCATGCCCCTAAAGCGGCTATGGCTGTCATCAGCGGCATTGACGATCCTACAGAACTCGGCATCAAGGAAAAGCTGGCTGCTGCCAAAGACTTGCTCGACAGGTCTGGTGTTGTTAAGACAGAGAAGTTGGAAGTGCAGTCGAGTGGTGGTATTATGATTTTGCCTCCGAAGGACAATGACTAGAGATTTAGGACACTGGCTTCTTCCGCAACCTATAGAGCGTACTGAATACGTCAAGATACCACGACTTAGAAAAGGAATGCTCATCCCCTTTGGGTATATAGTGGAGGAGTCTGATCCAAATTGGTATGTCCCAATACCAAAAGAGCTTGATGCTCTAAAGATTGCTGAACAATATTGCAAACGATATACGTTTCAGCAGGTTGCAAACTGGCTTACAAAGCAAACAGGACGCTCAATATCCGGTGACGGGCTTAGGAAACGACTTAGAGATGAAAGACGGCGAAAGCATAAATACAATTTCTATCTTGCCCTTGCCAGCAGATACAAAGCCGCGCTCGAAAAGGCAAAAGACTTCGAAACCACCCTCGGCAAAAAAGACAAAACAGCCTTCTTCGATCAAGAGCCATATCTCAGTCTCTACGAACGACACCCCCTACCCGACCGTAGAAGCTGACAACGTCATCTTCAAGCCCAATGCAGGGCCTCAGACAGCCTTTCTAGCGTCTTCTGAGCGTGAGGTGCTGTATGGGGGTGCTGCAGGTGGTGGCAAGAGCTATGCGATGCTTGCAGACCCTCTGCGCTACATCACGCATCCGCAGTTTTCTGGGCTGCTTCTGCGTCACACCACTGAAGAACTTCGCGAACTGGTGTGGAAGTCTCAAGAACTCTATCCCAAAATCATTCCCGGCATCAAATGGAGTGAGCGTAAGTTTCAATGGGAAGTGCCGGGTGGTGGCAGGCTGTGGATGTCCTACCTTGATAGAGACGAAGATGTGCTTCGTTATCAGGGTTTGTCGTTTAGCTGGATTGGCTTTGACGAATTGACGCAGTGGGCAACACCGTTTGCGTGGAACTACATGCGTTCGCGTCTGCGTACATCGGCATCTGACTTGCCTGTGTACATGAGAGCGTCTACAAACCCCGGCAACAGAGGTCATGCATGGGTTAAGAAGATGTTCATTGACCCTTCACCGCCCGGTGAAGCGTTCTGGGCTACCGACATCGACACTGGCGATGTGATGATTTATCCGGAAGGGCACAGCAAACAGGGATTGCCGCTGTTTAAGCGTCGATTTATTCCTGCAAAGCTCTCTGATAATCCGTTTTTGACTAAGTCTGGTGACTATGAGACAATGCTTTTGTCTTTGCCAGAGCATCAAAGACGTCAACTATTAGAAGGAGATTGGGATGTTGCGGAAGGTGCTGCATTTCCTGAGTTCAAACGATCAATTCATGTGGTCGAGCCTTATGCTATCCCTTCCGATTGGACTCGTTTTCGTGCTTGCGACTATGGGTATGGCAGTTTTACTGCTGTGCTATGGTTTGCTGTTGCTCCTGATGATAGTTTGGTGGTCTATCGTGAGCTATACGTTACAAAAGTGCTTGCCGAAGACTTGGCAGAGCAAGTATTGACGCTTGAAGCTGGTGAACGCATCAGATATGGTGTGTTGGATAGCTCTTGTTGGGCAAAACGTGGTGACACTGGTCCTTCTATTGCTGAACGGATGATATTAAAGGGTTGTAGATGGCGTCCTTCTGATAGAAGTGCTGGTAGTCGCATTGCCGGTAAGAATGAAATACATAGAAGGCTTCAAATTGATCCATTTACACATAATCCACGTATGGTAATTTTTCAAAACTGTACACAACTCATTGCTGATTTACCAACATTACCATTAGATAAGACAAACTCCGAAGACATTGATACTAAAGTAAAAAATGATCACACATATGATGCTCTTCGTTATGGAATAATGACTCGACCGCGTAGTGCAAATATTTTTGACTTTGATCCTTCTAAGCAATCTCGCGGACAAGAGTCTTTTTGTAAAGTTTTTGGGTACTAATATGGGAATGTCAAACGCAGAAAGACTTAAACTTTGGCGATCAAAGAATCCTGATAAAGTTCGCGCACAAAAACAACGATATCACGAAAAACATCCTACTGCTGCAAAAGAATATCGTGAGCGTACAAAAGATAGAGCGGCAGAAACACGATTGATTTGGCAACGATTAAATGTAGATAAGATTCGTGGTTGGTGTCGTAATTGGCGGGAAAATAATCCCAATAAAAATACGGTAAAAGCAATTAGATATCGTGCCAATAAGAAAATGAGATATGCAAAGTGGGATCGTGAACTTACGGATTTCGTAACACAGGAAGCAGCGCACCTTTGTTCTATTAGAAAAATGCTTTTTGGATTTGACTGGCATATTGATCATGTTGTTCCTATGTGTGGAGACACTGTTAGTGGACTTCATGTTTGGAATAATCTTGCCGTCATTCCTGCGCAAGAAAACATTCGTAAGTCAAATCGTGTGCTAAACGATCAAATTGAGATATAACGCTGGCTCAAAGGAAAAAAACATGGCTATTCGTAATGATAAACCCTTTATGGACGATAAGTCTGTAGCTTTGCCAGATGATAGTGGTGAAAACACTTTCTCTGGCGGCTCTCTTATCAACTTCGTTAAAGAACGATATAGCCGTTCTAAGCAAGCTCGTCGGTATGACGAAGAACGCTGGCTTCGTGCCTATCGCAACTATCGCGGCATCTATGGACCCGACATAAAGTTTACAGAGGCTGAAAAGTCTCGGGTATTCATCAAGGTGACGAAGACAAAGGTGTTAGCTGCGTATGGACAAATCGTAGATGTCTTGTTTTCCGGCAACAAGTTTCCTCTTTCTGTTGATCCTACACCGCAACCCATTGGTGTTGCAGAGCATGTCCACATCGACATGGCAGAAGAGCAGAAGAAGGCTGCTGGACAGCCTGCAGCGCCTGCCATTGATATCAGCAAGCCTTTGCCTCCCGGCACAAAGATTGGAGACTTGCTCGGATCGATGAAGAATGCCTTCAAAGGACTTAATGTCAAAGAAGGCGCTGGCAAATCTCCAACACAAATTACGTTTTCTCCTGCACAAGTTGCTGCGAAGAAGATGGATAAGAAGATACGAGATCAGCTAGACGAAAGCGGCGCTGCCACTCATCTTCGTTCTACAGCGTTTGAATGTGCATTGTTTGGCACAGGCATTATGAAAGGTCCATTCGCTGTAGACAAAGAATATCCGCGTTGGGAGAACGGTAAATATAAGCCTATTATGAAGACGATGCCGAAATCGTCGCATGTTAGCGTTTGGAACAGCTATGTTGATCCTGATGCTAGCAACATTGCAGAGTCTTCTTATTTCATTGAGCGACATAAGCTTAGTAAGACGCAGATGCTTGAGCTAAAGCGTCGGCCTATGTTCCGTGGTAGCGTTATTGATGCTCTTGTTGTTGATGGTCCCAACTACATCAAAGAATATTGGGAAGACGACTTGAGCGACTATCAACCCAACATGGGCGTTGAGCGTTGGGAAGTATTGGAATATTGGGGTGCTGTTGATGTCGATTTGCTGCGCGAAAACGACATCGACATCCCAGAAGAGTTTGAGGACAGCGTTGAATTGCAGGCAAACATCTGGTTCAGCGGTGGCAAAATCATACGTCTTGTCCTCAATCCTTTTAAGCCTGCTCGTATCCCCTACTATGTAGTGCCATATGAGCTAAATCCGTACTCAATGTACGGAGTTGGCGTGTCCGAGAACATGGACGATACACAGACGCTGATGAATGGTTTCATGCGACTTGCTGTAGACAATGCTGTTCTTTCTGGTAATCTCGTCTTCGAAGTTGATGAAACAAACCTTGTCCCCGGCCAAGACCTCACCGTCTTTCCCGGCAAGGTGTTCCGTCGTCAAGGTGGCGCACCCGGTCAAGCTTTGTTTGGAACATCGTTTCCTAACGTAGCCCAAACAAACCTTCAGCTATTTGACAAGGCGCGAGTGCTTGCCGATGAGTCTACAGGCATGCCGTCGTTTGCTCACGGACAAACAGGCGTTAGCGGTGTTGGTCGCACATCATCTGGCATCTCCATGCTGATGAATGCTGCCTCCATCAATATCAAAACTGTCATTAAGAACATGGACGACTATTTGCTTCGTCCTATTGGTGAAGCTTTCTTTAGCTTCAATATGCAGTTTGATCCTGATCCTGATATTGTTGGTGACTTGGAAGTGAATGCGCGTGGTACAGAATCGTTGATGGCTAACGAAGTGCGTAGTCAGCGTCTGTTGCAATTTCTGCAAGTGGTGCAGAACCCGACATTGGCTCCGTTTGCTAAGTTGCCCTACATTGTCCGAGAGATTGCTAAGTCGATGGACTTGGACCCAGAGCTGGTTTCTAACGACATGGAAGAAGCTGCAAAGCAAGCGCTGTTGCTGCAGAAGATGCAGCCTCCTGCAGCGCCCGGTGGCGCTGCTCCCGAAATGGGAGAACAGCCAATGCCGGTGTCTGATACTAGCGGTGGTGGTGGTGGCAACATTGGTGTTGGCACTGCTCCTACTCCGGGCGAACAAGGCTTTAGCGCTGCTCCTCAACAGCCTCCGATGCAATGATAGAGAAGCGTTATTTACCAAAGCTATCTGCGCTGACACACCATCATACATGGGAAGCGTATATGGAAATGCTTGATTTTTACATTGACAACAATCGACGTAAGCTTGAGCAGACAACAGATATGTCAGAGGTGTATAGGGCGCAAGGCGCAATAATGGCGCTACGAGCGCTCACAAAACTGAAGGATGAAATCAATGGGCTTCGGAAAGAAACGTAGTAATAAAGTTGGCGTTGGAGCCATTACTACCAACAAAAAGAAGTTGTTTGCCGAAGGCGGCATGATGGATGATGGCAAAGACGTCGATCCTGTCAGTGGCAATGATGTGCCTACGGGTAGTCTTGCTGAAGAAGTGAGAGATGATGTTGACGCTAAGTTGTCGCCGGGTGAGTTTGTCTTTCCCGCTGATGTTGTTCGCTTCATTGGTCTTGAGCGTCTAATGCAGATGCGTGATCAAGCTAAGAAAGGCTTGACGCGGATGAATGACATTGGGCAGATGGGCAACGCCGAAGAGGTTGGTAAGAAAGCCGATGACACATATGAAGAAGGCGAAGAAGACGACGATTTTGAAAGCAACATCGATGATGTTATGGGTGAGGTTGATCGCGAAAGTCTTGGTCAACAAACAGAGCAGGCTTTCAACACTGGTGGTTTCGTAAATCAAAGCTACTACGATTTGACAAAGGCACCAAAGAATCCAGCGCTGGACATTCGTTACTTCAAAGACAGCGCAGGCAAAGACTTCTACATGCCGTTCATCAATGGCAAGCCGATGAAGCCTATGCCTAATGGTGCTACGCAGACGGGTGGGCCTGCTACTACAGGTAGTGGTGGCGCTGGTAAAGTAGGTGGTGGTGGCGCTGGTGGTGGTTTCGCCGGTGGTTCTAGCGTTGTTGGTGGTGGAATTACTGGTGGACTCACTAATAATACATCAGGCCCAGCAACACAGCAACAACAAATTTCAGATGCAAAGAATGCTGGTACTAGCTCTGGTATTAGCGGTGTCTACACTGGTGATAATCTTGCTGACTTTGGTAGGGCTGACATGATTTACAACCCCGGTGGCAGCGGGCCTTCTGGTGAAATTATGACTGAAGACCTGTGGACTTCAAGTATTAGTAATGCCAATGTTAAACTCGGAACAACGGTATTGAGTGCGTTGGCATCTGCAATGGGTGTTCCCGGCATTCTAACTTTACCTTTCCGTCTTGCTGTTAATAAGTTTGGTGCGGATAAAGTTAATGCATGGCTTGGTGAGGCAAATCGACAAACTGTTGCCCGTGGTGCTGGTATCGATCCTTCAACACCAGAAGGTACTGCTGCTGCAGCTTCGTTGGTTGATCGGACTGTTGATACGCGAAGTTCTAAACCCGCAGCAACACCCGGTGCCATCGGTACAGGCAGCATTGCCGCTCAGGCAAGCAGTGCTGTGTCAGATGCACTGAGAGGCACTGGTTTGTCTGATGCTGAAATTGGCAATCTTTCACAACGTGCTGCAGACGCTGTTATTAGTGGCATCGATATGAATCTAGCCGTCAACAATGCCAAGACTGCTGCTGTTGATGCTATTCAAGAAAAATTTAGCGATCAATTTGGTACAGCCAATGTAACTAGAGAAGACGTTGTAAATGCTGTATTTGGCAACGTAAGAGGAACTGAAGAACTTGCTGGATCGTGGATGGAAACTCCAGATTTGTCAGTAAATCTTCCGAGTGCTGTTGCTGGTGGTGTTCCACAAGTTTCACAACCATTTGAATTTACATCAGACGATGCATTGTTTGGTGATTTCTGGGGTACAATGGATGAAGAGGAAAAATCCTCAGATGAAGAAGACGAAGAAGGTTTAGGTTTTGGATCATACATGGGGATGCCTAGCCCACAAATTGATCCTAGCTTCTTCAAAGAACGAGAGACTAAAGAAAGGTAATTGATGACTGCTGCTATTGCTGTCCCTGTGCAAACTAAGGTTGCACCATTCTCCATGCGTCGAAACGCATCGGAAGAGCGCATCAAGAAAGGCGAGGAAGAACTTGAAATCCTCAAACAAAATCAATCTGCACCAGCTAAGGAAGAAGCTGCTGAGGAAAATCTGTCTGCGGAAGAAGCGACTTTCAAAAAGCGTTACAGCGATCTTCGTCGGCATTCGCAGAAGGTTGAAAACGATCTTCGCAAAGAAGTCGAAGAGTTGAAG
>Ga0315900_10011400_pt1 | contig 11009 bp, 9 predicted proteins | sample LakEriMetagenome_FD_203521 | JGI IMG/M metagenome (GOLD analysis project Ga0315900, IMG submission 203521) | Freshwater fungal communities from buoy surface, Lake Erie, Ohio, United States - Buoy 12 MA114 | ecosystem: Environmental > Aquatic > Freshwater > Lake > Lake biofilm | place: USA: Lake...
TCGGGATCACCGCCGCCGCCCAAACCCGCCCCTGGATGGATCTGAACAGGGTGGGCATCTACGGCGGCAGCGCGGGAGGACAGAACGCGATGCGCGCCCTGCTCGACCATCACGACTTCTACAAGGTCGCCGTCGCCGACTGTGGCTGCCATGACAACCGCATGGACAAGATCTGGTGGAACGAACAGTGGATGGGCTGGCCCGTCGATGACAGCTACGCCCGCAGCAGCAACAGGGAGGACGCCCACAAGCTGCAGGGGAGGCTCCTGCTGATCGTCGGCGAACTCGACACCAACGTCGATCCCGCCAGCACCCTGCAGGTTGTCGCCGCCTTGCAGAAGGCCGGCAAGTCCTTCGACTTCATGCCCATCGCTGGCACCGGCCACGGTGCCGCTGAAACCCCGTTCGGCAGCAGGCTGCGCATGGAGTTCCTGGTCCGGCATCTGTCGCCTTAGAAGTTTGTCAACGCCGCCTGGAATCGGGCTTGCGTGAAAAACCCGGGCCTGCTGTCGTTGTGACCTGCCGTAGGAGGGGGCCGCCCACGCCTCCCTGAAAAACCCAGGTCCCGACTCATGCCCTTCCGCCGCTTTGCCGACTTTCTGATCCTGCTCGCCGTACTGGCGTCCATCATTCTCCTTTTCGGATCGCTGCGGGATAGTTTCTTCAGCGCGGCGACCCTGGGCTCCGTGGCCAACCGCATCCCTGCCCTCGCCCTCGTCGCCACCGGCATGACCCTGGTGATGATCACCGGCGGCATCGACCTCTCCGTCGGTTCGGTGCTCGGCTTCTGCGGTGCGGCCGTCGGCGTGATGATGGCGGACTGGAACTGGGGGCTGGCCCTGGCCCTCGGCGCGAGCATGCTGCTTGGAGCCGCCCTCGGTGGCACCACCGGCGCGGTGAGCGTGAAGCTGCGCCTGCCCTCCTTCATCGTCTCCCTCGGCATGCTGGAGATTGCACGCGGCCTGGCCTTCCTGACGACGAACTCACAAACCAAGTACATCGGCACGGGCATCGAGTCTCTCGGCGCCCCCTTCCCCGGACTGGTCATCTCACCGGCCTTCGTGATCAGCGTTCTGGTCGTGGCCGCCGGCCAGGTGCTGCTTTCCCACATGGCCCTCGGCCGCCACTGGATCGCCATCGGAGCCAACCGCGAGGCGGCGCTGATCTCGGGTGTCGAGGTGGACCGTCCGCGCATCCTCGCCCATTCCCTGCTTGGCGCCCTCACCGGCCTCGCCGCCGTCTTCAACTGCTCCCGCCTCGGCAGCGCCGACCCCAACGCCGGCGTCGGCTTTGAACTCAGCGCCATCGCCGCCGTGGTCGTCGGCGGCACCAGCCTGATGGGCGGCCGCGGTTCCGTGGTGAAAGGCTTCATGGGCGTGCTCATCATCGCCACGCTCGAGGCCGGCCTGGTCCAAGTCGGCGCCACCGAGCCCATGAAGCGCGTCGTCACCGGCGTGGTCATCGTTGCCGCCGTGCTCGCCGACACCTGGCGCCGGAAATAATCCATGAAACCCCTGCTCCTTCTCCTGCTCGCCCTGGGCTCCTCCATTCTGGCCGAAAAGCCGCGGATCCTCTTCGACACCGACATCACCGGAGACGTGGACGACGTGCTGGCCCTGGCCATGTGCCACTCACTCGCAGACCGGGGGGCCTGCGAATTTCTCGGCGTCACGGTTTCCAAGAACAACCCGCTGACCGCCAGCTTTGTCGATGCCCAGAACACCTTTCATGGACGCCCGAACCTGCCGGTCGGCGTCACACGCGACCCGAAGGCCCAGCACCGCGAAAGCAGGTATCTCAAGCTCGCCGAGTCAGCGAACTATCCACATGACCTGAGGCGCAATGAGGACGCGAAGGAAGCCGTGTCCCTGATTCGTGAACTCCTCGACGCACAGCCGGATCACAGCGTCACCATCATCAGCGTCGGCATCGCCTCCAACATGGCCGGACTGGTGAAATCGCCCGGCGGCATCGACCTGGTGAAGCGCAAGGTGAAGGCTCTGTCGATCATGGCCGGCGCGTTCGCCTTCTGCAACCGCACCAACTACCACCTCGAGGCGAACGTCATCAACGGCATCGGCGACATGCAGACCGTGGCCGACCGATGGCCGGAGGAGGTCCCGATCATTTGGAGCGGTTATGAAATCGGCGAGGCGCTGCCATTCCCTCGCATCGTCATCCAGCGTGACCTCGACTACATGCCGCATCACCTGGTGAAGGAGGCTTATCTTCTTCACAGCGGCCCCGAGCATGACCGTCCGTGCTGGGACGAAAGCAGCGTGCTGTGGGCCGTCTTCCCGGAGCGCGGCTTCTTCGGCCTCTCCGAACCCGGTCGCGTGAAGGTGCTCGACGACGGCTTCACCCGCTTCATGCCCGCAGGCAAAAACCAGCTCGGCAAGCGCGACCGATTCCTCACGATGAACTCCGTCCAGCAAAGCCGCGCCCTGGAGGCCATTGTCCATCTCACCCTCCAGCCACCACCCGCCAGGTGAAATCCCGGGCCTTTGAACCGCGCATGCATCACGGCGCCCCGGCCCTTGCCCACGGCAAGTCCAGCCATGACAAGGCCACCGTGTTTCCAGCCATGCGCGGACCGCATCCGGAGCTTGGGGCCGTCCTCGACAAGGGCCGCGTGACTGGCCCGCAGCCCACCGTTATGTGAAGATCCAAGGCTCCCCGAAGGCCCTCACCGGCCAGATCGGCGAGCTCACGCCCCCAAAAAAACACCCATGAAGCATCTGCTCCTTTCCCTGCTGTTCGGCGGCCTCGCCCAGGCGGCCCCCGTGAAGCTCATCTTTGACACCGACATGGGCAATGATGTCGATGACCTCATGGCTCTCTGCATGATCCACAACCTGCAGAAGCGGGGAGCCTGCGAGCTTCTCGCCGTCACGGTCACCAAGGATCATCCGCAGGCCGCCGCCTTCGTTGATGCGGTGAACACGCTTTATGGTTACCCGGACACGCCCATCGGTGTCGTGCGTGACGGGGCCGCCAGGGAGCCGGGCAAGTTCAACCTCCTGGCCGATGAAAAGAACCCCGACGGCACCCTGCGCTACCCGCACGACCTGCGCAGCGGGGCCGACGCCCCGGAGGCCGTCGGCATGATCAAGGACATCCTGTCCAAACAGCCCGACGGCAGCGTGGTGATCGCCCAGGTCGGCTTTTTCACCAACCTCGCACGTCTTCTCGATGACGCCGAGGCCAGGGCGCTCGCCGCGAAGAAGGTCAAGCTGCTCAGCATCATGGCCGGGGCCTTCCAGACGGTGAACTTCGACACCCGGCACCTCGAGTACAACGTCAAGCTCGACGTGCCCGCCGCCCAGAAGCTCGCCAGGGACTGGCCCACGCCGATTGTCTGGAGCGGTTTTGAAATCGGTGTCGCCGCCGCCTTCCCCCATGTCGTGATCGAGCAGGATCTGGACTACCTGCCCCATCATCCGCTCAAGGAGGCCTACTGCCTCTACAACCCGCCGCCGCATGACCGCCCCACCTGGGACCCGACCTCCGTGCTTTATGCGATCCACCCGGACCGTGGCTACTTCGACCTTTCGCCGCCGGGCAATGTCACCGTCGAAAAGGATTCCGCGACGCTCTTCCGCCCAACCAAAGATGGCAAAGGCAGGCACCGCTTTCTCATCATGAGCGCCGAGCAGGCCTCACGGGTGCGCGAGGCCATCGTTCAGCTCAGCGTCGAGCCGCCGCCTGTGCGAAAGTAAGGCCAGCCCGCCGCCTCATGGAAGAAAGCCCCATGAACCAGCGGCTCATGGGGCTTTTCAATGCATTCAATTCAAGGCGCCTCAGCCAGCCTCTTCCGCCTTCCGCCCGGCGAGCTTGGCCGCACGCTCGGCCAGCTCGATGTGGAACTGCTCAGGTGCGGGCTCCTCACCTTTGACGCGGGTGCGGCCGAACCAGTCGGCGAAGATTTCGCCGGGCTGACGCCCCGTTTTGAAGGCCTCCAGGATTTCGCGAACTTTGACCGGGATGTCCTCGCCGGTGACCGACTTGTATTCCAGGCCGGCCAGGCGGTTGCCACGGATGCTTCCGCCGACAAACATGGCCCACTTGTTCGGCGCACGGCCGACAAAGCCGAAGTCGGCGTTGTAGGGACGTCCGCAGCCGTTCGGGCAGCCGGTCATGCGGAACAGGATCGGCTCGTTCTCCATGCCAAGCTCCTTCAGCACCGGGTCGATCTTGTCCATGAGGCCGGGGAGAGCGCGCTCAGATTCGCTGAGGGCCAGGCCGCAGGTGGGCAGGGCCACGCAGGCGTGGGCGACCTTGCGGGCGCGGGTGAAGCCGGCCTCGTCGGCATGGACGATGCCATGGCGGGCGAGGATTTCGTTCACGGCGTCCTTCTGCGCCGGGTCAATGTCGGCGATGATGAGATTGGTGTTCGGCGTGACGATGAAGGGCAGGTCGAGCTTCGTGGCGATCTCGGCAAAGGCGCTGCGGTAGTGCGGCCCGCCCTCGCGGTCGACAATGCGGCCCATGCTCACATAGACGCTGCAGTAAAGCTTTCCATCGCCCTGCTCATGCCAGCCGAGCGTGTCCTCGACCGTGTCAAACTTCAGCTCCTTGGGCGGGAAGGTTTCAATGCCCGGGAGACGGCGTGCGACCTCGGCGCGGAAACCGTCAAGGCCCATGCTCTGCACGGTGTATTTGAGACGCGCGTTCTTGCGCTCGGTGCGGTTGCCGTGATCGCGCTGGGCGGTGACGATGGCCTCGCAGACATCGACGACGTGGGCGCGCCTCACATAGAGGAGAGGCTGGGCAAGGAACGGGCGGGTGGTAAGCTGACCATGGCTCATGCCAAAGCCGCCGCCCACCGTGATGGTGTAGCCTTCGACTTCCCCGTCCACGACATGCGGCACGAAGCCGACGTCCTGCGAATAAACATCCACATCGTTGCAGGGCTGGATGGCCACGCCGATCTTGAACTTGCGGGGCAGGTACACCTTGCCGTAGATCGGATCGTCTCCCTCAGGCGCGTGGGTGGCCTCACGGACGGCGGGATTGACCTCCGGATCCTTGATCCAGTTCGGCTCCACCTTTTCACCGTCCAGCCAGATGTCGGCGTAGGCGCTGCTGCGCCACAGGAAGCGCTGGCTGATCTCCTCGGTCAGCTTCTGGGTGTCCGCGTGAACCTTGTCCTTGATCGGAGCGGCCGGCCCCATGGTGTTGCGAACCACATCGCCGCAGGCTCCCATGGTGCTGAGGCCGCTGTGGCAGACATTCTGGATCACCTCCTTCAGGCCGCCTTTGAGCACGCCATGAAGCTGGATGCCCTGACGGTTGGTGAGGCGCATGTTGCCCATCGCCTTGGTGCACAGGTCATCATGGATCATCCACTGCCTGGCGGTGATGCGTCCGCCGGGCATCTTGCTGCGGATCATGAAACTCCAGGCCTTGTCGAGCTTCTGCTTGTTGCGCTCAGCCCGCACGTCACGGTCGTCCTGCTGATAAGAGCCGTGATGCTTGAGGAGAATGTTGCTGTCCTCCGGGATGTTGGGGGTGCTGGTGTCAGCGAATTGCTCGGCGAGCTGGCCGCGCAGGCCGGCGGAAGCAAGCTTGATCTCTTCAACGGAGGCTTTGGACATGAGTGGGGGGAGCTAAAATGAGGGAGGCAAAGTTGCTTATTCTCAGGGGAAATCAAGCTTTCAGCCGAGTATTTTTCATTATTGTCTATCGGCTTTATAGACATACAAATTTAACGGTTTTAATAAAAATTAACTCACAAATTCTGTTAAATTTTGAAATTTACGGAAATTTGCGTTAAATTTTGAAATGATTTCGCCTCTTGATCACCTGCTCCTTTCTGCCGAGGGGACCTCCACGGTCCCACTCAAGGAACGGCTCCGGGCTCTTCGGCAATCGCTGCAACAGGCCTGCCAGCAGATCGAATCCCAGATCTCGGCTTTGGATGACCCGGCCAGCACCGGAGTCCCCCAGGCCCCCGCTCCCAGCCCGCATTCAACCTCTCTTTTTGAAACGGCCCCGGTTGGAATCCGTGAAAATCGTCCCTCTGTCGGCAGCATCGAAAAGATCCTTGCCCCTGCTGCCAACGTGCAAATTGACCCACTGCTGGAAAAAGCCACGCTGGAAGAACTCAACGCAGCCCTGAGCCAGGCATTCTCCCAGATTGCAGCCAAACGTGTGTGGTAGAAGTCACTCCAGTTCCTTGAGCTGGATGTGCCGATATTCCATGACTCCCCGGTCCCCTTCCAGTCCGATGGGACCGGTCGCGGGCAGTGTCAGGGCGGCTTCCAGGACCTCTCCGTTGCAGGTGCAGCGGGCGACGCCATCCTTCACGGTGACCTCGATGAGGTTCCATTTCTGCGGCTTGTACTGTTTCAGTTCCAGATAGGGGCCGGCGACCAAGTAATCACGGCATTGCAACTGGGGCTTGCGGATGAAGATGCCGCTGTCGGCATTGACGCTGGCACGGAACTCAAGCTTGAGAACAAAGTTCTTCGGAAACTCCTCAACGGTGTAAATCTGGCCGGTGAGCTTGTCCATTTCCGTGGGAAAGGTGACGGCGATGACGCCATCTTTCACGATGTAGCGCCCGGCATCGGCCGCCTCGGCCTTGCCCTCATGCTTTTCGAGGATGGCACCCGGATTGGGATTGTCCTTCTTTGTCTTCTCCCGGAAGCACCAGCCGGTAAGATCCTTGCCGTTGAACAGGCTTTTGAAGCCTGGATCCGGCTGCCAGTCATCAGCACGGAGCAACGAGGCAAGAAAAAGGGGGAAAAGAAGCAGATGTTTCATGGCTGGAGGGATGACAGAACGTGGCCTATTGAAGAAAAATGTCGCAGTTCGGCAGGACCAGGCGTGCTTTCGCCGGAAGATCCCGCGTTCCGAAAGCCAGAAGGTGCCCTTGCAGCGGAACATTGCCAGCCTGCACCTGACAATTGGCGGGGCAGGCAAAACCTAGGCAGGTCAGAATCGACGACGCGGCCCCTGTCCGCCGGGTTTCCTCGGCGGACCTCCTCCATCTCGCCGGGGCGGCCCTGAGCGTCCCGGTGGCCCGGAACGGCGCGGAGGCCTCGATTCCCCCGAAAAGCCATCGTCCGAGCGGGAACGGCGCGGAGGCCTCGATTCACCTGAAAATCCATCGTCCGAGCGGGAGCGGCGCAGAGGCCTCGATTCCCCCGAAAAGCCATCGTCCGAACGGGAACGGCGCGGAGGCCTCGATTCCCCCGAAAAGCCATCGTCCGAACGAGGACGACCACTGCGGTCGCCCGCAGAACGTCGGCGGGAGGGGCCTTCAAAGCGATCCGGCGACTCCGTGCGTTCATCAGCGACAGGCCGGCGTGGGCCACCAGAACGAGCCCGCCCACGTACCGGGCCGGAACTCTGACTCTCGCCAAACGACCGATCCGTGGGGCGGCTGTAGCGCGCCCGGCCCGTTGGCTTGCCTTTGCCTCCAGGGCGGAAAGCCGGCTTTCCCGGGCGCTTGGAAGCTGGCCGAACGGGCGTAGGGCTGTCGGATTCATCATCCCAGCCGTCTCCCGAAGACTTCGAGGCAGCACCGGCGCCTTCAGCCACGCGTTTCTCTCCTGCGGGTTTGTTACGCCCCGTTGTTCCGGCTTCGCTGAAAAAGCGCTGAATCTCCGTCTGGCTGAGCTCCTTCCAACCGCCTTTGGGCAGTCCCTTGAGTTCCAGCCAGCCGATGCGGGTGCGGGTGAGGCGTTCGACCTCAAAACCGAGCTGATAAAACATGAGGCGGATCTGCCTCTTGAGCCCCTGCTTGAGCACGACGTGGCAGCGATATTCGGTGATCATCCAGGCGCGCTCCGCCTTGGCATGGCCCTCCTCGGTCATCATGCCTTTGACCAGCTTGCTCATGACCGCCTGGTCGAGAGGCTTGTCCACGATGACCTCGTACTCTTTCTCCGCCCCCTTGCTCGGGTGAATGAGATGATGGGAGAGATCTCCTCGATTGGTCATCAGCAGCAGGCCCTCACTTTCCTTGTCGAGCCGTCCGACGTGATGCAGGGACTGGAATTGACGCGGCAGCAGGGCGTAGATGGTCATGCGGTCCCGCTCATCGCTGCGGCTGCAGATGTAACCCTTGGGCTTGTGCAGGGCGATGACGACGGGAGACTCGGCACGGATGGGCTTGCCATCCACGGACACCTCATCCTCGGGCTTCACCAGGGTGCCAAGCTCCTTGATCGTCTTGCCATTGATGACGACACGACCATCAAGAATGATCTGCTCACAGCCACGGCGTGAACCCAGGCCGCACTGGCTGAGGAAGCGATTGAGACGCACAACAAAGTCACGGCGGAACGTGCCGCCGGGCATTTAGGTAAAGGTTACTCAGCCTTGGTTTTGGGCAGGCCGGTCGGGAGACGACCTTCCTTCCACTGACCGCGGGCTTTCATGAGCTTGATGCGCTCACCGCGCTTCAGGACACTGCGCTTGGTGCCGACGGAACCACCGGACGTTTTGAGGCTGCGATGTTGCGACATGACTGAAATAAAAGGGGGTTAAAAAAGGGCGCGGAGAATAGGCGTCCCCGGGGGAAGCGCAAGGAGTTTGTTTTTGCAGGAAAGGCCCGCTTCCAGGGAATCACCCCATTCCGTCCTCCCCGGCGCGGCTCATGACCTCCTGCGAGGTCTTGAAATGCATCTTGGCCACCTGCCGCAACCCTTCTTCGCCCATCGCTTCAAAAAGGCCTCGGGCCCGTTCCTTGACGAGGGGGGACACTCCCTTGGGAAGCTCCACGCCCAGGCGCTGCCCCGTCTGGTCCAGCCACTGGACAAAGCGCTCCCGGGCCAGGATCGACGCCGCGGCCACCGCCGGATCACTTTCCGCCTTGGTCCGCTGGATCAGCTCGATACCCCGTCCCCGCTCCTGAAGAGCCCGTTGCAAGACCGCCGGATTGGCAAACTGGTCGGAAATCGCGGTCGGACAGCCCGGGACCTTTTCCAAAAGCACCTCGATCACCTTGGCATGCCCCCAGGCCAGCAGGCGGTTCAGGTTGCCAAACTTCTCATAGAGTTCGTTGTAGCGTCCGGGGTTGATCTGAATGACCTCCGACCTCAGTCCGGGAACCTTGCGGATCATTTCCGCCAGCTTGACGATCTTGTCATCACTGCCGATGCGCTTGCTGTCCACGGCGCCCAGCTCCCGAAGAGCGTGGGCCACCTCGCGGTCCACATAAACTCCGGCAATCACCAGCGGCCCGAAAAAGTCACCCTTGCCACTTTCATCAATGCCCAGGTGCGGCTGAAACATCTCCGGGTGATGGACTTCCTCATAGCCCAGCTCAGCAACGCCCAGGACCTGGGGCTCGAGCACATTCGTGATAAAATCTTCCGTGTCCTTGCCCTGAACGACAATCTTGGGCCCCTTTTCATAAACCAGCACGTTGACCCTGTTTCGGGAGGCGGCGTAGAGGCAGTAGGGCTTGGATTCAAAGGACCAGCCGGCTTCGGCAAGCAGGCCGCGCAACCGGCCCGCCTGATCGCAGGTCAGAGGCTTGGTGTAGGTGGTCAGGGCAGGCATGGACGGGAGATGCTCTTTCTGAAAAGAACCACGGCTGCGCAAAGCCCGAGGCAGGACAACGCAAACCAGTCGCCGAAACGGGCATACAGCGTCATTTCAGGCCGCCTTGGCACCCGCACTGTTCCCGGCAGGCAGCCTTCAATCAGCGTGCTGCCAGTTTCAGGATCGGCCAGCCTCTGCGTCACCGTGCCCAGGGTGTCAATGAAACAAGTCACCCCGGTGTTGGTCGCACGCACCATCGGGCGACGCAGTTCGATGGTCCGAAACTTGGCGTTGGCCGCATGCACCTCCATCTGCTCGCTCTGCAAAAACCAGCCGTCATTGGTCAGGTTGACGATCATCTGGGGCTGCGGCCGGACAAAACGCCGCGCGAGCCGGCCGACCGTGTCTTCAAAACAAATGAGCGGGATGATGTCCACCGCCGGCCTCTCGAGCTTCAGGGGTTCCGTGCTCTTGCCTGCGTCAAAATCACCGGGAATCACCGATCTCAACAGGGAGAACGGCGGGTGGTCTCCAAATGGAAGATATTCGCCAAACGGCACCAGGTGAACCTTGTGATGCTCCTGCCGACGCCCGTAGGAACCTCGGAACAAAACGGTGGAAACGTGCCCTCCGGGCCCCGGCTCGGAAGTCGGGTAAATTTCCGTTCCGGTCATCAGGCTGAAATCGCCAGCCTTCAGCAGTTCGTTGAAGAAATCTTCATGCCTTGGCAGCCCCCAGCGCTCACCCTGGCCATGAAGATGCACCGGCAGCGCGCTCTCAGGCCAGATCACCAGGTCCGGAGCCTGCCCCGCCCCATCCACATAAAGTTTTGTGAAGGTCTTGAGCCGCTCATAAACCTGTGGAGCAATCCTGCCCGACCAGGCATCCACCTGCGACACATTGGGCTGCACCAGCAGGGTGTGCACCTCCAACACGTCTCCACGCGGCCGGGTCAGCTTGAGCACCCCGTAAAACGCGACCGCCAGCAGCACCACGAACGCCAGGGTCAGGTCAAGCCGTGTCCGGCAGGTGCCCTGTCCCTGGTAAATCGCCAGCTGCCGCCTCAGCGTGTTCCAGCCTGTGCAGGCCACCAGAACCGGCAGAAAAGACAAACCCATCACTCCCACAAGATCCGCCGCCTGGATCAGAACCCGGTTTTGATGCAGGCCAACGCCCAGCCCGTTCCAGCCAAAACCGGTGAAAACCGTCGTGCTGCGCAGCCACTCGCACCCCACCCAGGCGGCGGCGGCCAGCAGGGCGCACCACAGGGATTCCCAGGTGCTCTGCTGCCAGCTGCCACGCGTCAGCTTGTGCCAGTCCGGCAGGGCAAAACGCCGGACAAACCATCCCCACAGCCCCAGATACAACGCACAATAGCCGCTGAGCCCGATGACAGCACCGGCCCCCATCATTTCAGGGCCTATGCCGGCCCACGAATGATCCACGGCCCCCGCCATCACCCGCGACGAATGCCGCACCCAGGCGAGGTTGGGAAGAAAAAAAGCCAGCCA
>Ga0315900_10011401_pt1 | contig 11006 bp, 7 predicted proteins | sample LakEriMetagenome_FD_203521 | JGI IMG/M metagenome (GOLD analysis project Ga0315900, IMG submission 203521) | Freshwater fungal communities from buoy surface, Lake Erie, Ohio, United States - Buoy 12 MA114 | ecosystem: Environmental > Aquatic > Freshwater > Lake > Lake biofilm | place: USA: Lake...
GCCGCATCGACGGCGACCGCACCGACCGTGCCGAGTCCCGCCAGTTCGTTGCGAGGTCGCGTGGCGCCGCGCAGCACTCGATCGAGCTGTGCTTTGCGGGTGGGCGTGATGAAGTACTCGTTGGGCACCAGCGTGAATCCCTGACTGAGCGCGAACTCCTCGGCGCCACTGCCTGAGAGCATGACGTGCGGCGATGCCTCCATCACGCGCCGGGCGAGATCGATGGGGTTTTTCACGTGACGTACGCCGGTCACGGCACCGGCGGCCAGCGTCTTGCCGTTCATGATCGACGCATCGAGCTCGGCGGATCCGTCGTGGGCGAGCACGGCGCCGCGGCCGGCGTTGAACAAGGGGTTGTCCTCGAGCGTGCGCACCGCGGCGCTGACCGCATCGAGACTGCTGCCGCCCGCGGCCAGTACGCCGTAGCCGGCATCGAGCGCCTGCTCGAGTCCCTGTCGATAGGTGGCGCCGTTGTCGGCACCGAGTTCACTGCGGGCGATGACTCCGGCTCCACCGTGGATGGCTATGGCCAGCATGCGTGTCTCCTGGGGGGCGTTCCCGGGCGCGGCGTCCGCGGTCGACAACAGAGCCAGCGAGGCGGCGAGCAGCAGTGTCGTACGCATGGGGCGTCTCCGGGTGTGTTCGGGCTATGATCGAGCAGGCCCAATTGTATCGGGTCGTAAGGGGGGTCCATGCCATTCGACAAGCGCCTCGTGGCCTTGGCGGTCATTCTGCTCGGCGTCGCGTTCACCGTGCCGCCGCTGTTTCGTGGCGCGATGATCGCGCTCGCCATTGTGGCGGCCGTGCTCGCAGCCTTGCCCAAAGGCACGCGCGGTCTCGTATTCGCGACCATGGTGGGTCTCGCCACCGGCGTCGCCTCGATCAACCTGTTCGCCATCGGCATCTTCCAGGGGCCGATCACCAAAGAATTCGGCTGGAGCCAGACCCAGTACGCGCTCGTGACGCTGGTCGGCACGGTCGTAACGGTCGTCTCGTCGCTCTATATCGGCCGGTTGTTCGATCGCCAGGGCGTACGTCGCTGGGCGCTGCTCGGCATCGTGCTGTTTGCGCTTGCGCTGATTTCACTCTACTGGCTCACCCCGAACCCGCTGCACTTCTATGCCGTGTTCGCGCTGATGCCGATCATCGGTGCGGGCACCTCTTCGGTCGCCTACTCGCGGGTGATCGCCGCCTGGTTCGACCGGCGGCGAGGCCAGGCGTTTGGCGCGGCGCTCGCGGGCATCGGCATTGGTGGTGCCGTGCTCTCCTCGGTGTCGCAGTACCTCATCAGCACGGTCGGGTGGCGCGGTGCGTACGTCGGGCTCGGTTTGCTGACGTTGGTGCTGACACTGCCCATCGTGTTCTGGAAACTTCGCGATTCGCCGAGTGACGTGGGCCTCGGACTCGACGGCGATGCGCCGCAGGCCGGCGCTGCGGCCGGTGCGGGCGGGGCGGTCGCAGGTTCCGCGACGGGCGGCCCGGCTGCGCTGCCCGTCGAGCGTTTTGGCTACGACGCGCGCGATTCGCGCCGGCAGTGGCGCTTCTGGCAGATGTTCATCGCCTTCCTGCTGCTCTCGTTCGGCATCGGTGGTGTGCTCATCCCGCTCGTGCCCATCCTGAGCGCACGTGGCGTGACGCCGGAGCAGGCTGCGGCCGTGCAGGGGGCGCTAGGGCTCGCCCTCATCGTTGGCCGGGCGTTTGCCGGCTTCCTGATGGACCGGTTCTTCGCTCCGCTCGTGGCGGCCGCGATCCTGATATTCCCCATCATCGGTGTGACGCTGCTGGCCCTCGACGCGAGCGGCACAACGGCATTGATCGCTGCGGTGTGCATCGGTCTTGCGGCCGGCGCCGAACTCGACGTCATCGCCGTGCTGATCACCCGTTACTTCGGCAACTTTGCCTACGGCGAGAACTACGGCTGGCAATACGCCGCATGGACCTTCGGCTCGGGCACGGCCGTGATCGTCACCAATCGGGTGTTCGACTCGCTCGGTACGCACACCCCGGCGCTGTGGGTGTACGTCGGCATGTTCGTCCTGTCCGGTCTCATGCTCCTGCGACTCGGGCGCTACCCCGAGTTGCCGCGGGCATCAGTAAGCTATGAAAACGATCACGGCCCTTGAAGCCAACACCCGTCTGTGAAAAGCCCAGGGCGATTTAAAGTGCCCGTGAGTCACCTTATCAACTCGCACGGCAACTAAATCGATTTTTGCTACCCAGTGGTCTGCACATCGGTGGTCTATCGCAGGCGGTATAAAAAATTTGCGATGCGGGACGGTCGTCCGGTTAGTGCCTCTTCGCGGTCCGCGAGCTGCAGACCGGTGATCATGGTATTTGCGGCAATCCATCGAAGCGGCTCAGGCTCCCAGTTGCGCGATGCCCGATTCACCCACGGCAACAACGTGCGCTCGCTTTTCACACCCAGCACGAGATCGGCCATGGTGGCACCTGCAAGCGCGCTCGATGTCACTCCGTCTCCGATGTACCCACCCGCAGTTCCGACTCCATCAGCGAAGCGGACGGACGGAAAGTAGTCGCGCGAAACCCCAAGTGCGCCACCCCACACATGGGTGATCCTGACGTCGTGTAGTTGCGGAAAGAAGTCCGTGAGAGTTTTTACTAGGTAGGAGTGTGTCTTCGCGTTTACATCCATCGACGGGTGTATCCGCGACGCCCACTGATAACGGCTGCCGCGACCACCGAAGGCTATGCGGTCATCAGCGGTGCGTTGACCGTAGATCACTACGTGGCGACTTTCGGAAAACGTCTCACGGTAATGCAAGCCGATGTCGCTCCATTGGGCTGGCGAGAGCGGTTCTGTAGCGAGCATTTGGGAATACACTGGAATCATCGTGTTTCGGAATGTCTCGAGCTGCGCCGTAAAGCCCTCAGTTGCCCGAACTACCGCTTCGGCAGTGATGATGCCGTGGTCTGTCGACACCGTGCCGCGTGAGTAGGAGAGCCCGTTGATACCTTCAATGATTATTCCGCCACGACGGATGACGGCGCGAGCAAGACCATTGACAAGCTTCAGGGGGTGGATTGCAGCGCAATGTGGAGTGAATGCACCGGCTTGAATGCCTTCAGCGTTTATGCGGGTCCGTGTGTCCGCCGCGTTTAATGCTGCCCAGTCGGTGTCCGTAGCACCCCACGCGCGATGCCTTGCAACCTCCGCGCGAAGATTGGCGACTTGCCCCGCGTTACGGGCAAACAGGATGGAGCCAGATTTGGCATAGTCGCAGTCGATTCCTTCCTGGCTCGCCCAGATCGCGAGCTCATCGACGACGCGATACATGGCGTGTTGCATGGCGATCGCTCGCTCATTTCCGGACTCACGCGCAATTTTTGGCATGGGGGTGGGGAAAAATGCCGACGCCCACCCGCCATTGCGTCCACTTGCGCCGAATCCAACCTGGTGGCGCTCGATGACTACCACGCGGGTACCCGGGGAGTACCGCAGGAGATGAAGGGCAGTCCAAAGCCCGGTGTAACCACCGCCGATGATCACAACATCCGCATGTTTCGGTAGCGGCTGTCGCTCAATTTCGACTGCGGGGCCGGCGGTATCGTGCCAGAGGGATCTCGCCACAGGTTGGTGATAGCGGGCGAGCATCGTCAGGTTTGCCGGAATGCACGCAGTTCCGGTACGTCGACTCCCTGGTCGAGATCATCAGCAGGAATGGTTGTCCACATGGCTGTCGGCTAAACGCGATACGGGGCGACCCACGGTCATGCGGGCCACCGGGCTTTTCGGTCACGGCTCGCCGAGGTATTCGGCGATGAACGTATCCGCAGGCCGGCGTCGTCCGGCTTTATCCGCGGCATCAATGCGTGAATACGCCTGCTGTATGTATCTCACGCCCAACCAACGTAACGGCTCCCGCTCCCACTGTGAGCCGGAGCTGCGATGTATCGGGGAACTTTCGTAGCCCGTATGCCAACCTCCGATTAACCCAGCAAGCAGTTCGCCCGCCAAGGCCGAGGTCGTAATGCCCCGTCCGCTGTATCCGATCAGCTGCGCAAAACCCGATTGGGAATCGTAATAAACACTCGGCATCCAGTCGCGGGGCACTCCGAGGTAACCGCCCCAAGCGTGCGTGAACTGCAGGTCATGGAGGGATGGCCACCACTCACGCACTGCATCTCGCATCGACTGGAACATTTCCGCCTGCACGGCGGGATGCTCAGGCATCCGCGATCCGAGGTAGTACGGCAAGCCGCGACTCCCGTACAAGATGCGGCCGTCAGCCGTTCGAGTCAGATAGTCCTTCGTATAGGCCTGCGAACAGAGGCTCTCGCCGTTGTCCCAACCGACGGATGCCCACTGGCGCTCCGTTAGCGGCGCACTCAGTACGATCATTGATGAGACCGGTAATAGCGTTCGCCGGAACGCGGGCATGCCCGTCAGGAACGCCTCGCCTGCAGCGACAACCGCCTTCCGCGCGTGGAGTGTGCCGCACCGCGTATGGATCGCCCGATCCCCCCTTTGGCTGATTCCAATCGCCTCAGTACCTTCGTAGATCCGCCCGCCGCGGCGCTCTACAGCCCGCGCTAGACCCCGGACGAGTCGCCCCGGATGCACGCTGGCCCCCGACGGCACCAGTAACCCACCGGTCAGGCGTGACGCCTTGACCCGCGCGTAGGTCTGCTCTGCACTCAGCAGAATGCTGTGATCCTCGAGGCCCAGCCGCTGATATGCCGCAAAAGTCTGCTCCATATCCGCTCGTTGCGCCTCGCCGCGTGCCACCACCAGCATGCCGGTCTGGCGATATTGGGCCTCGATCTGCTCTTCGGCACACAGTCGGCCGATACGGGAGACCATCTGCTGGTGCGTGAGGATCGTCTCACGCGCCCGTGTCGGCCCAAGGCGTTCCACCAGACTGCCCGCGTCGACTGGGAAGCGTGGCGAGCACCAGCCCCCGTTGCGTCCTGAGGCCCCGAAACCGCAGAACGCTCGCTCCACGATCGCTACCGAGAGCGACGGATTGCCACGCAGCAAATGCAATGCGGTCCACAGGCCAGACAATCCCGCCCCGAGTATCGCCACGTCGACAGTCGTGTCGCCGTCCAACGAGGGTCGGACATGCAGTTCCTCACCGCAGTCCTCCAACCAGAAGCTGGGCACGTCGGCGCTCATTTGGCCTCCGAGTCAGGTTGCATGTCTGCAGTAACGCGCAGTAGGGACGTCATACTTTACGGAGTACCCGGTTTAAGAAGATGCGCGTCCGCTCGTCCTTAGGGGTGGACAACATTTCACGCGCGTTACCGGTCTCGACGATACGGCCGCCATCGACGAACAAGGCCTGATCTGCCACCTCGCTGGCGAATCCGATCTCATGGGTCACGACAATCATCGTCATCCCCTCGTCGGCAAGCGTGCGCATGACCCCGAGTACCTCGCCCACTTTCTCTGGATCCAGAGCTGCGGTCGGCTCATCGAGGAGTACGACGCGCGGCCGCATGGCGAGCGCGCGCGCGATACCCACGCGCTGTTGCTCTCCACCCGAGAGCGACGAGGGATAGTCGTTCGCCCGATCACTGAGACCCACCTTCGTCAGGAGGCTCATCGCCAGATCGGTTGCGTCCTGTCGGGTCTGCTTGAGCACGTGCATTGGACCTTCGATCACGTTTTCGAGGGCTGTGCGGTGCGGAAACAAAAGCGCCTTCTGAAAAACCATGCTCAGCTTCCGCCGAATGACCGAAAGTGTGTCCGGCGCGACGACATGCCCATCCACCTTGATGACGCCGGTGTCGTGTGTCTCTAGTCCGTTGATGCATCGGAGAATCGTCGACTTGCCGGACCCAGATCGCCCGATAAGGCACGCCACCTCGCCGGCTGCGACGGAAAAATCGATGCCGCGAAGCACGGAGCGCTCGCCGTAGGACTTGGTGACGCCGGTGAGCTCGATCATCGACGTGTGACCCGTCGCTCGAGTTCGCGGACGGCCATCGCTAACGGAAAGCTGGCAAGCAGGTAAAGCACTGCGATCAGGACGTAGACCGTACCGTTTTTGAATGTCGAGATGGCCAATAATTGCCCAGCACGAGTCAGTTCCATGATGGTGATGGTCGAGGCGATCGACGAATCCTTGAGCAGCATCACGGTGGTGTTCCCGAACGAGGGCAGGGCTGTTCTGACGCCCAGCGGGAAGATGATCCGACTCATGAGTTGCAGCGGCGACATCCCGAGGGAGAGCCCGGCTTCGACCAGCTGCGGATCCACAGACTCGAAGCCGCCCCGGAAGTTTTCGGCTTGGTACACCGAGTACGCCACGCCGAGGCCGATCACGCCCGCGGCAAACGGTTCGAGATCCAGCCCCCATTCGGGCAACACGAAGTAGACGAAAAATAGTTGCACGATGATGGGGATGCCGCGAATCACGTTGATGATCACCGCGCTGACAAGCCGTAATGCGCGCATCTGCGCGCGACCGAGTAGTGCCCAGAGGAGACCTAGAACGGTTCCGAGCAGCAGCGCGCAGATGGTCAGCAGTAGGGTCGTCCCCAGTCCCTTAAGCAGGACCGGAAGAAACTGCACAGCGTCATTGAGGAACCCGCTCATCGGCTCGGCTCCCACCGGCTCGCAATGTCCCGGGCAAGCACCGACCGCGTTCGGACGATTTCGGCGTTCAGGGTGGGAAGGATCGGGTCGCCAAGACGCAGGACGAAGCAGAGATGCTCGACCGTCGGCGGACGAAACTCAGGCACGAGACGCGCATTCCGCTTCGGTCCCACCCTAAGTTGGTATCGCAGGATGGGTTCATCGCCGTAGCCTGCTTCGATTCGACCGAAAGTCAGTTCGCGCAGGATGTCTGCCAGACTGTCGTAGGTTGCGATTTGCCTGACTCCGGCAGCCTGTAACTGGTCTACGAATCGGGTTCCCACCTGTACCCCCACTCGCCGACGCCGGAGTGCGGCGAGGTTGGGGTAGGTGTTGGTGTCCTCCGAGCGCACCACGAGACCGGCAGGATACGAGAGGACTGGCTCGCTGAAAGCCGCGACCTGCTCCCGCTCGCGGGTTCGCAGCAAGGCGGCAGCGATCATGTCTACCTTTCCAGCCCTCAGTGAGGGAATCAGTGCGGAAAACGGCACTATCTCGAACTGCGGCTGCAGTCGCAGCGCGCCGACTACGGCTGTCGCCGCATCGATCATCGAGCCGGTCAATTGGTTGGTCCATGGGTCAACGAAACTGAAAGGCACGCCGGTGGGCGAGGAGCCTACGATCAATTCACCCGGTTGCCGCTCAGAGCGGGCGCATGCGCCCGACACCGCTGCCGCCAAGAGTGCAGTAAGCAGACTGCGCCGTGATGGTGCCGCATCAGTCATCTGACCACCAGTTCACTGGCCGTGCCTCGCCAAGGTTGCGCAACCGCAGGAAATCCGGAATATAAGACGGCCATCGATCACCATAGATTCCGCCATGGATCGCAGCCTGCCACCTTTGGTCGCCCTTCGCGCGTTTGAGGCCGCTGCGCGCCATGGCAGCATGCGGCAAGCAGCCGAGGCGATGTCGGTGAGCCACTCCGTGGTCAGTCGGCATATCCGCAACCTCGAATCCTGGCTCGGCGTGAAGCTGTTTGAGCCCGGACGCCGCACCGCGAGCCTGACGCCGGAGGGTCAACGGTATTTTCGATCGGTCTCCGGAGCACTGGATCGTATTTCGGCGGCCACCGATGGAATTCGACCCAACAACCTGGCGCGCGTCCTGAACATCTGGTGCGTGCCTGGCCTTGCGTCGCGGTGGTTGGTGCCGCGACTCGGTGCGCTGCGCGCCCTCGTGCCGCACGTCGAAATCAGCATCCGACCCACCCTCGATGTTCCCGATCTGGCGAAGTACGAGGTCGACTTGCTGATCGGTTTTGGTCATATCGAGGTCGACGGTCTGCTGCAAACGGAACTGACGGTGCCACGGGTGGTGCCCGTCGCAAGCCCTGCCTTTATCAAGCAACACCCGGGCATCAAGCAGCCGCGCGACCTCATGCGGATTCCGCTGCTGCATGAGGTATCCGCCGATTATTGGCGGCAGTGGTTCGAAGCCAACGGCGTTTCGCACACCACGCCCTTGAAGGGCCCCCGCCTCTGGTACCTCAACAGCGTCCTCGATGCCGCGCAAAACGGCCAAGGCGTAGCTCTCGCGCCTGAAATTGTGGTTTCCGATGCGCTCAAGAGCGGCCAACTGGTCGTGCTCACGGATAGCCGGATTCGCCTCGGGTGCTACAACCTCTACATCCGCAAGAACACACCCGCGAGTGATGCGCTCACCAAGCTGCGCGAGTGGCTGATCGCCGAGTTTGAGGATTTTGAGAAGCGCCACTGGGTCACCTAGCGCCGCGTCCCGCCATCGATTGCAAGAAATCCGGGACACGCAATGCTGACCGGCCGATTCACGCACTCCACTTCCGATCGGGTGTCATTCGCGGGGATGCGCAGCCCGCTTGTGAGCCCCAACCGTACAATGGCTCGACGCAAATCGACCGTCTCGGCCCCCTCCGCGGCGAGGCAAGCATGAGCCGCTCGACCGCTACGCTCGCCAGCGATGGATAACCGCGTGAATGCACCGCCTGCCCGACGGCGGTGGGGGCATCGGATCATTCAGAAAGTCACTTGCAGGCCTGCACGCACGACCGGCCCGAACTGCTCGAACCCGCCTGCCGTGGCGGAGATCGCCTGGGTCCCCTCCATCAAGGGGAGCTTGGCATCCGCTAGGTTGGTGACGCCGAGCGACGCAACTGCAACTTGTCCGGAGGCGATCTCGAAGGTGTAAGACGCTGAAACGTCGTGGTAAAAGCGCGATCCGGTTTCGCCAGGAGAGGCGAGTTCACGGCTGATCCCCGGCGATCGATCGGTGAGGCTCTGACTAGACTGGTATCTGCCCTGCCATCCGAGCTTCACGGGGCCGATCGCGTAGTTGAGCTGTGCTACGCCTTTGTATCGCGGGAACCCAAGGAACCCTTCCCACACGCGGAACTGCTCCGGTCTCGCCTGGAACGTGAAGATCCTGAACGAGTCCATGTAGTTGAGCAGTAAGTTGGCCGACAACGCCCCACCACCCACCTGCCTCGTGTAGAACATCTGCAGGTCAAGACCGGTGGTTTCGACCTTCGAGGTGTTGACGTAGGTGCTGCGACCGCCTGTGATCGCAAAGAAATTGCTGCTGGCGGGATTGCTCTCCCGAATCAGCAAGGAGCACAACGCCGGATCCGGCCCCCCCGCGCGGTCCACGCAGTTGTTCGCAATGTCCTGCCCGGAGAGGAAGCTGATCGCATCCTTGATGCTTATGTCGTACCAATCCAGCGTGACCTGCAACCCCGGCACGAAAGACGGTGACAACACCATCCCCGCCGTCCAGCTATCGGAGGTCTCAGGTCGCAGATCAAGGTTTCCCGAAACGTTGAATTGAATTCCCAAACCGCCTGTGATCGGCGTAAATCCTTCACGCCGCCCGAGGGCCGCGCAGTTCGCCGCACGGTTCGGGTTGCGGGAAAGATTGGCCTGCGCACACGGGTCTTGGATGTTTACTGTCTGACCTTCGCTCGGCCGGAAAGACTCAAAAATATTAGGCGCACGGATCGCTCGCCCTACCGTGCCGCGAAGGCGCAGTCCGCTGAGGGGCTCCCAGATCGCGCCGCCCTTCCAAGACGAGACGTCGCCGGCCGTGCTGTAACTGGCGTGCCGAAAGGCGCCCTCAAGCGATAGCAGTTCAGCGAACGGCACCGCTTTAAGAAGGGGTACGTCGACCTCCGCAAAAAACTCGGAGACGGTGAAGCCCCCTTTGTAATCCGCCGACACCGCCTGCGTGGTACGACCCTCCCTGATCAAAGGATCGTTAACACGCCCGTTGCGCTCGTCGCGATACTCGGCGCCGGCGGCGAAACGGACGCCGTTGCTGCCTGAGATGCCAAAGAGGCTCGCCGTTTCACCCGAGAGCGTGAGGCCGGTCGTGAACTGCTCGACAAACGCGCTCGAGACAGTCGTTGCGCGGACGTATTCGCGCGCTGCCGTGGAGCTTGCGCCGGCGCCAAACGGATTGTACGGGGCGCAGGGCGAGGTGCCGACCACCGCCGGACGGACATATCCGGTGGGCTGCAGCGCCGGCACGTCAATGCGGCACTTGATCCGCTGATCGACCGGGTCGACCACCGCATCGAATGCCGCGCGATAGTTTGCCGTCAGCACGCGATTCAGACCTGTAAAGGTTGCCTCGGTACGACCGTGACTTGCATACAAATCGTAAGAGAGGTTGGAGATGCTGTTGATCCACTCGCCCTTGATGCCGCCGAGGAACGAACGGCTGTTCCGTTCGACCCGGCTCGAGCGCAACCCTACGTCGACGAACAAGCGGTCGAGTTGCAGCGTGGTCACACCGGCAGCGATTAATTGCTGACGGAAGGCGCCATTAAGAAAGGCGTTCTGGGCCACGTTGATTGGGATGGCGGTCTGGGAGACGGGCTGCCCGACACCTAATGATGATGTGTCGTTGTAGTCGGCACCAACGTACGCCTCCATACTGTCGTTCAGCCGGTATGAGAAACGCAGATTTGCGTTGTATCGCTCGATGTCCGGTACGACCTGGATCGAGTCGTCGTAGCGGAAGCACTGCACGCCGCAGTTGTCATACACGCCGAACAAACCGCCATCTGTGAAGCGAGGCGTCGGGGGGCGCCGGGTGGTCCCGTCGGGGTTGAACATGAACGCACCTAGGCCGCGCGTCTCGTTGCGGATACCGACAAGTCCGTCCCCGGACAGGCGGAATGTCTCGGAGTTCGCGACAAGGATCTGGTCAGGAATGCCGTCGTTCGGCCCAGTGTTGGCTGGGTTATTCATCAAGTCGTAATCAGCCATGTCTGCTCGACGCGGCGTGATCGCAGCAACTTTTGCATAGTTGGCAGCGATCGTGATATTCCCGCGGTCGTCTCCGAAATTCTGACCGAACATCACACTGCCACCGGTCGTCTGGCCCTCGCTGCTTTCAGTCGGCCGCGAACCGTCGAGTGATACGGAGATAC
>Ga0315900_10011408_pt1 | contig 11005 bp, 8 predicted proteins | sample LakEriMetagenome_FD_203521 | JGI IMG/M metagenome (GOLD analysis project Ga0315900, IMG submission 203521) | Freshwater fungal communities from buoy surface, Lake Erie, Ohio, United States - Buoy 12 MA114 | ecosystem: Environmental > Aquatic > Freshwater > Lake > Lake biofilm | place: USA: Lake...
GATAATCTTCAATTTTTCTAATTTCTTTACCCGCTCGAGTGTAGGTGCGGGCGACAAACCTACCTGATTACTCAACTCAAGGTTTGTTATCCTTCCTGATTCTTGTATCAGTTTTAAAATTTTATAGTCAATCTCGTCTAACTTTTCTGCGGCTGCGCTCATGTTGTAAAAGTATTAAATGAATATCTTCCCTGCAATGCCATCTGCATTTAACCATGCTTTTGTATGAAGCATAAATGCAGTATCAGTTTCTTTTATTATTTTCTTTTCTCTGTAAATGAGCGATTGCTGTTGAAAATGCTGCACATATTTTTTGCCTAACATAATTAAGTCTTTCTTAGAAACTCCCCATTTTGTTCTCAATCCTGTAAGAACTAGCTCGTTAAACCGTATCTTTTCATCTATCATTTCTACTTCCATTTCAGGTTTTCCAGATGCAATTGCCCGCATATACTTTGTATTATTGGGCACATTTATACTTCTTGATGTTCCATTAAAAGAGTGTGCCGAAGGACCAATGCCCAAATAATGAGCACCTTTCCAATAAGCTGAATTGTGTTGAGCAATACCGCCCATTTTTGCAAGATTTGAAATTTCATAATGCTCAAAACCATTATTTGCTGCCCAATCTTGCAAAATTTCAAATTGGTCAGCACTTTGGTCATCGCTTATAGATTCCACTTTTCCTAAGGCAATTGCTTTTGCCAGCGGCGTTTTGGGTTCAACCGTTAGGCTGTAACAAGATAAATGATTAATCGGTAATTCCTTAGTAATGTCGAGTTGATTTACCCAATCTTTATTTGTTAAACCTTGAATTCCATAAATTAAATCGATGCTTATGTGAGAAAAACCTGCACTTTCTGCAAAATTGAGGCAATCGTAAGCTTGCTGCACAGTATGTGCTCTGTTCATTGATTTCAGATTGGCTTCACGAAAACTTTGGATTCCAATGCTCAATCTGTTTATTCCTAAACTCTTTATTTCTTTTAAATAATTAAATGTTAAATCATCGGGATTGGATTCAAATGTTACCTCAATATTATCATTCACTTTGTAATTTTTATGAATGGCATTAAATATTGATGAAACTTCTCCCGCTGTAAGTCTCGATGGTGTTCCTCCTCCAAAATAAATTGATGAGATTGGTGCAGCTAAATAATCTTTTCGAATTTCAAGTTCAGCTACTAGCGCCTCTACTACTTGTGATTTGTACTTGATAGAAGTACTAAAATGAAAATCGCAGTAATTACAGGCTTGTTTGCAAAAAGGAATATGAATGTAGAGCAATGCGATATTTTTAATACAAATATGCCATAAATTAAGTCTTTTGCTTTTTCTTTTTTGCCGCTGGAAATAGAATGTTGTTCAAGATAAGTCTGTAACCAGGTGAATTAGGATGCAATGCTAAATCAGTTGGCGGGTCTCCAACTTTGTGTTCATAATCTTCTGGGTCGTGGCCTCCGTAAAATGTCCATGTGCCTTTTCCAAATTCACCGTGAATATAACGCGCTTCGTTGGCTGCTTTATTTTCGCCCATTATCAGCACGTTCGATTTGATATAAGGCTTCATAAAAGCAGTGGTTTGCCCCATAAAACCTTTGATGATGCGCTCATGATTTTGACATAACATGGTTGGCACAGGGTCCCATTTTGCAGAAAATTCAAACAATCCGAAATAATCTTCTTTTTCAGGAATACGTCTGCTTTGAGTAGCATCAATGTTCGAAAATTCGTATTCCATAGGATTGGCGCTCAACGTGAAATTCTCGAATGCAAAACAATTGTTAAAGTTTACTTTGCTCTGCATTGCAGGGTCAGCTGGGTCGCCATCAAACATTGATTCACAAATATCAACACCATCGGCGCCTAAGGCAATATCATAGCTATCAGTTGCTGAACACATGGCAAATGTAAAACCTCCGCCCGCTGTAAAATCTCTGATCTTCTTTGAAACGGCTAATTTCAATTCAGAAACTTTATTGAAACCTAATTTACTTGCCAGTGCTTCTGCACTTTTTTGATTGTCAATATACCATTTTACATTTCTATAGGCTGCCCAGAAACGACCATATTGACCAGTAAAATCCTCATGATGCAAATGCAGCCAATCATACAAAGGCAATTTGTCAGACATGATTTCTTCGTCGTAAACCACGTCGTAAGGAATTTCGGCATACGTCAATGCTAAAGTCACGGCATCATCCCAAGGTTGCTTGTCTTTGGGCGAGTATACTGCAACTTTAGGAGCTTTCTCGAGCTTTATGGCATCCATGTTTACCTCTGGACTGGCTACTTCAGCCAAAATAGCATTTGCCTGTGCATCTGCAATAATGTTATAAGATACACCTCTTATAATACATTCACTTTCAAGTGATTTTGAATGTGAGCTCATAAAACTCCCACCTCTATAATTAACCAGCCAATACAAATCTACTTCTTGTTTTAGTAACCAATAAGCTACACCATATGCTTTTAAATGATTTTTCTGGCTTTCATCCATATTGATTAACAAGGATGCAGCATTCGACTTTTGAATTAAAACAGCAATCAAACAAACAGCAATTAAAAATATTTTTTTCATAACACTGTTTCTTTTAACGATATCAATTAGAATTAGTTGTGTTAAATTTTGATAAATTTATCAGAACGGAAATTCCTCTACATTTTTTGGGAATCCTCCAAAACTCTCATTCATTTTTGAACCTACTGTCATGGTAGAAGAAGTTTCATCGAAAGATGTATTAGGCTTTAAACCAGCACCTAAATTATAAGCAGGTTCATCATCTAAGTCTCCGAATTTAGCAAGATTGTTTACATACTTCAAAGGAACAACTCCTAAAGCACCGTTTCTGTGTTTAGCAATATGCACCTCTGCATAATTTGCAGTGCTCCTTCCTTCTTCCGTTTCAGTGAGATTATAATACTCTGGGCGATAGATAAACATAACCATATCCGCATCTTGCTCAATAGCGCCAGATTCACGTAAATCTGAAAGTTGAGGAATTTTTGGACCTCCGCGTTGTTCTACATTTCGGCTCAATTGGGATAAAGCAATAACTGGAATCTCCAATTCCTTCGCAATTCCTTTTAAGGCCCTAGAAATTTGTGAAATCTCTTGTTCTCGATTTCCTCCTTTGCTTCCATCAACACCAGCAGTCATCAATTGGAGGTAATCTATAATAATCATTTCAATATTATGGTTTGCTTTCAATCTTCTGGCTTTTGCGCGCAATTCGAAGATATTCAAACCTGGAGTATCATCAATAAAGATGGGAGCTTCAGTTAATTCACGAATTTTTGTATCCAATTGATGCCATTCATGATTTTCTAAATTTCCTTTTCTTAATTTATCGCTATTTAATTCTGTTTCACCGGAAATCAAACGCATTACCAATTGCACGCTCGACATTTCCAGAGAAAATACAGCAACTGGTTTTTTAAAATCAACTGCAGCATTTCTGGCAAGCGACAATACAAAAGCTGTTTTTCCCATACCTGGGCGCGCTGCTAAAATTACCAAATCCGATTTTTGCCATCCAGCTGTTATTCTATCTAACTTCATAAAGCCTGATGGGACTCCACTCAATCCATCTTGCTGTTGACCGGCTTTTTCAATTTGCTTTTTAGCTTCCATGATGAGCTCGCTCATTTTGGAAAAATTTTTCTTGATATTTCCTTCAGCTACTGCAAAAAGATTCTTCTCAGCCTTGTCTAATAATTCCAATGCATCTGTACTTTCTTCGTAAGCATCTTTAATAATTTCGGAAGATACTTTAATGAGTTCTCTCTGGATTTGCTTTTGGTTTAGAATGCGTGCATGAAACTCAATATTTGCTGTAGAAGCAACTCTGTTTGTGAGAGATGTAACGTAAGAAACACCACCAACTAAATCGAGCTCTCCACGCTTTTTTAACTCTTGAACAACTGTTAAAATGTCTACAGGTTTAGAATCTCGGAACAATTGAAAAATAGCTCCGAATATTTTTTGATGCTCTAATTTATAAAAAGTATCTCCTTTGAGTGAATCAATAACATTTGCCAATGAATCTCTGTCGAGCATCAAAGCTCCTAAAACGGCCTCTTCAATTTCTATAGCTTGAGGAGGCAATTTTCCTATTGCAGCATCGTAAACATTAGCATTTACACCAATTGTAGTTCTTCTTCTATTCTGGGCAGAGGTATTATTAATATTTTCCATAAGGTGCTACAAATATAATTGAGAGTGACGCCTTACCTACTTTTAGCCCAAAAACTATTTACTTAAACCTGTGCTATTTAAAAAAATCACTAAAAAACTTATGAACAGATTTACCAATCGTCCTTCTTTTTTACGGGTTCAGTTTCAATTGCTTTTTCAAGACTTTTAATCAATTCTTTAATAAAACCATCCGTTTGATTAAGGTATAATGCAAAATTAGGGTCATAATTAGTTGCCTTACTATCCATCCAGCGCTCTAAAGGGTAATATGAAGTTTGTTGCCAACTGAAGTTTGTTATTTCATATTTAAATTTCCCGTCTTTACAAAATATCTTGTACTTATAATTTACCAAACCTGCATCAACCATAGGTGCAGGTTGTTTTTTAGAGTTTGGCTCAGGACGACTTATTTTAAAACGATATCCACCTTCAATGATACGCGCTTCAGCATCCGCTTTTTTCACCGCATCAATCGGATTCTTAAAAAATACTTTTGTCCATCTTAGTGCCCTGTTATACAAAGTATCTTTATTCAACCCCGGCTCTTCTACCACATCAGTGTAGGTAATTAAATTAGTTACCTCATCAATAGGCATCTTGGGTGTTTGCACTGGAGCATTCTGAGCGTTTAATGCAGAAGTTCCTACTAAAAAAAGAAAAAGAGTTTTTAAAACTGTTGCTTTCATTATCGTTTTTTTGTGAATCGTAAAATTAGTCAGCTAAGAACCTAGCTAACACGAAATAATTAAAAACTATTCAGAGAGTTTTTAACACCTTATTTATTGTTTTTCCCAATTACACTTCCACTTGGTATCAAAGCTCCTTTTTTAACCACAACTATGCCTTCCACAATGCAATATGTTTCTGTCTCAATGTTGGTAAGACTTTGGTCACCTTTTATAGTTACATTGTCACCAATCCTACAGTCTTTGTCTAAGATTGCTTGTTCAATATGACAACCTTTACCAACTCCCATAGCTATTTCACCTTTATGTAAAATAATTTCTTCTAATGTTTGATAAAAATCATTTCCCATTAAAATGGAGTTTTTAATCACTGCCTTCTCTCCAATTCTCGACCTTACCCCGATTACAGACTTATCAATACTTTTAGCGTGAATAATACAACCTTCGGCTACTATAGACTGACTTAGTTTGGTGCCAAAAAACTTTGAAGGCGCCAAGGCTCTTGCACGGGTGTAGATTCTTCTTTGATTGTCAAATAAGTTAAATCTTGGCAAATTATCGCATAACTCCAAATTAGCTTCATAGAAAGAACGAATATTACCAATGTCAGTCCAATAATCATTAAATTGATAGGAGGCAACGTTATAACCACCCTTAATTGCAGCAGGAATAATGCCTTTACCGAAGTCTGTAGCATCCGGATTTTCTGCAAACAATTTCTTCAATGCTTCTTTTTTGAAAATATAAATTCCCATGGAAGCTAAATACTCTTTTCCCTTTTTCTTGAGCGCTGAAGGAACTGGAGATTTCCATTGAGATAATATATCTTTTGCCGGTTTTTCTATAAATGATTCAATGTACGATTGCTTATTTACTTTCATAATACCAAAGTCTGGGGCGTCACGATCGTCAACGGGTATTGTTGCAATGGTTAAATCTGCTTTTTGGTCAATATGAAAATCTGCCATTAACTTAAAATCCATTTGATACAATTGATCACCGCTTAGTATGAGCACATAATCAAAATCGTGAGGTGCCAAGTGGTGCATGCTTTGGCGAACCGCATCTGCCGTTCCTTGAAACCACTTATCACTGTTGGGTGTTTGCTCAGCTGCAAGTATATCCACAAAACCACTTCCAAAACTATCGAAAGTATAGGTGTTTTTAATATGTCTGTTGAGTGATGCAGAGTTAAACTGCGTAAGTACAAACATTCTTTTTACACCCGAGTTGATACAATTGGAAATCGGAATATCAATTAATCTATACTTACCTCCTATTGGAACCGCTGGTTTCGAGCGACTTAGCGTTAACGGATACAAACGACTTCCTTGTCCGCCGCCTAATATCAAACAAACCATTTTAATCATTCCTGCCATACTTAGTAAGTTTTAGTGTGTAATTTTTAAATAAATATCTGTGTATTTCTGCGCCGATTTAGCCCAACTATAGTCTAAATCGGTAATTTTTTCTCTTAATTCCCAAAGTAATTCTTTTCGCTCGTACAACAATGCAGCTCTTTTAAATGCACCAATTAAAGCATCAATTGAAAAGTCATCAAACCTTAATCCTGTTCCATTTCCTGAACTGATATCAATTACAGTATCTGCAAGACCACCTGTAGTTCTTACAATTGGAATAGTTCCATATCTAAATGCGTACAATTGATTTAATCCGCAAGGCTCCACACGGGATGGCATCATTAAAAAATCACTTCCCGCATACAGCTGATGCGACAAAGCTTCGTTGTACTCTATAGAAGTATCAAAAAATGAAACAAATTGATCTTTCATTTTCATGAAGGTATTTTTCAATGCTGGGTCGCCTGTACCTAAAACAACAAACGATGCCCTTCCTCCATCATATAAAAATTTCGCAATTGCATCTGGAATCAAGTCTGCGCCTTTTTCACTTACCAATCTTCCAATAAATGTAATTAATGGTAAATCCTGTCGCACATTAAAACGTTGCATCAACACGTTTTTATTTTCTCTTTTAAACTCATTAATGTCTTGATTCATTCTAAATGAAATTAAAGGGTCTGATTCAGCATTCCAAACATCTGTATCAATTCCATTTATAATTCCAGTTGCTTTTCCCATTTCATTGCGAATCAACCATTCGAGCCCATTTGCAGATTGCAATAATTCCATTAAATATCCCGGAGAAACGGTTGTAAGTTGCCAGCAACATTTAATTCCACAAGCCAAAGGATTAATTGAATTTCCCCATTCTAACAATCCACTGGTATTGGCGTCGTACCAGGGCAATAAGTATGCTTTAGACCATGAAAAAGCACCATGATACATTCCATTGTGTATGGTAAAAACAGTTGGAATGTGCGCCAAATTTCTGTATTCTGGACAATGTTTTACCATAAAAGGAATCAATCCTGTATGGTGGTCGTGGCAATGCAAAACATCAACAAATTGAGGTAATTGCTGCACAAATTGCAAAACAGCTTGTTGAAATACAAGGTATCTTTCTATTTCATCAGAATATCCATAGCCAGTTTGGGCATCCACATAAATTCCTTCACGATCAAATAAACCTGGTACATCTACCGAAAACAATTCAAATCCTAAATCCTCACCAATATTTTTATGAATGGAAAATGGAACTTGAACACCTGCCATACGCACCATTCCATTGTATATATGTCCCCAAGGTTGTTGAACAATCCATTTTTGCCTGTACTTGGGCATTATCACTGCAGTATCAATTCCTGCCTGATTTAAATATTTTGGTAAAGCTCCGGCAACGTCTCCAAGTCCTCCTGCTTTGGCAGCCGGATAACATTCTGCGCTGACATGTAAAACCTTCATTACTAAATTTTTAAATTTATAAATCTAAAAACAATTTTAAACAATAACCTTTTAAACTTTATGAACTCAGTTGATAAATGTCAATTAAAAAGAAAATAATTTTAATTACTACCGAGTTAAAAACCTAACTGCAGCTGACAATATATAATTGACAATATATAATCTTGTAGTTCTAGTATTCTGCTATCTCTTTATTGCTTTAAAAAATGCATTTCCAACTTTAACATTATAAATTCCAGTAGAATAAGTTGTTAAGTCGAGCTGATATTGAAAATCTTTTACATCTTCCTTAAAAAGTAAATTTCCCAATAAATCATACAATTCAATATCACCCAATTCTTTGTTTGAAATTATATGAAGCGCATTTTCTGTGGGATTGGGATATAATTTAATACCTGATAATTCAGTAACATTTTTAATTCCTGTAAAAATATTCACAGTATCCAAAGTTGTAATTTCACCTAAGGTTAATGACCTGTTGTATAAGTAAATATCATCAATTTTCCCGCTAAATCCTTGTGGTAAAAAATCTGAACTTCCAATCTCAAATTTTTCATTCATAATATCGTATGTTAAATTTGTAGCATTATAATTAACATTGTTGCTTGCTTTCAATATTCCATTAACAAACAAGCCGATAACTGGCTCCCCAAAGTTTGCATCATAAGTTAGCGTAAAAGTATTCCAATCTGTTGGACCAGGATTCCAATCTGGTAAATTTCCAATTACTGTATTTCTTAAAGTTAAACTCGTTTGCAAAAGTCCATTGGTTCCTTGTAAAGTATTATTATTGAAAACCCCACCTTTTAAGATTAATACATTACCCAATTCTCCTTTTACCATTCGTAAGTATGATTTCCCATTGTTCAATAAATTAAATTCTGTGTTCAATGCTAAATTAGACAACCAATCGTCGTTTAACTGGATTCTACATGTTAAAGTAATTTGTCCATTTTCTGCACCTGCAAGCAAACTTCCATTGGCACTAAAGTCAAAGTTAATGGTTTTATTCCCCTCAAATAAAGCCGCATTATTGTCTATTCCGTTTCTATCACTTGTTAAACTGGCCGTATTTTCAGTGAGTATAGCCTGTGTTGCCGAAACATCAGAAAAATCACCTCCAAACTGCATTCCTAATAGCAAATCAGCAAATGGTATTTGGGCATTTATATTCAGATAATAAATACAGCATAAAATAAATGTAAGTGCTTTTTTCATGTAACAATATGTTAGAAAGTTCACAAAAGTAATGAATGCGAGTTATCTTGCGGTTAAATAATAAGAGGGTGCATAAATAAAATCGCAAAATTCAATTATCCGTTTGTGTTGTTGCTAGCCTCTATAGAAGACGCCCCAATTTCCAATACTCAAATAACTCCATTACCAACAAATGGCATGGTAGAGTTTCGTTCTGATCATATTTATGATGTTGAGTCACCTCTATTTAGGCATTGCCAGATATTGCTTTCCAAGCAGCTGGCAATGCTTTTACAATATCGCCAGCATTCATAGCAATTTTTCCAAATTCTTCTGCTGCAATATCTCCGGCTAATCCATGCACAAATACACCCAATCTTGCTGCATTCAATGCCGATAGTCCTTGCGCCAGCAAAGCTGTTATTATTCCACTCAGCACGTCACCGCTGCCGCCTTTGGCCATTCCATTGTTTCCCGTACTATTAAAATAAATAACACCCGATGGACTACACACTGCCGTATAAGCTCCTTTCAACACCACAACTGTACCCGTTTTCATGCTTAAGTTTCTGGCATTTTCTAGTCTTTCAAAACCAATATTGGCCTTCTCGCACAACCTGTCTAATTCTCCCGGATGAGGAGTAAGCACAGTATTGCTTGGCAAAAACGACAGCCAAGTTGGGTTTTCAGCCAGCAAATTCAGGCCATCCGCATCAATCAACAAATTCCCATTTACGGTTTGAATCAGGTATTTAAGCAACTTTCCTGTTTCTTCATGTTTACCCGCGCCTGGACCAAAACCAATGGCCGAAAAATGTTCTGCATTAAAACTTCCGCTTACCTGCCATTCACTTTCAGATTCAAAAATCATAGCTTCGGGCACAGCTGTTTGTAAAACCATATTGGCATTTGCAGGAATGTAAGCACTGCACAAACCAGTTCCGCTGCGCAAACAAGCCTTTGCAGCCAAAACCATTGCACCCATTTTCCCTTTTGAACCACCCACCAAAAGCGCATGTCCGTTGGTCCCTTTATGTGCAAAATTGCTTTTATAAGGCAACATTGCTATTAAATCGCTTTGCAATGTGTACTCATAGGTACCTAAAACTGCAGCATGAAGCATAGCTAACTCATTTACCTTTAAACCAATATCTAACACTTGCCACTCACCCACCCATTTTTCACTTTCCGCAAATAAATACATCAACCTTGGTGCATGAAAACACAAAGTAACATTTGCTTGCAGCGCCATAGCTTTGTCGGGCATTGGCATATCAGCAAAAAATCCACTCGGAATATCAATCGCAACTTTAAACATTAAAATCTTGTTAATATCAGATATTATGTTGGCCGTATCTTTTTCCAGTGGCCTGTTAAGACCAGCTCCAAATAAGGCATCAATTAGTACATCCGCATTAGCAATTTCATCAATAGTAGCCTTATTCAAGAGAGAAAAACTTCCAAACTTTGTTACAAACACCTCTCTTTTTAAAGCATTATCGCCACTCAATTGCTCACCAGGCAAAGCAAACACCCGAACATCACTTCCAACTTCCTTCAATAAACGCGCAATTACCCATCCATCACCACCATTATTTCCTGTACCACACAAAACAGCAAAACTCTTTTTTGCAGGAATGTGATTCATTAACCATTCAAAACATTTCTTAGCGGCTCGTTCCATCAAATCAGCCGATGAAATCCCTTCGGCTTCTATCGTAAACTGGTCTGCAGCACGTAATTGTTGGGAAGTAAGTATTTGCATGTAACAAAAGTAATGTAAATTTGGGCGCTACCCTGTGGGCCCGTGCTATCGGCCGTAGTCCCTGCGGGCGCTACTTGCCTCTATCACTAGCGCGGCTGCAGTAATAAGTTGAAACAATGTATTTTCATGTTTCCTTGTAATTATATTTGTACTGCTTATCAAACCTATGAAACATATTTTAAAAAAATTAGTGCTGGGAAAACCAACGTTCGATAATGCCATAGAAGTAGGCGCAATAAAAAAGCGAAAACAAAACATTAAGGCAATTTGGAATAACGACCACCAAGATGATGTAGGTATTGAAAAAGTGTTTCGTTTATTTCTCGCTGCTTCA
>Ga0315900_10011411_pt1 | contig 11002 bp, 8 predicted proteins | sample LakEriMetagenome_FD_203521 | JGI IMG/M metagenome (GOLD analysis project Ga0315900, IMG submission 203521) | Freshwater fungal communities from buoy surface, Lake Erie, Ohio, United States - Buoy 12 MA114 | ecosystem: Environmental > Aquatic > Freshwater > Lake > Lake biofilm | place: USA: Lake...
CGAATGAGCCCGGTTCACCAGCCCTGAGCCCGTAACCAGCGGAGGAGAAGTTCGTCGCCCGGAGTGGCAGCTTCCGGTTGGGGACGGGCAATCAGGGAGAGATCCTGGGCTCGTGTCATGCGGCGCGTGAATTCCTCCCGGGCACTGGAATCTGCGGTCAGTTTGGAGCCCGACACGGACGGTGCGATCACCACAACATCCCACTCTTGCTGGCCGAAAGACAGCGAGTGATTCAGGATCCAGCTGTAGCTGGAGATCTCGCGGTTCGACGGATTCCCCGCCGGGATCACAGGTTCGGGAATGCAGACCAGAACCAGGTCAATCTCTGGATTGCCACGTACCTGGCGTGCCGCCGCCTCGATCTCGCCCAGAGTCTGGCCCTCGACTTCCCAGCGCTGGACGGCGAGCTTGAGTTCAGGGCGCAGGCCTTGTGCTGCCTTGGCCAGAAGTTCATCCGCAGGGGGCATGGCCAAGACTCGCAGCACCTGGTTGGCGTCCCGCCTTGCGCGGCACTTGGGGGTCGCTGGATGGGGAGGATCCTCCGGAGCCAGCGGGGGCTCAGCGCCTGAGATCGTCCTGGCCAGGAGCCGGGCGGTGAGTCGATGTCCATCCATGTTGGGGTGGATCTCGTCGCTGAAGAGCAACCTCCAAGTCCGGGGTTCCAGCATCCGCAGGGTTTCGAACGCCTGAGCGACATCGCACAAAGGGGCGGCTTGTTCCGCGGCGGTCTCGGACATCAGCTGACAGAACTGTTGGAAGCGGTCTCTCGGACGCCCCGGATTCTCCATGATCCCGTTGGGGGTGCACAGAATCATCTCAGCCCCCCCCGCGCGGCACTTTTGCACCAGGCTCACCAGGTTCGCCCGGAACTGCGTGGGATCCAGGCTTCCCATGTCATTCAGCCCAAACATCAGGCAAACCAGGTGCGGTGTGTGGGAGAGCACATCTCGTTCGAGACGTTTCAGTCCGTCGTTGGTCGTGTTGCCGCTGATTCCGGCATTCACCACCTCAATCGGGGTGTCCGGATACTGGCTGCTCAGGATGAGTTGCAACATTTCCGGGTAGGCCCTGCGGCCGCCCGTGTGATAGTAGACTCCTGTCACGCTGTCTCCGAGGCAGACGATCCTGGTGGACGCCCGGGAGGCAAGACGCTCTCTGGTTTTGGGGATCAGAGAATCCTCGGCGCCGAGTCTCGGACTGAGCAGGAAGAGGCTCCCGAGCAAGACGAGCCAGAAAATCACGGCAACACGCCGTCTGGTTTCGGGGGGAAGAGAGGGCTCGACAGAATTGGCCCCGTCGAAATCCGAGAGACGGGGTCGGGCGGAATTGAGGTTCTGCATGCGATTTCCGCGATGGGGAGTCCGTTCGGAACGAGGCCCGGAACGATAGTCCATTTGCTCTGAGTCATCCAGTTGGCGAAGACCTTGCTGTACCGGGCTCGGAAGTTTAGAATCTGGACGACCGGAGAGGTGACAGAGTGGTCGATTGTGCTAGTCTCGAAAACTAGTGTGGGTGCAAGCCTACCGCGAGTTCGAATCTCGCCCTCTCCGCTTTCGAAACGTTGGAATTGGGGCTGGGGATGGTGGCGATGCCTCCCTCTCACCCGGATTGATCCCCTCCCCGGATTGATTCATGGCGAGGCTGTCGATGGTGCCACAGACGTATCGGGCGGCAATTCTTGGCCTTGGCTTTATCGGTGCCGCTGATCAGGTTTCAGGCGACCTCCTGGGTCAGCAGGTGGTTAACCTGGATGGTACTCACCTGCAGTCGTATGTTGGGAATCCCCGGGTCGAACTCATAGCCGGGAGCAGCCGGGATGAGGGGCGTCGTGAACGGTTTGCGGCACGAACCGGTGCCCGGGTGTATGCGGATTGGAGAGAACTGCTTCAGGGCGAAAAGCCCGAGATTGTTTCTGTGGCCTCTTATGCACCGGCCCATGCGGACATGACCATCGAAGCGGCGCGTGCGGGGGCCCGGGTGGTGTGGTGCGAGAAGCCGATCGCGACCCGCCTTGGCGACGCTGATCGCATGGTGGAGGCATGTCGCGAGACGGGAACCTTGCTGGTGGTCAACCACAACCGGCGGTTTCATCCGCAGTTTCGTGCCCTCCAGCGAGTGATTGCCGACGGGAGGCTAGGGCTTCTGCGAGGGGGAAGTCTCGCCTGGCCCACCGGCAGGTTGGGAAATGTCGGGACGCATTTCTTCAATGCCTTGCTGATGCTGGCTGACCGTCCGGCGGAGGCAGTCTCGGCCAGTCTCGATCTGGCTGGGCGGCCGGACTGTCGCGGCACCGATTTTCGAGACCCGGGGGGCTGGGGATCGATTCGCCTGCGGGAGGGGGTGACCATCACCTTTGAGGCTCCCGATTATTCCCGGGCTCCCCCCCGCCTGAGTTTGCACGGTGATCTGGGACGGGTGACTGTGGAGGGGTCTGAAGCAACCGTCGACCTGTGGGGGCAATCACCGCAGCGAGTTCCACCTGCTCAGACGAACGAGTCGTCGATGGACCGCGCCTTGAGCGAGATCATCGGTTGGCTGGATGGGAACCGGTCGTTCGTCGAATCCCCCGAGTCTTCGAGGCAGACCCTCGAAATCATCGTCGCCTGTCACCTCTCACACGACAGGCAGGGGGCCTGGGTGCAGTTGCCCCTGGCTGCCGAGGAACTCCAGCGCGAAATCAAGACGGGATGAGGGGTCTCGATCCGATTGAGCCACTGTCCCGTAGATCATCCATCGCTCCCGTCGACCCATTTGGCCGTCGACCCGGTTGGTGCGCCAAAATCGCGGGTGTCATCCCCGGTTCGCGTCGGGAGTTGAGCGGTCTGCCGTCGTCCCGGAGGCACGGCCGGACAGCAGTGACACCCCCACCAGGGTCAGGAAGCTGAACGGAATGGAGACAATTCCGGGCTGACTGAACGGAACCAGAGCTTGGTCTGCCGGCAGGCCATAAACCTGTGTGAATGCCTCCGAGGAACAGAGAATCCAGCCCAGGGAGGCGAGCATCCCGGCGACCACCGAGGCAATCACCCCGGAGCGTGTTACGCCGTTCCAAAACAGAAGCATCACCAGCGCCGGCAGGTTGGCTGAGGCCGCGACACTGAATGCCCAGCCCACCAGATAGCTGACATTCATCTTCTCGAAGACGATGCCCAGCACAATGGCGATCGCGCCCACAAACACCGACGCCAGCCGTGCGATCCGGACCTTTTGGGTGTCGTTCAAATCGACCTGCAAGGCGTGACCGATCAGATCGTGCGTGACCGCACCCGCCGAGGCCAGGATCAGTCCCGAGACGGTCCCCAACACCGTGGTGAAGGCGATACCCGAGATGGCGGCGAACAGCAGGTCATTCATTCCCTTGGCCAGCAGGGGGGCCGCCATGTTGCTGTTGGTGACATCCAGAGTTCCGCTGGTCATGGCGCCCAGTCCGAGGAACAGGGTCAGCACGTAGAACAGGCCGATACTGGCAATTCCCACGATCGTACTTTTACGGGCGCTCGACTCATCCTTGACGGTGTAGTAGCGAATCAGAATGTGGGGGAGGGAAGCCGTCCCGCAGAACAGGGCGAGCATCAGCGACACGAAGTTGACGCGGTCGGTCAGTTTTGCCGAGCGGATGCCCCGGAACATGGGATGTTCCCCGGGACGAAGAACCTTTTCTCCCGGAGTGGGTTTCTGAAAATAGACCGTCGTTTTGTTCCCATTCTCCGGGGGCAGCGGGCGACTCTCCCAGAGCACGACCTCGCTGTTTTGGAGAGTCTGGAGAAAATCGAACGGACCCAGCGGTCCGGTCTGAGTCACGTCACCCGGCAGGGAGCGAACAAATCCGACCGGGTGCAGTTCGCCTTTGCCCGGCCCTCGTCCGCGGGGGAGACCATTCACCAGGATCTGCCCATCGGCTTGACGCGTCTCTGTCTGGGCTTCGGTCAGGGTCACCATACCTGAGTCGTCGATGGTTTGGTGAAAGACCTGCGCGGGTCGGTTGCCATTGGGTTGAACCAGGACGAAGGGTGTGTCTTTCCAGATCCCCTGTTGAGGCACGACTTCGGCATCTTCCAAGCCGGTGACTCTGTGAATGGCTGACAGCAGTTCGTTGGACCGTACTGGTCCGACTGTCAGAAATTCATGCCCATCGACACCGCCTGCGGTCGTTCGTAGACCCCTTTGCAAGAGCAGCCAGACGAGGATGAAACTGAACAGAACGAGCAGGGATCCCTTCAGGAATTGCACCCAGGTTGTAGAGACCATGCCGGCCGTGACGACAATCAGGATCACCACGGTCCCCACCAGCACCACCCCGACCCAATGGGGAAGCCCCAAAAGAGGCTGCACCAGCACGCCGGCACCAACCATCTGCGGGATGAGGTAGAACAGGCTCACCACCAGGGTGCTGATTCCCGCCGCCAGCTTGATGCCCCGCGACTGGAATTTCGAATCAAGGGCATCGGCGAACGTGAATTTCCCCAGACGTTTCATGGGTTCCGCAATGACGAACAACGCGACAATCCAGCCCGCGAGGTACCCGATGGAGTACAGGAACCCGTCGTAGCCATAGAACGCGATCATCCCGCAGATGCCCAGGAAAGAGGCGGCCGACAGATAGTCTCCAGCGAAGGCGATGCCATTCACAAACCAGGGAATCTGTCCGTGGGCTGTGAAGTAGCCCTGGGCGGACTTGGCCCGGCCTCCCAGGTAAAAACTGATGCCCAGCGTCAGTGCGACGAATCCAACAAAGACGATCAGTGCGGTGAGGGTGGGCGTGTAGATCATGGATTGCGACTCGGTTGGCTCGATTCCGGTTTCGTCGTTTCCCGACACAAGGCGCCATACAGCAGAGACAACACGATGGCGAAGACAATCAGGGCAAACCCCCAGGTGATCGCCAGGTTCAATCCGCCGAACGGCGTGGACTCCATCAGGTCAGGAAAGAAGGCGCTGACGAGAACAAATGCTCCGTAGAAAAGCAGGTAGAGCGTGAACAGCCAGAGACCGAGCCGGGAGTTGCGATTTGACATCCATTGTTGCCCGGGAAGGAGTGGCCAACGGCCGGCGAGAAGGGGAAATCAGGAAGGTTGTACACGAGGCTCGTGTCGGGCGGCATTGTAGCCGGATTTCCGACTCGGGGGATGCTCAGCGAGACTGGGTTCCCGCGACGGGCGGCAAAGTCGCTGCAATCGATAAATTGTGACACGAACGATTGAATCGGTCCTGAGTTCGGAGGAGGCCGGTTTCTCTGGTTGCAATCACGATGCTGGGCGACGGGATGATGCGAGATCCAACAGTTGCTCGATGAACAGGGTGATTGCGTGGTGATTCCGATGCGCGGGTGAATCTCCGTGTCGGATCGGCCGCGGTTCCTCCAAACCCCTTTTTGGGTTCAGTCATGCGAGTTCTTGTGACAGGGACCAGTCTCTTCTTTTCACGGGTCCTGATCCAGGGATTCGCCAGGCACGGGGCCGAAGTCACGGCAGCGGATAGCAGCCTGATTTCCACCGGCAAACTCTCGCGGTTCACTTCGCGCCGATTGCGTATCCCTTCGGTCGCGAAAGAGCCCGAAGCATACGTTCGGGCGGTGGTCGACGAATTGCAGCGACGACAGTACGACCTCGTCGTTCCCTCGTTTGAAGAGGCGCTGCTGTTGTCTCAGCATCGGCAGTCGATCGAAAAGGGGTCGCGGCTTCTGCTGCCTCCGCATCCCACTATGATGACGTTGCATCACAAGCCGTCTCTGTATGAGTTGTGTGATCGGATCGGGGTCAAGGCACCCGCCTCGATGGTGCCGCGATCCTCCCAGCAACTCGCCACCGGATTGGACCGACTCCGGTTTCCGGTGATTCTCAAGCTGCCTCTGGGTAACAACTCGCTGGGGGTTGTTTACGCCTCACAGACACAGGAGGTGCTGGAGAGGTACAAGGAATTGAGTCTGGCGGCCAGCCGGTGGGGGGTCCCCGGGCCTCTGGTGCAGGAGGTCGTGACCGGGCGTCCGATCTACACGCTGATGTACTGCTATGCGGGGAAAAAACTGGGCGAAGTCATCTATCGACCTCTGCGAACCTATCCTGCCCGCGGGGGAACCTCAGCCCATCGGCAAACGATCGAGCATCCCGAGATTGAGCAGATTACACACAAGATCGCCCGGACGACGGGGTGGACAGGATTCCTCGGCTTCGACTTTATCGAGGATGAAAGTTCCGGAGAGTTGAACCTGATTGATGCCAATCCGCGTCCGAACCCGGGTTTGACCCTGGGGGTGCTGTCGGGCATCGACTGGGCCGGAATCCAGTTGGATCTGCTCTCCTGCCGGGTACCTGTCCCTGTCGCTCCCGTCGCTGACATCCGCGATCGATCGTGGATCCTTGATTTCGCCTGGTTGTTTGATGGCGGTGCCTGGGATCGTGGATGGGGCTCGCGATTTGTAGGCCGGCTGAAGGAATTGAATTCCATGCGGCCCCTGTTGACCTCATGGAAGGGGAATTTGCAGTCCGACTGGTCGGCGGATTTCGGGTTGTGGATCCAGTTGCTGCGGGCGTTCTGGGATTCCCGTCTGACGGGAGAATCGATGGGCTATTGCCTGTTGAGCGATTCCAATTACTCCCCGGAGGACGCTGTGATACCGGCTGTCAGCGGTCAACCACGTCGGGGAGCTGTTGGCTTCGGAGACCACGACCAGATGGCGGCAACCCACGAGGCGAGTCTCCAGTCACGCCGCAAAGCGAGCTGACCAATCCGCCGCGCGGGGAGGCAGGCAACCGATCTGAAAACCGGCAGCACGACTCCCGTGGTTGCGGGCCCACTTACAGAACGCGGTCTGTCGAATCAGCTCTTACCCGCGCGGGAGATCGGATTCCAGAAAGGGAAGTTCGTCGGCCCCGGGTACGTGGTTGGTGTCGAACACGTGGGGCGAACACCAGTCGGTCATCGCCGGCGGAGTGATTGCCTTTGGCTCGGCATGTCTTTCGTCCGGTGGTACCACCGCGGAGATCTCGGGCAGCTTGTCTTCCGGCAGCTTGTCTTCCGGCAGCTTGTCTTCCGGAGTGGCGATCTGGGAGGGGACTTCCCCCGCCGACTCGTGGCTGAGGGGCTCGCTGGCGGCCGGTGGAGAAAGGCTCTCGCAGGGGGGCAGTTCGATGACCACCGGGGGCAGCAGGATCGGCGCGGCGAGATCGAATTTCAACAGCTTGCAGGGAATGGGGCCATTCCAGAGCGGGAATTCCGCTTCGGGAAGCATTCCCAGGCTTTTCGACAGCCGCTCATCCCCGGACAGCACAAACAGCTGCCATCCGGGAAAATTCTGCCGGAAGTGTTCGCCCAACCGGGAATAGAACGGCATCAGTGGCGTCACATCGCCGAGTCGTTTGCCGTAGGGGGGATTGGTAATGATCACTCCCGGTTCATTCACCGGGGGAGTCACCTCCTCGACATTGATTTCATTGAAGGCAAGGCCACTGGCGTCCAAATGGGCCCGAAACGCGTTGTCCCGGGCGGCTTCGAGTTGATAGGCCGAGGCGTCACTGCCGAAGATCGGAGCGGGGAGTTTCCGGAGTTGTCGGGAGCGCAGTTCGGTCAGTTCCCGAGCCCAGAGACGTCCATCGAAATCGGGCCATTTTTCGCAGGCAAACGCCCGGCGTCCCCCGCCGGCGGGAATGTGCAAGGCCATCTGGGCCGCTTCAATCACAAGGGTCCCCGATCCGCACATCGGGTCGAGCAGGGGAACCAGGCCATTCCAGCCAGTCAGTTGGAGAATGGCGGCGGCCAATGTCTCCTTGAGCGGGGCCGCTCCCCCCGACTGCTCGCGGTATCCCCGCTCGTGCAGACTACTGCTTCCCGTCGCATCGAGGCTCAGTGTGCATCGGCCCCGTGAAAAGTGAGCCTGCACCAGCAGGTCGGGACGTTCCTTGTCGACATCGGGACGGGCACCCAGTTCACTCTTCAATCGATCGCAGATGGCGTCCTTGATTTTCAGGGCGGCAAACATCGTGTTGTAGAGCCACTTGGTTCCTCCCATCGGATCGGGATTGTCACCGGGCCCGCTACCGGGCCGACTTCCCGTCGGGAACCGACCGCGGTCGCCGCCGCGTCCCCGGGCGGGGGGCTGCCCGGGCCGGGGGCGGGGGCCCCTCGCACCATCACGGCGGGGGGGCTTTTCGGCAGTTGCCGAGACCGCCAGAGTTCGCTGCGGAGTCAGGTACGCCTCCCACACGACCCGCCGAACCTGGGAATAGACGATGTCGGGATTCGTGGCCGCGAATTCCCGCAGCGGCTTGAGGATCCGGCTCGCCGTGCGAACCGTCAGCAGGGCGCGATACAGAACCTCCCGGGATCCCTGAAAGTGCACACCCCCTGCAACCGGATTGACTTCCTGTGCACCGATGGCCGTGAGCTCGCGTGCTGTGAGTTGTTCAATGCCGCGAGCGACGATGGCGAAGTATCGATCCACACACTGTCCCGGAGGTTGCGAGGGAGAAAACTTGGAATCTGGGGGGGCGATGCTGGTCGGGTTGGTCTTCAGAGGATCTCGTGAGCAACGAGATCCTCATACGATTCCCGACGCCTGATCAGGCGGTGAGAACTGCCATCCACCAACACCTCGCATGCGCGGGGACGCGAATTGTAGTTGCTGCTCATCGCCATGCCATAGGCCCCGGCGCTGAACGTGCAGACCAGGTCGCCCCGACTCATCGGGGGGAGAGACCGACCCTTCGCCAGGTAATCTCCTGATTCACAAACTGGGCCCACCACGTCGGTTGGCTCGCAGCCCTCGATGTCGGCCTCGAAGTTCTGCGGGGCGGGGACCTTGGGGGTGACTGGCCAGATCCGATGAAAGGCGTCGTACATGGCCGGGCGAACCAGGTCATTCATCGCGGCATCCTGGATGACAAACAGCTTGCCCCCCTCGCGTTTGGTGAAAATGACCTGGCTGACAAGAATACCCGAGTTCCCCACGATGAAGCGGCCCGGCTCCAGGGCCAGGCGACAACCTGCCGCGCGCACTGTGGGGACGATGACCGCCGCATAGGCGCTGGCCGGAAGCGCCTCCTGCTGTCGGTAGTTGATCCCGAAACCGCCACCCAGATTGATCCAGCGCGTGTCGTGGCCGCGAGCGCGGAACCGGGCCACCACCTCGGCCGCCTTGACGACCGCCGCCGCATACGGCTCGGTCGTCAGGATCGGAGAACCCAGGTGCATGTGAATTCCCTTCAGCGACAAACGCTTGTCCGAGAGGACCTTTTCGGCGAGCTGCTCGGCCCGCTCGATGTCCATCCCAAACTTGTTCCCTTTCTTCCCGGTAGTGGTCTTCGCGTGCGTCTTGGCATCAATGTCGGGGTTGAGCCGCAGGGCGACGGGACCCACCGTGTGCATCGATTCCGCCACGGATGCGATGGCGTCCAGCTCTGCCTCGCTCTCGACGTTGAACATCAACACGTTGTTTTCCAACGCGTAGCGAATCTCGGCATCCGTCTTGCCCACCCCCGCAAACACCACGCGGCTTGTGTCGGCCCCGGCCTGTTTGACGCGATACAGCTCTCCTCCGGAGACCACGTCAAAACTCGAGCCGGCATCGTTCATCACCTTGAGGATGCCCAGATTCGAATTGGCCTTCACCGAGTAGCAGATCACCGGATCCACTTCCGCGAACGCCTGCTGGATCTGATTCAGATGGTGGAGCAGCGTGCGCTTGGAGTAGATCCAGACGGGAGTCCCATACTGGGCGGCCAGTTCGGAAACCCGAACCTCTTCGCAAAAGAGGTCATTATCCTGGTAGTGAAAATGATCCATCGTCGTGTTGCCAGATTTGTGGTGAAGGAGAGCAGGTTCAGGAGGGGCGGGGGCATGCAGTGCGTCTGCGACCCGTCTTTCGGTCGCAGACTCTACGGGCTGCCTGGTCAGCCTTGCCAACCGAAGCGATGTCGTGCCAGCAGTTGGGCGATCTGCACGGCATTGGTGGCCGCCCCCTTGCGGAGATTGTCACTCACGCACCAGAACGACAGTCCCTTGGGATGTGAGAGATCCCTGCGAATTCGTCCGACAAACACTTCGTCATGGCCCGTGCAGGTGGCTGGCATGGGGTAGGCCGACGCCTGGGGATCGTCGACCACCTTGATTCCCGGGAAGGAGGCAAACAAACGCCGGGCTTCCTCGGGGGACAACGGCCGTTCGGTCTCCACCGTGATCGACTCACTATGGCAATTCGCGACGGGGACCCGCACACAGGTTGCGTTGACGGCGAGGTTCGGCAGCCCCAAGATCTTGCGGGTTTCATACACCATCTTCAATTCTTCGCTGGTGTATCCCTCTTCCTTGAAGCTGCCAATCTGCGGTATGAGGTTAAAGGCAATCGGATGGATGAAGGTGGTGTATTGGTAGGGCTTGTTCTCGAGCAGGGCCGAGGTTCCCTCCTCGAGGTCGACGCTGCCCTGCAAGCCGGCCCCACTGACCGCCTGATAGCTGCTGACGATCACACGCTTCAGGCCTGCCGCGTCATGCAGAGGCTTCAGGGCCACCACCATCTGGGTGGTGGAGCAGTTGGGGCTGGAAATGATCCCTTTCGAAATCAGGGCCGCCTGGGGATTCACCTCGGGAATCACGAGGGGAATCTCCGGCTTCATCCGGAAATATCCCGACTCGTCAATGACCGTGGCCCCGGCTGCGACCGCTGCGGGGAGATATTTCGCGGCAACATCATCGGGAGTGCTGGCGATGACCAGGTCACATCCCTGGAAGGAATCGGCGGTCAACTCTTCGAGATGGTAGGTACGACCACAAAAATCCAGGGGCTTGCCTGCCGATCGGGCCGAAGAGAGGAAGCGGTAGCGTCCAACGGGCAGTTGGCTGTTCGCCAGAAGCTGCAACATGATCCTGCCGACCGCCCCGGTAGCGCCGACAACAGCGACTTGCTGAAACACGGAATCAAACTCCAGATGAAAAAGAGGAATCAGGATTCTCGCCGATTTGTTGCCGGTTTTCTACGGCTCATGAATTCCCCAACCCACGAAACAGGGGG
>Ga0315900_10011413_pt1 | contig 11002 bp, 9 predicted proteins | sample LakEriMetagenome_FD_203521 | JGI IMG/M metagenome (GOLD analysis project Ga0315900, IMG submission 203521) | Freshwater fungal communities from buoy surface, Lake Erie, Ohio, United States - Buoy 12 MA114 | ecosystem: Environmental > Aquatic > Freshwater > Lake > Lake biofilm | place: USA: Lake...
TTGAGCCAGCGCGCCCTCACCCGCCTGGTGGGCGCGGCCAGCCTGTGCGATGGCATCACCAAGGGGTTGCGGCAACCCGACTGGCCCGATGACCCCTGGGAAGCCCTGCGGCGGCTGATCCTGATGACACTGCACTTCACCGCTCCTCGCCAGAGTGCCGGCCTCGCGACCCCGGGCACAGGCGGCACATCCAAAGGCGGCCGGCCGGCCTCACTGGTGCTGAGCGTCTGACCGCAGGGGGCTCGCCATGCCCCCGCTCAGCCTTCAGCCAGCGATCGCGCAGCGCCGGTCAGAGGACCCTTCAGTACCCGCGCGCCCGGTCCACCAGGTGCAACAAGGGCTGGCCCGCCTGGAGACGGTCCAGGTTCGAGGCCACCACGTCGGCAGCGCTGCGCAGATCGGTCAACGCGGCCACATGCGGCAGCACGGTCACGCGAGGGTGTTGCCAGAACGGGTGGGCAGCGGGCAGGGGTTCCGTGGCGAAGACGTCCAGCACGGCGTGGGCCAGACTCCCGGCATCCAGCGCGGCCAGCAGGTCTGTTTCCACCACATGGCCTCCACGACCGAAATTCACGAGCGCGGCGCCAGACTTCATGCGGCCCAGGAAGCCGGCGTCGATCAGGCCGCGCGTGTGCGGCGTCAGGGGCAGCAGGTTGAGCACGACCTCGGCAGACGCCAGCGCTGCCTCCAGGCCTTGCGCACCGTGCAGGATCGACACGCCTGAAGACCCCAGAGGTCCTTCACCGCGCCGCCAGGCCGTCACCCCATAGCCCTGCGCCGCCAGCGCGGCCGACACCGCCGCGCCCATGGTGCCCAGGCCCAGCACCAGCACCTTCACTGCATCGGCCCGGCGCTGCGGGTGCTGAACCCACTGGGCCTGCTGCTGCTGCCGTGCGTAGGTGAAGAAACCGCGGTGCAGCGCCGTCACCGCCCACAGCGCAGACTGGACCATGGCCGAGGTCATGGCCGGGTCCACCATGCGGGCCAGCGGAACCTGCCCAGGCACCGTGGCATCGGCCATCAGGCGGTCCACCCCCGCCCAGAGGGACTGGATCAGCCGCAGTCCCCGCACCCGGGACAGCGACCCCGGTTCCGGATTGGCCACGACGGCCACGTCGGCGTGGACGATAGCGTCATCGCGGCCGCCTGCAACGTGGACGATCCATTCATGGCCAGGCGCGGCCGACCGCAAGGCCTCCTGCCAGGCCTGGGTTTCTGCGGGTTCCAGTTGAGCGGTGAAGAAGATGCGCATGGGATTCAGGCTTCCGGGCTCGGCAGGTCGGCACCGCCCTGCGTGCAGATGATGAGGCGACGAATCGCCTCGCGGACGGTGGCCTCGCGCACGGCGCTACGGTCACCCGGGCAGTGCAGCAGCAGTGCTTCGGGCTCGCGTCCCTTGAGCGTCGTGGCCAGCCACACCGTGCCCACGGGCTTGCCCGCGACCGCGCCGCCCGGCCCGGCGATGCCAGTGACGGCCACGGCCAGATCGGCCGGCGACTGCCGCAGCGCGCCGGCAGCCATGGCGCACGCCACCTCACGGCTGACCGCGCCGTGCTGCGCGATGAGCGCCGCGTCCACGCCCAGCATCTGCACCTTGGCCTCGTTGCTGTAGGTGACGAAGCCGCGGTCGAACCAGTCGCTGGAGCCGGCCAGCGCCGTGCACGCTGCCGCGATCAGCCCCCCGGTGCAACTCTCGGCCGTGGCCAGGCGCCAGCCCCGCGCACGCAGGGCCTGCGCGAGAACGCTCACGTCGTTCGTCATGTTCAGGGGCCTCCCCACCACCAGGCCTGCAGCACGGGTGCCGCCTGCAGGCCCAGGGCCAGCACCAGCAAGGTGCAGCCCGCCGCCACCAGGTCATCGAACAGGATGCCGAAACCCTGGGCCCACCCGATGGGCTGCCCAGGCCGCAGTTTGAACAGGCCGTCCGCCCAGCCGACGGGCCCGGGCTTGACCGCATCGAAAAAGCGGAACAGCGCAAAGGCCAGGCATTGCATCCACCAGCCCGCCGGCATGACCAGCCACAGCACCAGCCAGAAAGCCACGATCTCGTCCCAAACGATGGCCCCCGGGTCGGCCATGCCGAGGTCACGTGCCGTGCGGGTGCAGGCCCACACGCCCACCCCAAACGCAGCGAGGATGAGCACTGCCCAGCCGGCGTCCTCCAGCCACGGGTACAGCACCAGGAACGAGGCCCACGCCCAGAGCGTGCCCACCGTCCCCGGCGCTTTGGGCGAGAGGCCGCTGCCCAGGCCCAGGGCGAGCCAGCGCGCCGGGTGGCCCAGCATGAAGCGCACGTTCGCGCGCCCCTCAGCCGTTGGCAGCACCGTCATGACTTGAAGTGGTCGAAGGCCTGCAGCTGGCCCAGGTCCAGTGGCCGGCCGGCCTCGTCCAGCACCCGCAAACCGGGCTCTGCCGTGATGCGGCCGATGCACTGCACCGGCACCTGCGCCACGGCAGCGGCCTGCAGCACCGCCGCGCGGCGCGCAGGGGGCGCACAGAACAGCAGTTCGTAGTCATCGCCCCCGGCCAACAGGCACTCCTGGCGCAGCGCGGGCGGCTGGCCCGCCAGCACCTCACTGTGCGGCAGCCGGTCGAGCGCCACCTCGGCCCCCACGCCGCTGCGCTGCAGGATGTGGCCCAGATCGCCGACCAGACCGTCGCTCAGGTCGATGGCCGCCGTGGCCACGCCACGCAGCGCCAGGCCCAGGCCCACGCGGGGCTGGGGCAACTCCATTGCGGCGCGCACCTGCTCGAACTCGGCCCCGTCCAGGGCCACCCGTCCGCGGAAGACCTCCAGCGCCAGGCGGGCATCGCCGAGCGTGCCGCTGACCCAGAGCTCGTCCCCAGGGCAGGCACCGCTGCGCAGCAGGGCCTGCCCCGCGGGTACCTCGCCCATGACCGTGATGCACAGGTTCAGCGGGCCGGCCGTCGTGTCGCCCCCCACCAATTCGAGGTCATGCACCTGCGCCAGCGCGAACAAGCCCTCGGCCAGGCCGGCAACAAAGGCCTCGTCGGCCCGCGGCAAGGACAAGGCCAGCGTGAAGGCCAGAGGCCGCGCACCACAGGCGGCGAGGTCGCTCAGGTTCACGGCCAAGGCCTTGTGCCCCAGGCGTCGGGGCTCCACCGTGGGGAGGAAATGGCGCCCTTCGACCAGCATGTCCGTGGACACGGCCAGTTGCATGCCCGGCGCCACCCCGAGCAAGGCGCAATCGTCGCCCACACCCAGCGCAGCCCGGCGCACCGGGCGGTCGAAGTAGCGCCGGATCAGGTCGAACTCGCCAGGGCCTGCGCTGCCGGGTGCGCCGTCCTGAGCGTGTGACGGCGCCGGCTCTCGCACCTGAGCGCGATGCCGGGTCATGCGCCCCCCCCGTCGTGTTCCCACAGCCGGTTGGCCAGCTCCAGCGCAGACTTCACCTCGATCTTCTCGAACATGGGGGCACGGTGCACTTCCACGATGCAGACGACCGACAGGCCAGCAGGGGAGTCCGGGGCGAGCATGAGGGCACGGTTCAAGTTTCTGACATCTGGAAGGGTAAACCGGAACGGGGTGCCGGGACACCCGGCCTGCGCAGACCGGCCGGGCAGGTTCACGATGCGCTTGGCCACTTAGACGCACACGCCGCGCAGCGCGGGGCCCCTGCCCGACCACAGCCCAAGCTGGAAACACCCAGCGACCTACAATTTGCTGTCGCCCTGCCTCGGGATGCGTCACGAGCGGCAAGGGCGCCGTCTGACGCCTGACGTCACCCCTCCCGCCCCTCCGCCTCGCGCACCATGTCCACACCCGAAGAAAAGCGTGCCCAACTGCGTCGTGCCGCGTTGGAGTACCACGAGTTCCCCACGCCAGGCAAAGTGGCCATCGCCGCCACCAAGCAGCTGGTCAACCAGCGCGACCTGGCGTTGGCTTATTCCCCTGGCGTGGCCGCGGCCTGCGAGGAGATCGTCAAGGACCCTGCCAACGCCTACCGCTACACATCCAAGGGCAACCTGGTCGCGGTGGTGAGCAACGGCACCGCCGTGCTCGGCCTGGGCGACATCGGGCCGCTGGCCTCCAAGCCGGTGATGGAAGGCAAGGGGGTGCTGTTCAAGAAGTTCGCCGGCATCGACGTCTTCGACCTGGAGGTCAACGAGAAGGACCTGGACAAGCTGGTGGACATCATTGCCGCGCTGGAGCCCACCTTCGGCGGCGTCAACCTCGAGGACATCAAGGCGCCGGACTGTTTCTACATCGAGCGCAAGCTGCGCGAGCGCATGAAGATCCCGGTCTTCCACGACGACCAGCACGGCACGGCGATCGTGGTGGGCGCAGCGCTGATCAACGGGCTGAAGGTCAGCGGCAAGGACCTGCAGCAGATCAAGCTGGTCACCTCGGGCGCCGGTGCGGCGGCCCTGGCCTGCCTGAACCTGCTGGTCAAGCTGGGCGTGCCGCGCAAGAACATCTGGGTGACCGATCTGGCTGGCGTGGTCTGGAAGGGCCGCACCGAGCTGATGGACCCGGACAAGGCCGAGTTCGCCCAGGACACCCCGCTGCGCACGCTGGCCGAAGTCATCGAAGGCGCCGACGTGTTCCTGGGTCTGTCAGCCGCGGGGGTGCTCAAGCCCGCGATGGTGGCGCGCATGGCGGCCACGCCCCTGATCTTCGCCCTGGCCAACCCCACTCCCGAGATCATGCCGGAGGAAGTGCGCGCGGTGCGCGACGACGCCATCATGGCCACCGGCCGCACCGACTATCCGAACCAGGTCAACAACGTCCTGTGCTTCCCCTACATCTTCCGCGGCGCGCTGGACAGTGGCGCCACCACCATCACCGACGAGATGGAAGTGGCGGCGGTGCACGCCATTGCCGAGCTGGCACAGGCCGAGCAGAGTGAGGTCGTGGCGGCGGCCTACGCCGGCGCCACCCTGAGCTTCGGGCCGGAATACCTGATCCCCAAGCCGTTCGACCCCCGGCTGATGATGAAGATCGCGCCCGCGGTCGCCAAGGCCGCCGCCGATTCCGGCGTGGCGCTGCGTCCGGTGCGCGACTTCGATGCCTACCGCGAGAAGCTGCAAAGCTTCGTCTACGCCTCGGGCACCATCATGAAGCCCATCTTCACCCTGGCCAAGCGCGCCACGCACAAGCGCGTGGCCTACGCCGAAGGTGAGGAAGAGCGGGTGCTGCGGGCGGTGCAGGTGGTGGTGGACGAAAACCTGGCGCGGCCCACCCTGATCGGGCGGCCGGCCGTCATCGCGCAACGCGTGGAAAAGTTCGGTCTGCGCCTGGTCGAAGGCCGGGACTACGACGTCGTCAACACCGAGGACGACCACCGCTACCGCGACTACTGGCAAACCTACCACCGGATGATGGAGCGCCGCGGGGTCACGGAGCAGTTGGCCAAGATCGAGATGCGGCGCCGGCTCACCCTCATTGGTGCCATGCTGCTGCACAAGGGCGAGGTCGACGGCCTGATCTGCGGTACCTGGGGCACCACCGCCTGGCATCTGGGATTCGTGGACCAGGTCATCGGCAAGCGCGCGGGGGTCAAGACCTTTGCCTGCATGAACGGGCTGCTGCTGCCCGGACGCCAGGTTTTCCTGGTGGACACCCATGTCAACGCCGACCCCACCGCCGCCCAACTGGCCGAGATCACGATCATGGCCGCCGAAGAACTGAAGCGCTTTGGCATCGAGCCCAAGGCCGCCCTGCTGTCGCACAGCAATTTCGGCTCCAGCGAGTTGCCTTCGGCCGTGAAGATGCGCGAAGCGCTGGCCCTGGTGCGCGAGCAGGCGCCGTGGCTGACGGTGGACGGCGAGATGCACGGTGACACCGCACTGGACGCCGCCTACCGGCAACAACTGATGCCGCGCAGCACCCTCACGGGCGAAGCCAATCTGCTGATCCTGCCCAACATTGACGCTGCCAACATCAGCTACAACCTGCTGAAGACGGCCGCAGGTGGGGGCATCGCGATCGGGCCGGTGTTGCTGGGGGCGGCCAAGCCGGTGCACATCCTCACCGCTTCGGCGACCGTGCGGCGGGTGGTGAACATGACGGCCCTGACCGTGGCCGACGCCAGCGCGGCCCGCTGAACCGGTTTTGGGCCTTCGCGGCCCTGCCACAGACCGTCACCGCGTCACGTCCCTTCAAGCCCTCGGAGGGGCCTGCACAGCCCTTTTCGGGCCATGGTGGCCCCCTGGATGCATGCCCCCGGGGTGTGAAAGGTGAGTAAACACTAATTAACCTGCGCAACCGGCCTGGAACTCTTCTGGCGGCTTGAGGTTTTTGTGGGTCTCCGGTAACATCCTGCCCCTGGTTTTGAGGGTTTTCCCGTGCTCAGGCTGGGTTGGTCAAAGGCAGGGTCTGCTGCCTCGAAGTTAGGGCTTGCTCTCGTTCTCGGTCTTCAATTACTGGGGTCTTCTCCAGTTGCGGCCAGAACAGAGGGTCCGGCGGAGAGTGTGGGCATCGTGGCCTTGGCTGCCTTGCCGCCCGAGGCACGGGAAACCCGTCGATTGATCAGCACAGGCGGCCCGTTTCCTTACGAAAAGGACGGGACGGTGTTCCGCAACCGGGAGCGGTTGCTGCCCGCAGAAGCCCGCGGCTTCTACCGGGAGTACACCGTGAGGACGCCTGGACTGAAGCATCGCGGAGCCAGAAGAATCGTCTGCGGCGGTCGTGAGCCGAGCAGGCCTGTGAATTGTTATTACACCGCCGACCACTACGCGAGCTTTCGCCGGATCGTGGAGTGAGCGGCAGGTGTCAGTGCTTGAATTTTTTTGAACCCAGGGGGACAGCGACCATGCAGTTGCAGACCATCCGATCCAATATCGTGCAATCGATCCGCGCTTACCGGGTCGAAGACCTGATGGCCGCTGCGCAAGCGGCCGGGCAGCACTTTCTCTACGCCAACGTCGCTTCGGCCCAGAGCAAGCAGGACGTCCTGGACACCATCGCCCAGGCGTTCACCTTCCCCGCGCATTTCGGCAAGAACCTGGACGCGCTGTACGACTGCATGACCGACATCGTGCACAAGGCCGGCGCACAACCCGGCTTTGTCGTCGTGCTCGAGCAGTTGCCCGACAACCCGCGGTTCGACCGCGAGGCGCGCGAGCAGTTGTTGGACGTCTTTCGCGATGCGGCCGATTTCTGGGCCGAGCGCAAGATTGCGTTCCGCTGCTTCTACTCGTTCGCGGTCACCAGGGGGCAGGAACAGGCGGACAAGCCGCTGGAAGCCCTGCCGGCCGAGCAGCCCATCGTGCCCAAGCCAGCGCCGAAGGTGACGGTGCCAAAGTCGGGCGTGAATCCGAACTTCGGCATGAACATGCCGATGATGAGCAGCGCCTTCGACACCGCCGCCTGGCTGCGCGCGGCGGCCTGATCAACGGCCCAGCGCCCGGGCCAGATCAACGAACTCGTCCACCGGCACTTCTTCGGCACGCCGCTGCGTGTCGAAGGTGCCGGTGAAGTTTTTCTGCTCCAGCCATCGCCCGAGCGTGTGACGCAGCAGCTTGCGACGCTGGGAAAACGCCACCGTCACCAACTCTGACAGCGCGTGCATGTCAGCCAGCGGGGGCATGGCCAGCGGTTGCATGCGCACGACGGCCGAGTCCACCGCCGGCGGGGGATCAAACGCCTGCGGCGGCACATCCAGCACCCGTTCCATGGCATAGCGCCACTGCAGCATCACGCTCAGCCGGCCGTAGGCCTTGGTGCCGGGCCCGGCCACCATGCGGTCGACCACCTCGCTTTGCAGCATGAAATGCTGGTCCTGTACCAGACCGGCAGCGTCGAGCAGGTGGAACAGGATGGGCGTGGAGATGTTGTACGGCAGGTTGCCCACCACACGCAGCGGTGTTTCGGTCGCTGCCCCGGCATGAATACAGGCCTGAACCTGCACCGCGTGCCAGTCCACACCCAATACGTCAGCCTCGATGACCTGAAGGCCCGGCCAGGCCTTCAGCCGGGCAGCGAGGTCGCGGTCGAGTTCAATGACCGTCAGGCGGCCGCAGCGTTGCAGCACGGGCCGCGTCAAGGCGCCCAGCCCGGGCCCGATCTCCACCAGGGACTGGCCCGGCCTCGGATCGATGGCATCGACGATGGCCTCGATCAGGCCGGTATCGGTCAGGAAGTGCTGGCCGAAACGCTTGCGCGGGATGTGCTTCATGCGCGCTGCGCCGGACGCCGCAGACCTGCACCGTGGGTTGACGGGTGACTCAAAGCGGCGGCTCGCGCATCTCGACGTAGGCGCGGCCCCGCAGGTCACGCGCCCACTCGGCGTAGGCGTCATCGAAACGCTGCTCCCGCAAGGTGTTGCGGGCCTGCTCGCGCAACTGCCGGGGGTCCACGGCCACGTCACGGCGCTCCAGCACCTGGATCAGGTGGACGCCAAAGCGCGACACGACAGGCTGCGACAGCCCGCCCGCAGGCAAGGCGTTCATCGCCTCCTCGAACTCCGGCACCATGGTGCCCGGGGCCGCCCAGCCCAGGTCGCCGCCCTGGGGGGCCGAGCCATCCTCGGAGAACTCGCGCGCCATGTCCTCGAAGCTGCGTGCGCCGCTCTCGATCTGGCGCCGGTAGCCGGCCAGACGGGCCTGCGCAGCCTCGGAGGTGAGGCGATTGGACGGACGCAGCAGGATGTGACGCGCCCGCGTCTGCGTGACCTGTGCCGGCCCGACATCGCCCCGAGCCAACACCTTCAGCACGTGAAATGCAGCGCTGCTGCGCACCAGCGCCGGCGCGACCTCGCCAACCTTGAGGGCGCGCGTGGCCTCGACAAACAGGTCTGGCAGCCGTGAGGCCGGACGGACCCCGATCTCGCCACCCTTCTCGCGCTGGGCGTCTTCCGAAACCTGACGCGCCACCGCCTCGAAAGGTTCGCCCGCCCGCACGCGCGCCAGGGCCGCCTCGGCCACGCGACGGCGCTCGGCGACCACAGCCTCCGACGCACCTTCGGGCACCGAGATCAGGATCTGCGCCAGGTTGAGCGGAGCGTCGGCCGCGGCCGCGCGGCGCTGGCGTTCCAGGTAATCCTCGACGTCGCTGTCGGTGATGCGGATGCGCTGGTAGACCTCGCGCTCGCGCGTGCGCTCCACCAGCAACTGATCACGCAGATTGGCGCGGAAACGCACCAGGTCGATGCCTTCGGCGGCCAGGCGCTCGCGCAGTTGGGCAACGGTCAACTGGTTCTGCGCGGCCACGGTCTGCACGGCCCGGTCCAGTTCTGCGTCGTCGACCTTCCCGCCGCTTTCGCGGGCGTAGGTGAGGATGACCCGCTCCTCGATGAGCGCTTCCACCACCTGCCGCTTGAGTTCCTCCTCGGGGGGCAGCCGTGCGCCAGCGCGTTGGGCGTCTTCCTTGGCACGCGCCACTCGGCGGGAGACCTCCACCGCGGTCACCAGTTCCTGGTTGACGATGGCCACGATGTGGTCGCCGCTGCGCGCGGCCGACCGGTCGGCCGCGCGTGTGGCCGCACGCTCAGTGGCCGTGGGCTGCCCTTGGGCCAGGGCCGCAGGTACGTTCACAGCCCACAGACAGGCCATCACCAGGGCCGCCAGGGCTGCCCCGCGCAACGGGGCTTCGAGTTGAGTCATGGAAGGGTCCCCGTGGGGCTCGTGACGCTTTCTTCACGCATGGGGCGGAAGCCCGAGGCATTGTCCTTCAAGACCCGCAGCATCCCGCCTGGGGAGCTGGACAGGCCCGTCAGTTCCAACTGGAACAACAGGCGGGCCGTGGATTGCCCGCTGCCAACCCCCTGGATATCGACGAACAGCCGGCTGGCCCAGCAACCAGCGTCCACCTCAAAGCCCACCAGCGCGTTGGTCACGCGCCGGTCTGGCACGCTGTAGTTCATGCGCCCCAGGCTGTACCACCGTCGCTGACAGCCCGGCGCAGGCCCCTGCGCCGCAGTCGCGCCCCGGGACGTGCCCCAGCTCAGGGGCCACTGCCAACCGAATTCCCATTGCTCTGCCTGCCCCTTGTTGTAGCGGTACGTGGTGTTGAGCAGCCGCTCCTGCCCGGCGTTGTGCTGGGCTGTGATCACCGCGCGGGTCACCGAGCCTTCATCGGCGTTCCAGCGCAGGGAGCCCTCCAGCCCCCAGCGTGGAATGACCGAGGTCGAACCCAGCACCAGCAGATCCGAGGTGCGGCCGGTAAAGGGCTGGCCGCTGGGCGTGATGCGCTGGTCGCTGAACAACAGGCGCTGCACCAGACCCAGGCGCATCAGCTCGGTTCCAGAGGAGGCGTCCACCAGGCGCGTGACCACGCCAGCATTCAACTGGTTTGCATCGGACACCCGGTCCACGCCACTGAACTCGTTGCTCGTGAAGATCGAGCTGAAATTGAAATCCTTGCCTGCGCTGTCGAAGAGCAAGTAGGGGCTTTGGTCGCGCCAGGGGGTGCGAACGTAGAAGAACCGCGGCTCGAGGGTCTGCCGCACCGCGCGGCCGAATGCCGCCGCGCTGCGCTCGAAGGTCAGGCCCCCGTCCAGGCTGAAGGTGGGGACGCCACGGAACAGGTGCTGCCGCCCGTCGGGCAAGGCCTGGTCCAGGCTGTAGCCGGCCAGGTTGAGCGCCATGCGCGGCGTCAGCCAGCCGCCGGGCTGGCGCCAGGGCCGCTCCAAATGGCCCACCCAATGCAGGCGGTGTCCGTTGGGCCGCGTGGCCGAGGGCGTGCTGCCCACGACGCCAGCGGCTGCGGTGGCCACAGGCAGGTCGAACCGATTGAATTCCAGTTCAAACTCACCTTCCAGCCCAGCGGGCAGCGGCCCCTGGGCCCGTACACCTGCCTGCAAAGTACGGTTGTAAGGGCTGGTGATGGGGTCGGTGACGGACTGCAACACCTGCCAGCGGCCCGTGCGCACATACGCATCGGCCTCGAGGGAAAACATTGACAGGGGCTGCTCAACTGCCGCCAGCAAGGGCAGGAGGCGGGGGGTCCAGGACAGGCTTGCAGTGGGAAAGTCTTTCCACCAATCAGCATCCGAGACCCGGGCCACGGCCCACTCGTACCGGCCGCGATCAGCACCCA
>Ga0315900_10011416_pt1 | contig 11001 bp, 10 predicted proteins | sample LakEriMetagenome_FD_203521 | JGI IMG/M metagenome (GOLD analysis project Ga0315900, IMG submission 203521) | Freshwater fungal communities from buoy surface, Lake Erie, Ohio, United States - Buoy 12 MA114 | ecosystem: Environmental > Aquatic > Freshwater > Lake > Lake biofilm | place: USA: Lake...
AAATCACAGCAGGATTAAGCGTTATATACACTTTTAGCAGAATAAATAAATATTACACTGATAAAGGAGAAGAGGCTTTTAATAGTATGAAGGAAGATTCATCCGGATTATTTAAAATGGTTCTTAAAGATCTTTATAAATTAGCAGAATCTTCGCCAAAAGCTTCAGAGGCTGTATCAGTATTAACTGTAGGATCTTATAAATCATCGACTTCATCATTTAAAACAATACCTGAATTTTTAAGTTCTTGTGTTTATGGTACAGCAAAAGAGGTTGGTGTAAAATCAATTAATATAGGACAAAATATAGAAGACTTTTATAAAGTGTGTCAAAATACATTAGACAATCTTAAAGTTCCTATTAACAAAACTATTGATGATGGAATGGAAAAAATGACACAAATGATCGATAAGGGGATAAGAAAAGGAAATGTGTTTGGCGCTAGATTAAAGAAAGACACACAAGACGCTCTTAAAACAGTACAGGATAGATTAGCACCAACAGGAAAAGCCATAGCTACAAAAAGTAGAAACATATGGGATTCTATAGCAGGTAAAAAAAGAACTAATTAGATATTAATACAAATAATTATACATAATGAAACATATAAATTTATTTGAAGAATATAGCACACCATACTCGACACATCTTTCTGGACTTACACCAGAAGCAATCGAAGGAATGGATAATTCTCAGATTTTATCATTTGCAAAAAATGTAATTGATAAAGGAGATAAGGATACCATTTTACATCTTATTTTTCTCCTTGCCCCTCTTGTTAAAAAAGGAAAAATGGTGAGTGATTCTTTTTCTGAGATTATAAATATGGCTTTAAATACTGGTAAAGTAAATGATTACGATATTGAAAAGTTCTCTGCTTTCCCTGATTCTGATACTATTAGAGATAATAAAAGAGCCTCTCTTTATAATAGTCTTTCTAATGAGATTGATATGTTAGCTAATGATATAAACAGAGATATAAAAAGTAAAATAGCAATGTTTATTAGCAAACATAAATTAGATTATTCAGATAAAACAGATCTTTCAAATTATATCATTGAGAAGATTAAAAAGAAAATTAATTATTAAAATTAATCCTCATAATCATTTTTTTTATCAATATAAAAGATCTATATTTGTGAAACAAAACAAAAGGAACGATATATAATACTTAAATGAACAAAACACTTAACATATTACCTATAATATTAAGACCGTCGATAAGACGATCTCTAAAGGTCCTGTGTTAGTTTTAACTATAACTATAAACTAAAAAACCGGGACCTTTAAAAGTCCCGGTTTTTTTATGTTCTTTGAAATTATGGATTATTAAATTGGAGAGGTGGCAGAGCCTGGTTTATTGCACCGGTCTTGAAAACCGACGTAGTGAAAGCTACCGGGGGTTCGAATCCCTCCCTCTCCGCCATTTGGTCCGATAGCTCAGCTGGATAGAGCAACTGCCTTCTAAGCAGTAGGTCGCAGGTTCGAATCCTGCTCGGATCACAGCAAGCCCTCTACCTAGCGCTGGGTATGGATCGAAGATAGAATATGCCTCTACAACGTAGACAGTTAGAATACCTCGGTATTCTTTAATGATAAGCACACTTATTCTCCAAATCGTTGGTTGGCACAGTTTGTATGTTCTGGAGGTATTTAAAGACATACAATTTCGGGATGTAGATCAGTTGGTAGATCGCCTGGTTTGGGACCAGGAGGCCCCAGGTTCGAGTCCTGGTATCCCGACTTTGGGTGCTGTAGAGTCAAACAGTGAAGAATTTAAAGGATGACATCTTTAAATCCACCCAACCATAGAGACGTAGCTCAATTGGTTAGAGCACATGCCTTATACGCATGCGGTCATGGGTTCGACTCCCATCGTCTCTACTTAGGTCCCTTAGCTCAGTAGGTTAGAGCAACTGACTCATAATCAGTAGGTCCACGGTTCGAGCCCGTGAGGGACCACTAAGATACGGATGAGATTTCTAAATCTCCTACTTACTTATGAAAAGAAGGATTCCGTAACTAATACCATATAGTAGTGATGGTATTTTCTGCCCGGATGTTGGAATCGGTAGACAAGACAGACTTAAAATCTGTTGACCATTTGGTCGTGTGGGTTCAAGTCCCACTTCGGGTACATTTTAAGAGTGGCGGAAGCGAGATCACTGCAATGATCCGATAGATAGACGCTAAGGTTTCATGCCTGAGAACGTACGTAAGTTCATGTTGGTGCAAGTCCATCCTCTTATATCTTTTTGAATATATAGATCATGAAGATTAAAGGTATTCAAGATTTTAGTAATTCAATAATATCAAAACAATATCCCGAATATACTCTAATAATAGGGAAAAAGTCCGAAGATATATTTAATTTTTTTGGTGTAGAAGAACTACATGGTCTTTATAAGAAAGACTGTTACGATAATCCTACTAATGCTTATATAGCAGGATTATGTAATGTTTATCCAGACGATCACAGTAAGCTATTTTTATTTTTAAACGCTACTCGGTTAGGTAATGGATATAAGGACGTTTTATTGATTATGCACGAATCTATGCACCTATCTCTAGAAATACACGGAACAGATTTAACATATAAAGGTGTAGATATAGAGGAAATAGCTATAACGTGGGCAGAGGAAAATTCTGATTCTATCTACCAATTTCTAAGATCTCAAGGAATACTATAGATATATAAATAAAAAAATAAATGAAGCACCTAAAAATATTCGAGGATTTTAATCAGTTTAAAAAACCTTCCTTGCTTCAAAAAGCAGTAAGTGCTGGAAAAAGATTTATTGGATACGAAAAAAAAGAAGATCGAGCATCACTGGACAGCATTTATAGAGCTATTGGATATAAAGACCCATCAGGATTTCCTGATAAATCCTTTGTTGAAAACGTCAGAGAGATTAAACCTGGTGTAATAGTAGCTTGGATTATTGGAAAATCTGTTACTGTTGATACTAATGAATCAACTATAATGTATAACGGAAGAAATTTAGAATTAAGCGATATGGATTATGAATGCGATAGTCTTTATCACATTTTATCTAATATGCTTTAAAATAAAATGAAAAACAAAATGAAACATATATTTGAATTTGAATCATTCTCTGAAAAAGTAAACGAGGGATTCTGGGATGCTCTCTTTGGCAGACCAACAGTTGATGATGCAGCTCACGATTCTATGAGAGGACAAGGATGGAGCCACAGAGGTAAAGATGAAGAAAACTACATCATGTTCCAAGGACAAAAATTCTACCCAGATCAAATAGAATATGATGATGTTTATTCAACTAAACCTATTCCTAGAGTAGAAAATGGTATTCTAATAGTTGCTAACCCAGCTTGGAATTTATAAAAAAATCAAAAATCATTTTTTTATATTGAAACTTTTATCTATTTTTGAGGTATATAAATAAAACAACAAAAAATTCAATGCAACAATTTTTAAATATCGCGGAGGTTCAACTCGATCGTCTTGAGGATATTGAAAAGTGTCAGAGGAATTAATTGATATAACGATACAATTTAAACCTCTGATAACCTCAGAGGTTTTTTTGTTTTATATGGTCTTTGAAATATTGAAATTAGGAATAAGGTAACCACTAACCCACTGGTATTAGGCAGCTCTTGAGATGGAATGCAAGACAGAGCGTAGGTCCTGCCTTATTCCTTTTTTATGGTCGGTTCATCTAGGGGTCAGGATACAAGGTTTTCATCCTTGTCACACGGGTTCGAATCCCGTACCGACTACTACAGCCTGTACCCTTGAGAAACTCGTATTTAAAGATAAGCAGGTTGGTTACGAAATAAAAGGGTAAGAGAATAAGTAACAAATTGGTCCTACAGTCCAGTTGGAGTGGACGCCGCCCTGTCACGGCGGAGATCGCGGGTTCGAGTCCCGCTAGGACCGCAATATCGCGGGGTAGAGCAGCTGGTAGCTCGTTGGGCTCATAACCCAAAGGTCGCAGGTTCGAGTCCTGTCCCCGCTACTAATATGCCCAGGTGGTGGAATGGTAGACACGCTAGTCTTAGGAACTAGTGCCGAAAGGTGTGAGGGTTCGAGTCCCTCCCTGGGTACCAAAAAGGTCCCTTAGCTCAGCGGGTTAGAGCAACTGACTCATAATCAGTAGGTCCACGGTTCGAGCCCGTGAGGGACCACTTTTAAAAATTAGGCTGTTAATTTTTGTACTAATTCAGGAGTTAAGTCTGCATTTTTATCATCTAATCCATACTCCTTTTTAATGGCTTTAATTACTTTAGTTCTATTTGGTCCTATGATATAAGATGATACTGAACAAAATTTAGCTTTTGTCCATTCTGGTCTTTTAGTAATAGACTCATTATCTTTAAATTTGCTACAGATTAGTTCAAATACTTTTTTACTAAGCTCTTTGTTTTTTCCTCTTGGGCTTCTCCTGTTAGCTTTTATTGTTTTTTCTAATACGAATACGTCTTTTTTCTCTTCTGGTTTTTCTACTTTCCCGTCAATAGCAGAAACTTTTTTAACTACTTCCTTACCATCTTTTCGTTTAATAGTTATTTCTGTCCCCTCTATCTTAATAATTTCTCCGTCTTGAGAATCTCCGTCTTCATTGGTATATTTTACTTTATCTCCAACTTTGTATTTTTTTGTTTCCTCCTCTGCAGCTGCATATCCCCTTGCTTTTTCTATTTTAAATATATCATTTATAATAGAGTTTACGCCGGTAATTGCTGATAAAAGATCATCAGATGTTTTCTTATCAATACCTAAATTAGCAATTTCTTTTTTCTGTAGTTCCCCTATATTAGATATTAAATTCCCTACCTGAGTACCTAGTTCAACTATTTTTGCTTTTCTTTCCTTCCTACTCATTTTGTTCCATGCTTCATCGTTGTTTAGTATGGTACTAATATCATTAAACTTTTTTATAGCCTCATCAGCTTTAGCTTTCATTCCCGGAGTAGCTGGGGTTTTTTGTTGTACCATCATCTCCGTATAAATAGGATCAATCTGTGCTACAATTAAATTTCTTTCGTCTTTTAAAACAACCTTAGGTGATTTTTTTTCGTATATGTAGGAATAATTAAAGCTCTCGTACATCAATACATTTTTTCTTATTCCGTATTTTCTATTTTCTACTATTACCCTTTCTTGTGAAAATGCCTTTATCTTATCCTGCCACATTTTTATTGTGTCTTGTACCGATTTTTCTATTTCAACAGCTCCTGCTTTTGCTGCTTCATTTGAGGTTGAATATTTAAAAACATCTGCTAATTTAGTGGATACTTCCATAGCTTTTGGTTTAATTGAAGCATATGAATCGGTTACCTTTTCCGAAGCTGTATCTAATGCCTGCTTCATAAGATCTGCTCTCTTAGAGTTATCTTTTTCTGAACCTATTTTAGAAAGAAGCTCTATATTAGCTGCATCTTTAGCATCCGAATATTCTTTTGTTGTTTTGCCGTTAAGAATTATTGGATTTTTAAGGTCTAAACAAATATAAAGTTTAAAAAAAGATGATATGATTTCTGAAACAGCTTTAACTGAAGCTGCTGATTCATTAATATGATTATTTTTAAAATAGCTATTGAATCTTAGTATATTTCTTTCCATTGAGTAATTTTAATAGAATATATATCGTTATTGTCGGATTTAAATTGAAGAGATTATCTATATTAGCATAACATGAAAGTAATATTTTTAGATCATGATGGAGTAATCTGTCTTTCCTCACAATGGGGAGGGAGATTCAAAAAGAAGGGATACGATAGTAACCCAGAAACTCCTTTGGATATTCGAATGGATAGCTTTGATTCTAAAGCTGTTAAAGTTCTAAATCAAATTATCGAAGAAACAGGATGTGAGATTGTTATTTCTTCTGATTGGAAAAACTGGGGTAATCTTGAACAAATGCGGAAGATGTATGTTACTCGTGGAATTAAACCACCAATTGATCTTACGCCTAATATGAAAGATTTTGACGAGAATGGTTTTGCACTTTTCAAATGGAAAAATCTTTACGAAGCTATTCGTTTTACAGAGATTAAAGAATGGCTTAAAAATCATCCTGAAGTAACCCATTGGGTAGCTGTTGATGATATGGATCTTTCTAAGCTAGAAAACTTTGTAATGACTACTAAACCTTATAATGAAGGAATAAAACAGTCAGGAATTAAGGATAAAATCGTTAAATTTTTAATATAACCAATAAAATCTTTTTTTAGGGCCGTTATATTTCACTATGTTTGTGATATAATGTATGTATAATTAATTTTTTATTATGGAAAAACAAAATTTAAAAAGGTTTACTATGAACGTAGACCACACAAACCCGGATGCTAGGGTAAATTTCACGTCAGTAGGTACTGGCAAAACACAAAAAGAAGCAGCAGTATTTGCTCTTGGTATGTTCTATAGCATTCTAGACGGATACGAAGGAGAAAAGGGAATAGAGAAATACGAGGATGCTCTTGGGATTGTTAGCGATCATTTGACTGATACTGAAAATTTAGATGAGATTGTAGATTCACTGATTGAAGGTAAAGTTGAAAAAAATTCATCATTTTTCTACAATGCTTATGAGTCAACAGAGGTTGATTACGAATTTAGCGAGGTTGAAGAAGAATTAGAGGGTGGTATTGTTACTAAAATGGAAGTAACTGAAACATATTACTAATTAATTCAAAAAAATATCAAAAATCATTTTTTTATCTGGAATAATTATTCTAATTTTGTGAAACAATATCGGAATAAAGATATATAATAAAGAAACAATGAAAAACTGTAGTAAACATAACATCATTCGCATGAACAGTCAGATTAATGGCTGCTATCAAACGGTGGCGTTTTGGGCTAAGGGGAAAGAACCCGATCGAAGCTAATACAGAAAATCATATTTAGATATTTTGGAAAAGGCTTCGATTATTCGAAGCCTTTTTTATTTGTTCTTTGACATACTGGAAAACCAAGGTACCGTAGCTCAGTCGGTAGAGCACTAGACTGAAAATCTAGGTGTCGCCGGTTCGATTCCGGCCGGTACCACAATACTAAACAAGAAATTGTATTACTAAACATTATTTGTTTAGTGAGACAAAAATAGGTTTAGTAAAATGATCTCGTAGCTCAGTTGGCTAGAGCACCTCACTTTTAATGAGGGAGTCCCGGGTTCGAGTCCCGGCGGGATCACAAAGGTTGATTGGGGAAGGGTGATTCCAATAGCACGAGAGTGTATATCGGCTGGAATCATCGGAGTTGGGAGATATACACCTAAGTAAAGCCAATCGTAAAAGATGATGTCCACGCAACCATCTTCATCTTTCCTTAAATGCGTCTTTAGCTCAATTGGTAGAGCGTTGGTCTCCAAAACCAAAGGTTGTAGGTTCGATTCCTACAGGGCGTGCAAAAAGGTTCTATAGTTCAACGGATTAGAATGGATCACTACGGATGATCTGATCCTGGTTCGAATCCAGGTGGAACCTCTAAAAAACAAGATCACGTGTCCGAATGGTTAGGAGCCGGTCTGCAAAACCGACTACACTGGTTCGATTCCAGTCGTGATCTCAAATAAATTGTGCCTATGAATAAAAAAGAAAAAGTAGTAATTAGTGGAAGCTTTGCTTCAAGTAGGGAAAACCTAAGAATTGATGTGATTAATTTCACAACTGGTAAAAAAATTCTCAAGAGAATAAAGAGAATATTAAAAAAAGGAAAGTAAACTCGGATGGTGATGAGGCTCGCCTGCTAAGCGAAGTGTTCGGGTTAAACTGAATCTGGTTCGATTCCAGTGCTTTCCGCATTATTGACATATAGCTCAGTTGGTTAGAGCGTTGATCTGATACGTCAAAGGCCGAAGGTTCGAATCCTTCTATGTCAACCACATTTAGTCTCTTAGCTCAGTTGGTAGAGCGCTTGGTTTACATCCAAGATGTCGGGGGTTCGAACCCCTCAGGGACTACAAGATTAGAAGCGGTGAAAGGGGTTACTTCTCAAAACCTGTAAATTTTTGACCAAAAAAACACCTCGATCAAATATTCTCTAATCTAAACTGGGGATGTAGCTCAGGGGCAGAGCAAGTGACTGTTAATCACTGGGTCGGAGGTTCGATCCCTCCCATCCCCGCAACTCGGAGTGTTGAGCAATTGGCTGCTCAGCTGACTGTAAATCAGCCGCCTTACGGCATTGGGGGTTCGAATCCCTTCACTCCGACCAAAACACAGAAAGTGAACAGTCTGACGGTTGAAGTAGATGAGTAATTCTACACACTTTCTGTAATGCGATAGTAGCTCAGCTGGTAGAGCACCGTCCTTCCAAGTCGGGGGTCGCAGGTTCGAATCCTGTCTATCGCTCTCCATGGGGTAGTAGCTCAATTGGCTGAGCGCTTCCTTTGCAAGGAAGAGGATGTGGGTTCAAGTCCCATCTACTCCACTTATATGGCGAGTTAGCTCAGTTGGTAGAGCGTCGGAATCATACCCCGAAGGTCGGCAGTTCGAAACTGCCACTCGCTACTGTGACGGTAGCTTAGTTGGTTAAAGCATCTGATTGTGGTTCAGAAGATCGGGGGTTCGAATCCCCTCTGTCACCCCATGCCTTTGTAGCTCAGTTGGTAGAGCACTTCACTTGTAATGAAGATGTCACAGGTTCGATCCCTGTCAAAGGCTCATATTTTCCTCTCGTCTAATCGGCAGGACATGTGGTTTTGGTCCACAGAATCGAGGTTCGAATCCTTGGGGGAAAACAGAGATAAATAAGAAGACCAGTATGTAAAAATGTAGTTATGAAAGTGCTAGTATTAAATAATGATTTTACGCCAGTAAGCGTTACCGACTTTGCCAGGGGGTTTAAACTTGTATACAAAGGTAAAGCAGAGGTTTTAGAGCACGACGAAAATAACCCAATAATCACTGACCAAAAAATCTATCAAAGGCCATCAGTAATAAGGCTTTTAAAGTATGTTGTTTTGCCTTTTAAGAAGCTAAAACCCACAAGAGAGAACATATTTAAGAGAGATGAATTAAAGTGCTTATACTGCGATTCTACGAAGCAACTTACTATAGATCATGTTAGACCTAAATCTAGAGGTGGTATTAATACATGGGAAAATCTAGCTACCTGTTGTTCTAAATGTAATAGTAAAAAAGGAGACAGAACACCAGAGGAAGCTGGTATGAAAATGAGACACAGACCATTTAAACCCGGTTATGGGTATTTCATTAGGAATTTCTCTAAAGGAATGGATATCTGGACTGCTTATCTACCTGATTAGAGATTAAAGAAGAACTGATTCAGCATATTCCATAACTGAAGGGTGAGTATCAACTAAATGTTTAACAAGTTTAATTGTGTTAACATCCTCAGAATCTTTTGTTTGTTCTAGAAAAGATCCTAGCATTTCTACGCCTTCTGTTGTTAGCTTTAATATATTTATAACATCATTTTTGTCATACTTTCCTTCAGTAAGTTCTTTAAATAGATCTATGTCTTCTAAACTAAAGAATCCTCCATTTTTTTCTGAATTAAAAGCACTAACAACCTCTGGGTATTTTATAGAGTTATCTTTTCTGATTATGGTTACTACAAGATTTTTAAATGTATCCATTTCCTCTCTAGAGTATTCTCCTTCCTCTATAGCTCTTTGGACACCTAAACTTCCTAGTGCATGTATTAACGCTATGTTGCTTCCTCCAGATTTCTGAGATATTGATTGTATAATTTTTTTAATTACTAACTCAGTATCGAAATTTTTAGTTATAGCTTCCTCTATTTCTGGTGAATAGATTCCATATTCTTTCATAAGCTCTAAGTAGTTTTGAGAGCCTCTATTAGTAACTGAGTGGTTTCTTCTATTAGCAGAACTTGTAATTCTTCCGTTAGGATCTACAGTAAGAGAAGTTAGATACTTATCATCAGTTTTAGGAAGTCCTAATAGATTTATTGATAACTGTAGTCTTCCTGATGTATATTGCCAAAAAGTTGAATCCGTTCTTATACAATATGGAGCATTTGATATTTTACAAACAGCTCTCATCCCTTCAGCTGATCTAGCTGAAGTTACCACTATTTTTTTAGCAATATTATAATATAGTATTTTTATAGATGGCGCTATAGATCTTAAAAGTTCTATAAATTCTGTTATACCTGAGCCCCATCCTGAAACTTTATCTTCACAATCTAAAACAAATTCCTTGAAAGCAGCATAAGTATCTGAGAATTCTGGATATGTTCTCGTGTCTTTATATTTACTACCATTAGCAACTAACTGATCCTCTGCAGTTTCCTCTTTATTAGTTTCCTCATCAACTAGAGGTTTTAGCTGTTTCAGGTCAGTTACCGCGTGATATAGTCTATCTAAAAGACTAGCTCTTTCAGGATCTGTTTCTTTTAATCTTAGAGATTCTGAAAATTCTCTTCTTATTGGACCTACGAATCTATCTACGAATTCTTTTATAGGTTTTTGTGATGTAATATTTTCTAAATCATCCCATAATTTTTCGAAAGCTCTTTCTCCCTCAGGTGTTCTTTTTATGTAGCTATCGATATTTCCTAAAGGAAGTGGAAAGGTTGAAAACATTGGAGAGTTTTCTTCATATTTTCTATAAAGATTTTCCACGGAAAAAGCATTAGGATCAGGAGCACTCATAGGTAATCTCTCTGCTATTCTAAAATAAGTAAATGGATAAACCAAACCTGGCTTCTTAACCGTATTTAAGAAATAATCCCTAACCTCTACATAATTAGGATTATTTAATATTTTTTTCTCTTCCTCTGGAGTAAACTCAATTTTCTCCATCGGATCTAATTTAAATCTTCTCCTTTTCTCATCTGCTGCTGTTTTTAATAACCATGCTTTAGCTGGAGCTACGTTTTCATTAACTGGTGAGAATTGGTTAAATGATTTTAAATTTCTATTCATAATATATTTATTTTTTTTATAGTAGTATTCTTTCTGCGTATTCAATCACTTGAGGATTTGTATCTAATAAATGTTTAGCAAGTCTAATAACATTAGGATC
>Ga0315900_10011417_pt1 | contig 11000 bp, 9 predicted proteins | sample LakEriMetagenome_FD_203521 | JGI IMG/M metagenome (GOLD analysis project Ga0315900, IMG submission 203521) | Freshwater fungal communities from buoy surface, Lake Erie, Ohio, United States - Buoy 12 MA114 | ecosystem: Environmental > Aquatic > Freshwater > Lake > Lake biofilm | place: USA: Lake...
CCCTTCACCTCCGCATCGACCGCGACGGCGGCGCGCCCCGCAGGGGCCTGCGTCCCGCAGGCACAGGCCGAGGGATCCTTCTTCGATCGACCGGTCATCGCACGATCCCGAGGTGAGGGGTCACGGGAGAGAGGGTAGGTACCCCCTCCCCCTATGTCAACCGAGGCCGCCGGGCCGTGGTGAGGCGTTGCCCCGTGCCCCCCGCCGGGGTGAACTTCACCAGATGCGCCCTATCGCCTCCCTTCGTCGCGGCCTCCTCGCCGCCCTCCTCGCCCCCGCCCTCCTCTCGGCCCAGGACCGCCCCCTCTCCCGCTGGGAGCGGCAGGCGCGCGACCTCCTGAAGGAGCTGGTCGAGATCAACACGACGCTGACCACCGGGAACAGCGTCACCGCTGCGGAGGCGATGGCGAAGCACATGCGCGCCGCCGGGTTCCCCAGCGAGGACGTGGTGGTCGTGGAGAATGCCCCGCGCAAGGGGAACCTGATCGTACGCTACCGAGGGCGGAACACCACCCGCAAGCCGATCCTCCTCCTCTCGCACATCGACGTCGTCGAGGCGAACCCCGCCGACTGGACCCTCCCACCCTTCCAGTTCATCGAGAAGGACGGGAACTTCTACGGTCGCGGCGTCGCCGACGACAAGGATGAGGGGGCGATCCACCTCACGATCCTCCTGCGCATGAAGGCCGAGGGGATCGTCCCCGATCGCGACCTCATCGTCGCGCTCACGGCGGACGAGGAGGGTGGTCCCGCCAATGGGGTCGACTGGATCCTCAAGAACCGCCCCGAGCTCCTCGCCGCGGAATACGCGCTGAACGAAGGCGGCGGTGGCCGTGTGGAGAATGGACGGCGCATCGCCAACGAGGTGCAGGCGAGCGAGAAGAAGGTCGCCAACTTCATCCTCGAGACGACCAACACCGGCGGGCACAGCTCGCAGCCCCGCCCCGACAACGCGATCTACCAGCTCGCCATCGCGCTCGATCGTGTGGGCCGGTACCAGTTCCCCGTGCGTCTCAACGCCGTCACGCGCGAGTATTTCCGGCGGCAGTCGACGATCTCCGGGGGTGAGGTGGGACGTGCGATGGCGCGGCTCGTCGCGAACGAGAAGGACGCCGAGGCCGCGCGCCTCATCTCGCGCGATCCGGCGAACAATTCCCGTCTCCGCACCAGCTGCGTCGCGACGATGCTCGAGGGGGGCCACGCGATGAATGCGCTGCCACAGCGGGCGCGCGCCACCATCAACTGCCGCATCCTCCCCGACGAGACCACCGAGCAGGTGCGCGCGCAGCTGGCGCGCGCCATCGCGGACACGGGGGTCGCGATCCGCAACGAGCGCGCCGCGGAGGACAGCCCGCCGTCGCCCCTCACCCCCGAGCTCCTCCGCACGATCGAGGAGGCGAGCACCGAGCTCTTCCCAGGGATCCCCGTGGTCCCGACGATGAGCACCGGCGCCACCGACGGGCGCTTCCTCCGCGTCGCAGGGATTCCCGTCTACGGCATCTCGGGACTCTTCTACGACACCCCGAATGCCCACGGCATGAACGAGCGCGCCCAGGCGCAGGCGTTCTACGAAGGACTCGAGTTCATGTATCGACTCGTGCGAAAGCTCTCCGCCGGCCCCGGCGTCTGACCCGTTCCTCCGCACGATCCCCCCTTCTGACCCCCCCGAGCTGTCCATGGCGAAGATCACCGAGACCGAGTGGATCTGGCGTGACGGATCCTTCATCCGCTGGCAGGACGCGCAGGTGCACCTCCTCGCGCACTCCGTCCAGTTCGGCTCCGCCGTCTTCGAGGGGATCCGGTGCTACGCCACGCCGAAGGGCCCCGCGATCTTCCGGCTGACCGAGCACCTCAAGCGCTTCCTCGATTCGTGCAAGATCTATCGCATGGATCCCCCGTGGACGATCGACCAACTCGTCGAGGGATGCCGCGCGCTCGTCGCCAAGAACGGGATCGAGGCCTGCTACATCCGACCGATGGTGATCCGCGGCTACGGTGCGGCGGGGATGGTCCCCTTCGATAGCCCGATCGAGACCTACCTCCCCTGCTGGCCCTGGGGCGCTTACCTCGGCGACGCCGCACTCGAGCACGGCGTCGATGCCTGCATCTCCACCTGGCACCGCGTCGCGCCCAACACGATCCCGGCGGCGGCGAAGATCGCCGGCAACTATCTCAGCGGGCAGCTCATCAAGATGGAGGCGCTCCGCAACGGCTTCGACGAGGCGATCGCGCTCGGACCTGATGGGATGCTCTCCGAGGGGTCGGGTCAGAACGTCTTCGTCGTCGATGAAGGGCGTCTGTACACGCCGCCGGTCGACGGCACCCTGCTCCCCGGGATCACCCGGAGCGCGGTGATCGCCATCGCGAAGGATCTCGGGATCGAGGTCGCGGTGCAGCCGCTGACGCGCGAGTCGCTCTATACCTGCCAGGAGGTCTTCGTCTGCGGCACGGCGAGCGAGGTCACGCCGATCCGGAGCGTCGATCGTCTCCCCGTTGGCGCGGGCAAGCCCGGCCCGGTCACCAAGGCGATCCAGGCCCGCTTCCTCGACATCGTGAACGGCCGCACCGACGACACGCACGGCTGGCTCACGTACGTGCGTTGAGGTGCGGCGGGAGTCAGATCAACCCGACAGGGCGATCTCTCACCGCGTCGCGAGTCACCCCCGATCGCCCTCGGACCGCAGTTCCTCAATCTTCCGGCGCGCGTACCCCGTGAGCTCGGCTCCCACCGCCGGCAGGGCGACGAGCCGCTCGTAGTACGTGACGGCGGTGGCCCGGTCACGCTTGGTGCGCAGATAGAACTCGGCGATCCGCATGACCACCTGCGGATGCTGCGGGGCTCTCAGCTCCTCCTCGAGCCATGCCTGCTCGGCTCCCCCGAGGTCTCCCCGAACCACCAACGTCTCGATGTGCGAGAAGGTGGGGACGTAGGGGGTGGTCTTCCCCGAGGGATTCACGATCGCTCCCGCGGCCTTCGCGGCACCCGCGACCACCGCCCGCTGAATGACGAACCCCATCGCGCACGAGCCACCGAGGGCGACGAGGATCCACCCGATGGCGAGCCGAACCCCGCCAAGCCCCGCGATGAAGATGAGGACGACGGCGGCGGCGCCGGCCGATACCACGGCCCCGCCCCATCCCCGGTAGAGAAACTCCTCCGTACTCTCTTGCATCACCGGCGAATGTACCTTTCCTCCCATGTCCATGCCCACCCTCGCGCTCCGCGCCCTCCGCCTCGGCCTGATGGCCATGGCATTCCCCGCCGCCACCGCCGTGGCGCAGGAGACCCTCCGGACCCAGCATCATGATATCCGGCTCACCCTGGTCGCTGATGGCCTGACGAGCCCATGGGGCGTCGCCTTCCTCCGGAAGGGGACGTTGCTCCCCGACACCGTGCCGGGGCTCCCGCCGATCCGCGTCGGCGGGCAGGGCGGCCTACTCGATGTCGTCGCGCATCCCAAGTTTGCCGAGAACCGCTTCGTCTACCTGAGCTACTCCAAGCCGAACGCCGAAGGGAACCAGAGCACGACGGCGGTGATCCGCGCGCGCCTTGAGAACGATCGGCTCACCCAGGTGACGGAGATCTTCGAGGCGCAGAAGTGGTCGCGGGGGATGGGACATTACGGCTCCCGCCTCGCCTTCGATCGTGAGGGCTACCTCTTCATCTCACTCGGCGATCGTCAGGTGATGCCGGCCGGGCCGATCGACTCGCTGCTCAAGCATCCGGCGCAGAACCTCGGCACGCACCATGGGAAGATCATCCGACTCCACGATGATGGGCGCGTGCCGACCGACAACCCATTCGTGAACACCCCGGGAGCCCTCCCGCAGATCTGGAGCTATGGGCATCGCAACGTGCAGGGGCTCGCCGTGCATCCCACCACGAACCAGCTCTGGGCCGACGAACATGGCCCACAGGGCGGCGATGAGCTGAACCTCGTGCAGGCCGGGAAGAACTATGGCTGGCCGGTGATCGGCTTCGGCGTGAACTACCGCACCGGAAGCGCGATCCACGTGGGGACCACGCGGGCCGGGATGGAAGCGCCGATCAATGTCTGGGTCCCCTCGATCGGCATCTCCGGGCTCGCCATCTACACGGGCGACAAGTTCCCGCAGTGGCAGGGGCAGCTCTTCGTCGGCGGACTGGTCGGCGAGCGCCTCAGCCGCGTCGCCCTCGACGGGACGACGGTGAAGGAGGTCGAGCACCTCGTGCAAGGCCGCGGGCGGATCCGCGATGTCCGACAGGGCCCAGACGGATTCCTCTACCTCGTCTTCGAGACGCGAAAGGGGGGGAGTCCAGCGCTGATGCGCCTGGAACCCGCCCCCCGTCGCTGAGCACGAACGCCCAGGGCAGGTGAAAGAGGCGCGTCACGATCGTGGCGCGCCTCTCGTGCCTTATGGTGCGCGAACGGTGATGGTGATCGGCGCGCTGGTCAACTCGCGGCTGATCACTCGATGGTCCGCATCACCCAGCACCACGCGGAGGGTGTGCTTCCCCGGGGTGAGGGTGAGCTGCGTCTCGATCTGCCCCGCCCCGTAATGCCGGTGGGAGGGGTCGGCGGGGATCACCTCCCCGATCGCCGGCGCCTCACGGTCGATCAGGATGTGGAAGTGTCCGGTGTTGGAGAGCTTCACCCCCGCCGGCGCGATGCCATAGTTGCGTAGCCCGAAGACCACCTCGAAGGTCGCCGAGACCACCGCGCCGTCCTGCGGGACGCGGAGGAAGATCTCGGGCTTCGGGACAGACGCGGTCTGCGCGGCGAGGGGAGCGCCCCAGAGGAGCGCGACGGTCAGGATGCAGCGACGGAGGGGCATGGTCATGAATGATGAATTCCCCATGTGGGGTGAAAGGTTCCGGTCAGCGGCTCGACGACCGTCGCACGCGCCTCAGTCCGGCAGCTGATCGATCCCACGGAGCAACCGCGTGAAGAAGCCCACCGCGACGCCATAGTCCTCGACGCGGATCCGCTCGTTCACTCCGTGGATCCGCGCCTGATCCCCATCCCCAAGCGGCACCGGGAGGAAGCGAAACGCCTTGTCGGTGTGCGCGCCCCAGTACTTGGCATCGGTCCCGCCCATCACGAGATACGGCAACACGGGAAGCTGCTCCGCAGGCACCAAGGAGCGAATGGTCGAGGCCACCAAGGCATACGCGGGAGAATCCACCGACGACACCGGCGAGGGATTCACCCGCACGCTATCCATGTAATCGACCGAGATCAGGGAGTCGTTCACGATCTCACGCACACGCGCGAGCACGCTCTCATGCGTCTCCCCGGGACGGATGCGGAAGTTGACGATCGCCTCAGCCACCGGCGGCAGCACATTGTCCTTGACCCCGGCCTCGAGCATCGTGGGAGCCGTCGTCGTGCGCAGGAGCGCGGCACCCAGCGGACTCCCGAGCATCGCGCGCTCCACCACCGACGCGGTCAACCAGAGATTGGCGAGTGCCACTCGCTGACCGAATGACGCAGACGGCGCCATCGCCTCCAGCATCCCACGCGTCGGCCCGTCGATGGACGCCGGAAAGGGATTCGCCTCCAACGCCATCACCGCACGGCTCAGCGCCCCAACTGCAGTGCGCGAGGGCGGCATCGACGAGTGCCCGCCATTCGCGGACGCCGTGAGTCGGAACGAGACATACCCCTTCTCCGCGATCCCGACGATCGCCGCACGCCCCTCGACCCCGGGGATCACCCCACTCGCGAGGAACCCCCCCTCGTCCACGACGAGCGCCGGCCTCACCCCGCGCGCCACCAGGGTGTCGACGATCGCGCGCGCGCCGAATCGGCCGCCGTTCTCCTCATCGTGCCCGAACATCAGATAGACCGTCCGCGGGGGGACGTACCCCGACTCGATCAGGCGCTCCACCGCCTCGAGCGTCGCGAGCACCGTCGTCTTGTCGTCGAGCGTCCCACGCCCCCACACATACCCATCGGCGATCACCCCACCGAACGGCGGATGCGTCCACTCGGCGAGATTCGCCGCCGGCACCGGCACCACGTCCATGTGGCCCATCAACACCACCGGCGCCTGGGACGAATCGCTCCCCCGCCAGGTGTAGAGGAGGCTCAGTCCACCGACCAGCTCGCGCTGCAGTGTGGCGTGCAGACGCGGGAACTCCGTCGCCACGAGCGCATGGAAGGCGCGGAAGGCCACCGTATCGATCGGCGCCCCCGAGGCATACGAGATGGTCGCCAAGCGTACCGACCGCGCGAGCCGGCTCGCCGCCTGCTCCGCATCGATGGTGATCGCCTCCGCCTCGCCGGCGGCGGCGGGCGGTGCCGGGAGACGCACGACATTGGTCACCAGGACCGCACCCAGCGCCACGACACCGAACACGAGGACGAACAGGATCTTCTTCACGGCCACTCCAGGAGAGGTGGGGATGCCGGAATATCCATGGGTCCGCCACCTTTCTCCAATGAGCATGGCCACGCTCCCCCCCCTCCCCACCCCGCCCCGTCGCATCCTGGTCGGTGCGTCTGACGCCATCGCCGTCGCCTCGCGCATCGCCACCGCGCGCCCCGACCTCGAGCTGCGCGCGATCCCGCACCCGCAGGTCACCGAGGCGGATCTGGCGTGGGCTGAGTGCTACGTGGGCTTCCGTCGTCCGTCCGTCACGACCATGGGGAGCGTGCGCTGGGTGCACTCCACAGGCGCTGGCGTCGATCCCTGGCTCGCCCCGGGGGCGCTGGCCCCCGCCACCCTCCTGACCCGCTCCCCGGAGCGCTTCGGCCCCGCGATCGCCGAATGGGCGGTGGCGCGGATGCTCGCCGAGGCGCAGCAGCTCGAGGCGCTCGCCGCGGCACAGCACGAGCAGCGCTGGGCCTCGCTCACCCCGCGCCGCATCGCCGGCCGCACCGCCCTGATCCTGGGCACCGGAGAGATCGGCTCTGCGATCGCGGGCCTGCTCACCGCGCTCGGCGTCCGGGTGATCGGCATCTCGCGGTCCGGGACTGTATCGGAGGGGGTTGATCCGGGGGCCTCCGATGGCGGGGCAGCGACGGGGAGGTCACCCGCTCCATTTCACGGGGTGCATACGTCCTCGGCCCTCCCGACCCTCGTGGCCGACGCCGACTGGATCATCGCCGTCCTTCCCGACACCCCCGCGACGCGTGGGCTCCTCTCGCGCGATGTGCTCTCCCGCTGCCGCGGGGCGATGCTCCTCAATGCGGGACGTGGCGCCGTGATGGAGGAATCGGCCATCCCAGAGGCGCTGGAGCAGGGCTGGCTACGCGCGGCGGCGCTCGATGTCTTTCAGACCGAGCCGCTCCCGGCGGATTCCCCGCTCTGGACCGATCCTCGGGTCACGATCTCCCCGCACAGCTCAGGCCCGACGACCATCGCTGGCGCCACGGATGGATTCCTGGAGTGTCTGACGACGATCGAGCGCGGGGAGCGACCCCGCTGGGCGATCGATCTCGCGCGGGGCTACTGAGCGAGCTGGCCCGCCCGCCGCCGGGAGACCCACCCGGCGCACATCGCCAGCACCCAGGCCACGAAGAGGTAGAAGACCAGGATCCCCATCGCGTTCTTGAGCGCGCCGATGAGCCCCAGCGTCCGCACATCCACGAAGAAATACGGATAGGTGCCGAGGAGCTCACCGCGTCCGATCACGTACACGAAATAGGCGAACGGGTAGAGGCTCAGGATCCCGACCTGCGGGAGGAACCGCGCGCCACCGATCTCGGCGGTCGTCACCCAGTACACCGCGAAGAGGGTCGGCACCAGATAGTGGAAGGCGAGATCGGTCCACGCCCCGAGTCCGGTGGGGTTGTACTGCGCGCTGAGCAACACATGGTAGGCGATCCCCACGACGACGATCGCCGCCGCCGCGGTCCACGTGGTGCGGAGGTGCGAAAAGAAACCCGCGGCCGCGCTCCGAGGCGCGACCGCGGGAATGGTGATGACCAACGCGACGAGCAGGTTGGTGAGGATCGTGAAGTAGCCGAAGAGATCGACCATCGACATCCAGGGCGTCCGGGGATTCCCGAACGGATCCACCCCACTCGAGAGATTCAGCCCGATCTGCAGGACCAGGGCCGCCCAGGCGAGGGCGGCCGTCGTGGTCCCGAGGATCAGCCGCACTCAGAGAAGCCGCAGACGTGGCACTTCACGCACCCTTCGGCGAACTCGAGCTGGCTCCCGCAGTCCGGGCAGGTGCCGATGAAGGCGTCGCCGCCGTTCACCGCATCGAACTGCATCTGTGCGCCACCGACGGTGACGACCGGCGCCGGGGCCGGCGTGGCCTGCGGCGCGGCACCCGTGAGGAGCTCCTGCTGCACCCCCTGCTTGGAGCGCATCCAATCCTCGAGCGCGAGCCCGATCGCGTCCGGCATCGAGAGGACCTTGCTCGGGCCGAGGCCCACCGCACGATCCGACGAGATGCCACGGAGCTGACGGTGCACCTGCTGGATCGAGATCCCCGAGCGGAGCGCGAGCGAGATCAACCGCCCCACCGCCTCGGCGTCGGCCATCGCCGAGCCACCCGCCTTCCCGAGGTTGATGAAGACCTCGAAGGGCTGGCCCTTATCGTCCTCGGTGATGTGCACGAACATCATGCCGAGCGGCGTCTCCTTGCGGATCGCCGTCGAGCGGAGGATGTCTGGGCGCGAGCGCTTCTGGCGGCGCTGGAGGTTCTCCGCCTCCGCATCGAACAGGAGCTTCTTCAGGCGATCGTTGTCGCTGGTGACCTCGGCGAGCTGACCCTTGAGCTCGGCGAGCTCCCGCTTGGCGGCCGCATCCTCCTTGGCCCCGTCGCGCTTGGCGGCGGCGTCTGCGGTGGCACCGGTCGAGAGCACCTGACCATCGCGCGAGCCGTCGCGATACACGGTGACGCCCTTGCACTTCATCTCGTAGGCGAGCTCGTAGATCGCGCGCACGTCCTCGCGGGTCGCGGTGTGCGCGAAGTTCGTCGTCTTGGAGATGGCGGAGTCGCAGTGATCCTGGAACGCCGCCTGCATGCGGATGTGCCACTCCGGCGTGATGTTGTTCGCCGTCGCGAAGACGCGCTGCCACTTGGCCGGTACCTCGGGCTGCTGCACCGAGCCCGTCTTGGCGATCCGCTCCATGAGGGCGTCGGAGTACCACCCCTCCTGCTTGGCGATCGCGACGAAGTCCTCGTTCACGTCGGGCATCATGACGCCGGCCTGATTGCGCATGAAGGCGACGGCGAAGAGGGGCTCCAAGCCCGACGAGCAGCCGGCGATGATCGAGATCGTCCCGGTCGGGGCGACGGTGGTGACGTTGCAGTTGCGGAGCTTCATCTCGGGGCGGATGCGCTGCCCGGCCTCGTCACGCGCGCAGGTCGCGTCCGGGCCCCAGATCGAGCGCTCCCACTCCGGGAAGGCGCCACGCTCCTCGGCCAACCGCGCCGACTCCTTCTTCCCCTCGACGTCGACGAACTCCATGACCTTGCGGCCGAACTCGACCCCCTCGGGGCTGTCGTACTGGATGCCGAGGCGGATGAGCGCGTCGGCGAAGCCCATCACGCCGAGCCCGATGCGACGGATCCGCTTCGCGAGCGCGTCGATCTCCGGGAGCGGGTACTTGTTCGCGTCGATGATGTTGTCGAGCATCCGCGTCGAGAGATGGATGTCCTTGGCGAAGGACTTCCAATCCATCGCACCATCGACGACGTAGTAGCCGACGTTGATCGACCCGAGGTTGCAGACGTCATACGCGAGGAGCGGCTGCTCACCGCACGGGTTGGTCGCCTCGTAGGCGCCAAGGTGCGGGACCGGGTTGTAGCGGTTGGCCTCGTCGATGAAGAAGACGCCCGGCTCACCGGTGCGCCACGCCCCCTCGATCATCTTGTCCCAGACCTGACGGGCGTCGAGCTGGCCGACGACCGCCTTGGAGATGGGATCGATGATATCATAGGACGCCCCCGCCTTGAGGGCGTCCATGTACTTCGAGGTGATGGCGACCGAGATGTTGAAGTTCGTGATCTTGGTCAGATCCTCCTTGCACGTGATGAACTCCATCACGTCGGGGTGATCGACCCGGAGGATCCCCATGTTCGCGCCACGGCGCGTCCCACCCTGCTTCACCGCGTCGGTCGAGGCGTCGTAGAGCTGCATGAAGGAGATCGGGCCGCTCGCGACGCCCGTGGTCGAACGCACCATCGACCCCTTCGCGCGGATCCGCGAGAAGGAGAAGCCGGTGCCGCCACCGCTCTGATGGATCAGCGCCATCGAACGGAGGGTGTCATAGATGCCGCTGTGCCCGTTGGAGAGCGCGTCGTCGACGGGGAGCACGAAACAGGCCGAGAGCTGCCCGAGCGGACGACCGGCGTTCATGAGGGTCGGCGAGTTCGGCTCGAAGCGCCGCTGCGTCATCAGCTCATAGAACTGGCGCGCGACCTTCTCCACCTGCTTCTCGGAGGCGCCGTAGCGACGCTCCGGCTCCGCGACCGTCGTCGCGACGCGCCAGAACATGTCCTCCGGCGTCTCCACCGACTTCCCGGTCTTGTCCTTCACCAGGTAGCGCTTATCGAGGACGGTGCGCGCGTTCTGCGAAAGGGTCGCTGGGGTCGCGGGGGGAGTTACCGGGAGTGCCATTGCCACTTCTCCAACGAAAGGTGATGAGGGGTCAAGGGCGTCCAAGCTACGCGACTCGTGAAGCCGCGCAAGAAGACGACAAACCCCAGCAAGAGAACGACTTACAAACACAATATCACGAAAACGCCCCACGCCCCAAGTTTTCCACGACCACCTCGGTGTCTCCTTCCTCCTGCATCTTCGCGACACCCGAAAAACACCAGAAGCTGGACAGCGCTGCGACCGGCAAATTCTTGCATAACAACCACTTAGCGCTCACCCACCCCGCCACCGGATTTCCGGCCCCGTCGCGGGAGGGGGAGTGTACCCCGATGAGGTGAACGGCGCCAGTCCTTGCTCCGTTCCGCGTGTCCGGCTACCGGGTGGCGCACTCACCCCGACCACAGGTTCCCTTCCACCTGTGCCCCACCTGCGCCCTCACCTGTGTCCTGAACT
>Ga0315900_10011418_pt1 | contig 11000 bp, 11 predicted proteins | sample LakEriMetagenome_FD_203521 | JGI IMG/M metagenome (GOLD analysis project Ga0315900, IMG submission 203521) | Freshwater fungal communities from buoy surface, Lake Erie, Ohio, United States - Buoy 12 MA114 | ecosystem: Environmental > Aquatic > Freshwater > Lake > Lake biofilm | place: USA: Lake...
CCCCCATGCCCCACCCCGTCTTCGCCGTCCCCTCACCCCGACTGCTCGACCCCGGACTCGCCGCCGGCGCCATCGCCATCGTCATTGACCAACTCCGCGCCTCCACCACCATGTGCCACGCCCTCGCCTCCGGCGCCGCGGCACTCCTCCCCTGCTCCACCCCCGAGCAGGCCCGCGCCCTGAGGCTTGATCCGCCGGCATACCTCCGGGGCCTGCCCGTCGTGCTCGGGGGCGAACGCCAGGGCGTGCGGATCGACGGGTTCGATCTCGGCAACTCGCCCACCGAGTACACCCCCCAGGCCGTCGGCGGGCGGCTCATCGGCTTCACCACCACCAACGGCACCGCCGCCATCGCCGCCGTGCAACCGCACGCCCAGCGCGTGGTCATCGGCTGCCTGGCCAACCTCTCGGCCGCCGCGTCCGTCGCCGCCACCGCCAATCTGCCCGTGCTGCTGCTGGGCGCCGGCGTGCGCAACGAGCTGTGCCTGGAAGACTGCATGGCCATCGGCGCCTTCGCCTGCGCCCTGGCCGAACGCGGCTGCAACCTGCTCGACCCCTCCGGTGATGACTTCGCCCTGCTCTGTGCCGAGGTCTACTACCGCGCCGCCGCCCGCCCCGGAGGCGTGCTGGAAGGCCTGACGGTCTCACGCGGGGGCCGCAACCTGCTCTCCGCCGGCCTCGCCGCCGACGTGCCCGTGTGCGCCGCCCGCGACAGCCTCACCGTCGTCCCCGAACTCGACCGCGCCACCGGTGTGATCTGGGGCCAGGGCACACCCAACAGCGCCGCCGACGCGGTGTGAACGCCGGCCCCGCCCGCACACCGTTGCCCACCGCCCACCGCACGCAGCCCAACCAACCCGTTCGCCCTTGCGCCGGTCCGCCCCGCATCGTCATCGCGACACTGAACCGATACACTCCGGCCAACGTTTCAGGCCCAGGGAACAGCAGGCCAGATGGCGGGCAGAAATGAACCGGGGGCGCGTGATGCCCCCTCGCAGACCGAAGGTTCCACGCATGGGGTTCTACTACCGCAGGTCGTTCTCCGCCGGGCCCTTCCGGGTCAACCTCAGCCGCTCCGGCGTGGGCTATTCCGTCGGCGGCCGGGGCTTCCGCACCGGCATCTCCTCGCGGGGCCGCCGCTACACCAACCTCTCCCTGCCCGGCACCGGCTTCGGCTACCGCGTCGGCCGCCGCTCCGGCTGCGCCGTCGTGCTGCTCGCCGCCGCCGGGTTCCTTGCCGCCGCCGGTGTGGGCGGGGCGCACGCGCTCGCCGGCATCACCCACCTGTTTGCTCGCTGGGGCATCTTCGCATGATCACCTGGAAGCGGCTCGTCCGCACCCTCAGTTCCGAACGCTTCATCGCCATCCGCAACGGGCAAGACGTCGCCGCGGTCGATCTGCACTACCTCGGCTCCGGCCAGGTCACCGGCACCGTGGTGCTCTTCTCATCCGCAGGCTGGACGCAGAACGACGTCGAAGTCGTCCTCCGCAGCCTTGATGACGCCATGCTCCCCGATGTCGATCTCGACCACGGCTCGCTCAGCTACACCGTGGTCCACGGCGAGGTCTGGGGCCAGTTCGAAGCCGCACCCGAACCAGCGCCCGGCACCCCCGCCCCCGCGCCCAAGCCCGCCTGAGCAACCCCGCCCTTTCGCACGCCAGCTTTCAGACCCCCGTCACCGCCCCACCCGCCGCCCGCAGCCGCCGCCCCCGGCGGTCGTGTGCCTCAGCCAACAGCGCCAGCGCCCGCGCCACCGCCAACTCCAGGTCCGCGCACAGGCTCAGCGTCCCCAGCGCCTCCACCACGCCGACCGACTCCAGCAGCAGATACGTCCGCTGATTCAGCCCCGCCAGCACCAGACTCCGCCCCTGCTTGTGCAGCCGCGTGCTCAGTTCGCGAATCTCCACCGCCGCGTCCCGGTCCAGATCCTCCGCTTCGGCCAGATCCAGCACCACCGCGTGCACGTGCGGCGGCAAATGCTCCGCCCACGCCAGCAGATTCGGCATCCGCGACCGCCCCACGTACTTCACCAGCGCCCCCAACCCCGACAGCGTCGCCAGATCCCCCAGCCCAAACCCGCCCCGCCCCGTCCGCCCATCCTCGTGCACCATCGCCGGCCGCGTCAGCACGCCCGCCCGCCGCGTCCGCACATGAAACACCGCCAGTTCGTGCGCCAGGTCCTCAAGGCTCAGCCCCGCCACCTCCCGCGCCATCCGCATCTCGGCGATCGGGCTGACCAGGTCCATCGCGATGATCCACAGCAGGAACACCACCGGCGGAATCATGCTGTACGTCGGTGTCCACGCGAACACCGCCGTGCCCAGCCCCGCGCCCAGCGCAAAGCTCGCCGCCACGCTCCCCAGCAGCAGCACCCGCCGCGTGCTCGCCCGCCCCGCGTCCGCCGCGCCGCCCCCCGCGCCCGGCGTGCTCACCTCCGCCCCGCCGCCGCCTGCTCCGGCCGCGCCGCCCGCCGCACCCCGCCACAGCAGCGCCCGCGTGGTCAACTCCGTCCCCAAGTCCGTCAGCACCCCGGTCACGTGCGTCGTCCGCACAACCCCGCCCGAGATCCGCGTGATCGTCGCGTTCTGCAGCCCCATCGCCATCGCCGGCAGGCACGTCATCAGCACCATGTCGGTGTGCTCGTGCCACAAACCCTGCCACGTCTGGCTCACCACCACCTGCGCATCACGCAACTCCACCAGCAGCGCAAAGGCCGCCAGCAGCCCCGCCTCCACCGCCATCGGCAGCACATAGATGCTCGCCCACCGCTTCCGCCGGCTGTACTCAATCAGCGCCGCCGACAACGCCGCCCCGATCACAAACACCACCAGCAGCAGCCCCGCATACCCCGCCTTGGCCCACACGCCCGACGCCACCGCCCGCCCCAACTCACTGCTGATGCCCGACATGTGGCTGGTCACCTGGGCGCACGTCAGCACCGTGATGATGTTCGTGTACCCCGCCACCCAGCTCAGCGTCACCGCCAACCGGGCCTGCTGCACAAAGGAATGGGCCTGCGCAATGAACACAGCACCGCACTCTATCGGCTTCAGCCCCGTCGCCCCACCGCAACGCGCCCCCGCCGCACCCGCTGGCCGCCTTCACCTCCCACCATCTGCCGATCAACCCCGCCCCATCCGCCCCTCTGTTTCGGCCACAGGCCGCTCACCCCGAATGTCGCCGTTCACCGCCGCCGCCACCCACCCCCCAGCCCCGCTCACCCCAGGGTCACCGGTACGCTTGGCCATGTCCGGCCCTTCTGACCCCTCGCAACACCGCACGCAATCCGGGGAGAACTCCGACCCTTCGCGCCACACCTTTTCGCCCCCGCCATCGGGTGACGGTTTTCCACCGGGTTTGGCCCGTCGGCCCGCGTTCATCTGGACGCTCACCGTCCTGCTCACCGCTGCGGGCATCGCCGTGCTGGTGGTCGTCGGCCAACCCCAGTCCGCGCTTGCCTGGGGTGTGTGGAACGTCCTGGCCTGTTTGCTCTGCGTCCCGGTGCTGCCAGCGCTCCACCAGGCCATTCGCGACCAGACCCCCGGGGAGGCTGGACTGGGGGTTGTGCTCGCCGTGGGCTTCATCGCCGGCGTGGTCACCCTGCTGGCCACCGGCCACCACCTGCTCGCGTGGATCGCCCTCTCGGTCGTCACCGCCCTGCTCATGCTCAGCGTACTGATCATCCGACGCAACCCGCACGCGTTCCGCCGCCAGCCGCCCCCGCAGGCCTGATTGCACAAGCCTTCACCCAAACCGACGCCGGTCGTTCCTCCCCCCTCCCCTCACTTCGCCCCGGCGCCGACGGTAATCCCCACCGGCACACACGTCCGCTTCACCCGCGCCTGGAACTCGTCCGGGTACTTGTTCATGATCGTCCGGATCGCCCAGTTGTTCCCGTCCGCCAGACCGCAGATCGTCGTCCCCGGCATCGCGCCCATGCTCGTCGCGATCTCCAGCGCCAGGTCCAGATCCTTGCTCTTGGTGTTCCCCGCCTCAATCCGGCACAGCAACTGATACAGCCAGCCGCTGCCCAGCCCGCGCATCTCGCCCCAGATGCGGAATCACCACCCCCCCAAGCCCGGACCGCCCCGGGTCACCTGTACAATTCGCCATGTCCGACGCCTCTGACCCCTCTGGGCACCGCACACAATCCGACGAGATTCCCGGCAGTTCAGTGTCGTGTCTTCCGCCGCCGCCATCGAATGAGGGGTTTTCGCCGGGTTGGGCCAACCGGCCAGCCTTCGTGTGGACTCTGACCATTCTCGCCATAACCAGCGGGGCTGTAACCCTCTTCGTAGCTGGCCAACCCCAGGTCGCCATCGCTTGGGGAAGCTGGAACCTTTTGATCCTCCTGCTCTGTGTTCCTTTCCTCTCAACCCTCAACCAGACCATCCGCGAGCAATCCCCCAGGGAAGCCAGACTGGGGGTTGTTTTCGTCGTCACCTATGTCGGAGCCGTCGTCACCCTGTTCCTGACAGGCCTCGACGTTCTCGCGTGGATCATCCTTGCCAGCAGTACCGTAAAGATCTGCTTTTCCCTCGCCGTCTCCTTCTTTCTCATCCGCTCCATGCCAAAGGCCCTCCGCACGTCCAACGGCTCCCGCAGCGACAACGCCGAGGCAGACTAACCGGGCCACCCACACCGCGGCCGACGCGCCCTCATCAGCACCCGCTGCGCCCGCACCCTCCTCAACCCCCCTGCTTCGCCCAGCCTTTCCATCGCGAACCCTGACCGCATCAGGAACCGGCTGCGCCGTGCCCAGGTATCGACACCCCCCGCCCCCAACTATCTTCCCTTGCTCTTCGCTCACCCGCTGGCCGCCACCAACCCGCGTGGTAGAGTCCACTCAGCCGGTCTTCGTACCAGCCAGCGTGTCCCCCACTAAGCAGAGTCTCCCGACGCTCGCCTTCAATCGCCCCCGCCCTGCTTTCGCTGCGCTGCTGCTCCTCGCCGCCGCGGCACCCGCCGTTGCCCACGCCCCCACCCCCACCACCTTCACCTGCTAGCAGGCTGTTGAAAAACCCATCCGGCTACTGAACCGCCCGACTTTCCGGCCCTCGTACCCGGGTCTAACGGGCAGAAAACGGTCTGGAATGGCTCGGAAGAAGCTCGTCAAAGCCTATTTCAACAGCCTGCTAGGGGGCGATTGCTCTCCGCCGGTCAACCCGTCACCGGCGTGTACGACATGCGCTTCCGCCTCTACGACGTCGCCACCGGCGGAGCCCCGCTGGGCCTGACCCAGTGCCGCGACAACGTCACGGTAACCAACGGTAACCCGGCGCAGATCTCCCTCTACACCACCACACTCAACGCCGTCTCCATCCCCCGCGGCATGTAAACCGTCGCACGAGCCAGTCAATGCGAAAGGGCGACCGGCGTCCCCCCTCCCCCAAGACGCCGATCGCCCCACTTCACAGGTTGCGGACCCTCCCCGTTGCCGTCTCAGGCCCGGCGTCGACGGAACGCCATCAGGCCACCCAGCCCAAGCACCGCGGCAGCCGAGGGGGTCGGGATCGTCCCGAACGAGAAGTCGCTGATGATGAACTGCGACGACTCGGCACGTGACGTGAACCCGACAAACGCATCCTGCGCACCGAGCACGCCCGCGATGTTGATGAAGGTCGGATCGGGCGAGAACGTCGCACCGGTCGTGCGGTTCGTAAAGCTGACGTAGAGGAAACTCTGCAGATCCCCAGGCTGGTTGTAGCGAATGCGAACGTCGATGGGCTGGTCAACCCCGAAGTTCACCGGCGCAGCCGACGGGACGACGCCGCCGATCAACCCGTTGGTGTAGACCCCCGCCGCCGACGCCACACTCGTCGAAGGTGTCTGCATCACCACACCGACACTCCCCCGCAGTGCGTTCCACGTAGACGACCCAGCGTACTGCGAATAGCCGTAGGCCCCGTAGTTACCACCCGACAGCGTCCCGTTGGGAGCGGTGGCGGACGTAAACAGAACGAACGTGACGCCCTGGCCGCTGCTCCCGAACGGCACCGTGGTGGCCCGCAGGGAGAAGGAGGCCACGAACTGATTGATCCCCTGCCGATTGACGTTGAAGATGCTCCGGTACTGCTCACCGCCGGCGACCGTGGTCAACCGGATCCCATTCCCCGACGGTGCGAAGCCCTGCCCCAGATCGAGCTGCTGATACCGCCAGTTGGTGACGTAGTCCCCGAACCCGCTGATCTGCCCAGCCGCACCACTCACACACACCAAGCACACAGCTGCGCCCGCCGAAGCGGCCGTCGTCCACACACGTGTCATGTTCTCGTCTCCGTGCTCACGCTCAACCGCAGGCGTCGCAACACACGACGATCAACGGGCGAGCAGACGCGATGAAGATAACGGACTTCACCGCGGCGTCAAGATGGGTCAGCGGCAACGGTCAAAAAGGGGTCGAAATTTCCCCAGCATTGGCCACAACTCTGGACGACCTCACAATGACTGCATTGTCCTCCGATGGTAAACTCTTTCCATGATCACCGATGCGAGCTTTGCACCCCGCACGCTGCTCACCGAGGCCGAGGACCGCGAGATCCGCGACCAGGTCCACTCCGCCATCGCCGCCGGCGGCGCCGCCCCGCAGATCCGCCGCCGCATCCTGGACCGCTGCCAACGAGCCATCGACGCCAACGCCTACGCGTGGGTCTACAGCTCTTGGGAGAAGGGGGTCAGCTATCCGTACAGCATCGCCAACTTCAATTCCCACGGCTCGAGCCTCCGAACCGGCGTTGCCATCCTCCGCCGCCAGTTCCACATCGGCCGCAAGCGACCCTACAGGGAGATGCTCAGCGCTGTCCGACTGGTCCGATCGGGTCGCGCCCACACGGTGCTGCAGGCTGACATGTACGGCGATGACTGGCACGACCCAAACAACCCCGACGCCGCCGGGTACCGGCGTGAGGCCGCTCTCCAGGACATCCTCGTCTCCGCGTGGCCCTTTGACAATGTGAGGGAGGAGATCTTCTGGGTCGGCGCCTTCTTCGGCCGTGCCCCCGGCCAACCACCCTTCACGCGTCACGACGCCGCCATCGCCGACGCCTTCATGTTCCATGCACAAGACGCCATGAAGGCCGATCTTCCCACCCGCTTTGTCAACGTCCGCCGTGTCTCCCGCAAGGCCCTGGTGTACTTCATCTGCTACGTCTTTGAAGCCACCCACGCCGCCGGGCCCGATCATGCCGACGTCGCCGCAGTCAACAACATCTCGCCCGGCCGCGCCAAGAAGATGCTCGCCCAGCCCCTGCAAGTACTCGGCTTCAAGAACCGCAAGCGCCTGTGGGCGGAATGGGCGCGCCAAGTCCTCGGTCTTTCCGAACGCACCGTCGGTACGCCCGAAGCCCGCCGGCGTTGAGACCAGACACCGCCTTGCCATCCGATCTGAACGCCCATGCCCTTCGACTTCCCGTTTGATCCCCGCACGCTGCTCACCGAGGCCGAGGACCGCGACATCCGCGACCAGGTCCACTCCGCCATCGCCGCCGGCGGCGCCGCCCCGCAGATCCGCCGCCGCATCCTGGATCTCTGCCAACGAGCCATCGACGCCAACGCCTATGTGTGGCTCTACAGCACCTGGCACAAGGATGTCCCCTACCCCCACACCATCGCGAACTTCAACTCCCACGGCTCCAGCCTGCGGACCGGCGTTGCCATCCTCCGCAGATACCTCCACATCGGCCTCAAACGCCCTCACCGCGAAGTTGTCGCGGCCGCCAAGATCGTCCACACACAACTTCCCCACACCGTCCTTCAGGCCGACATGTACGGTCCGGACTGGCACGATCCCGCCAACGCCGACGCCATCGGCTACAAGCGCCAGGCCGCCCTCAACGACATGCTGGTCTCGGCCTGGCCGGTCGAGATCGTGCGAGGCAAGGTCGTCATGGTTGCCGCCATGTTCAGCCGCGGCCCGGCACAGCCGGCGTTCACGCGTCGAGATGCGGCCATCACCGACGCCTTCATGTTCCACGCGCTGCCGATCATGCGTGCCGATTTGCCTACCCAATTCCTCCATCTGCGCCGCCTCTCGCCCTTGCGGCTGCTCTACTTCATCTGTGCGGTGTTTGAAGCCGAGCACGCCGCCGGCCCCGACCACGCCGATGTGGCCCGGATCAACGGCACCTCACCCGAGCGATCCAAGAAGATGCTCCGGCACGCCCTCCAGACCCTGGGCTTCAAGAACCGCAAACGGCTCTGGTCCGCATGGGCCACCGAGGTTCTCGGCAAGCCGAGGCCCGAACACCGCAACCCGCCGCCGCGCGATCGGCCATCCGAGGCGTAGTCTCGCTCCTGACCCCATCCACCCTCCCGCCCCCTCCCCTCACTTCGCCCCAGCACCCACCGTAATCCCCACCGGCACATACGTCCGCTTCACGCGAGCCTGGAACTCGTCCGGGTACTTGTTCATGATCGTCCGGATCGCCCAGTTGTTCCCGTCCGCCAGACCGCAGATCGTCGTCCCCGGCATCGCGCCCATGCTCGTCGCGATCTCCAACGCCAGGTCCAGGTCCTTGCTCTTGGCGTTCCCCGCCTCAATCCGGCACAGCAACTGATACAGCCAGCCGCTGCCCTCACGGCACGGGGTGCACTGCCCGCAGCTCTCGTGCTTGTAGAACCGCGCGATGTTCCGCGCCACCGCCACCATGTCGGTGTCCTCGTCGAACACCGTCGGGCAGGCGGTGCCCAGCCCCAGCACGTTGTACTTGCGGCCGATGTCAAAGTCCATCTCGGCGTCCATCTGGTCCGGGCCGAGCACGCCCATGGAGATGCCGCCGGCGATCGCCCCCTTGAACTTCTTCCCGCCCCGCATGCCGTTGCAGTAGTCCTTGCTCTCGATCAGCGTCCGCAGCGGAATGCCCAGGTCGCACTCATACACGCCGGGCCGGTTCACGTGCCCGCTCACGCCCATCAGCTTGGTGCCATAGCTGGGCATCGCCCCCTGGAAGGTTGACACGCAGCCCTGCTTGCCGAACCACTCGGCGCCATTCTCGATCACGCTGGGCATGTGCGCCAGCGTCTCAACGTTGTTGATGATCGTCGGCTTGCCGAACAGACCCTTGATCGCCGGGAACGGCGGCTTGTTGCGGGGCCAGCCCCGCTTGCCCTCGATGGACTCAAGCAGGCCGGTCTCCTCGCCGCAGATGTAGGCCCCGGCGCCGCGGTGCAGATAGCAGTCCACCGCCCACGGCTGCTCGCGGTTGCGCGTGGCGACGCCGTTCAGCAGGCCCTGCTTGCCGAAGATGCCCTTGGCGTACGCCTCGCGGATGGCGTTCTCCATCACCTCCGCCTGGTGGTGGTACTCGCCCCGGATGTAGAAATACGCGGTCTGAATCCGGCACGCGTAGCACGCGATGGCGATGCCCTCGAGCACCAGGTGCGGGTCAAAGTCCATCAGCAGCCGGTCCTTGAAGCTCGCCGGCTCGCTCTCATCCGCGTTGATCGCCAGATACCGCTGCCCGCCGTCGCCATTGGCGTCCGGCTTGGGCAGGAACGACCACTTCATCCCCGCCGGGAAGCCCGCCCCGCCCCGCCCGCGCACCACCGCCTTCTTCACCTCGTCGACCACCTGCTCCGGGCTCAGCGTGGTGATCGCCTTCCGCAACGCCTCATACCCGCCCAGCGTGCCCGCCCGGGTGTCAAACCCCGCCTTGGCCGGCGGAGCCATGTACGTCTCGATGTCGATGATCCGCCGATTCTTCGGGTCGCCGAACGGGAAGCACGGAATCCGCCGGGTCAGAATCGGGAAGTCGGTCGCACGCGTCCACGCCATGGAAAAGCCTCACTTGCAATCACGCCGGCCAAACGGACATCCGGCCGCCGGAATCACGCACGGCAGCCGAACACGCAGGGTAGCCGGATGCTGGGGGGCGTTGGTCCGGTGGCGGGTGAGATGATTGCAGGCGGGGGAGGCATGTTTGCGTTGTGTTTGGATGGAGTGGGTTGGTTTGGCGGTGGTGGCGCGGGCGCGGGATGGGTGCGGGCAGCGGTGATCCGCCGGGCGCAGCGTGCGAGATGAGGTCGGAAGGTGGCGGTCAGGTGGCCTTGAAGTCGGGGGGGAGGCTCCACATGGTGACTCCGGAGGTGGGATCAAGGGGTGACGTGGGGGTGCGGGTGCTGCGGTGGCTGCTGCGCTTGGTTCTGATTTTTGATGGGGGGGTGTGTGTGGATAAGTCGGAGGGGGTGGCGGCGGGGGTGGTGGCTTGGGTGGGGGTGACGGTCTCGGCGGTGATGCGGAGCTTGTCTTTGGCGATGTAGGTGGTCTTGGGGCTGATGCGGTGGGCGGAGCAGAGGTTCAGGAGCTCGCTGGCGGGCAGGGGCTCGCGGCGGAGGCGCTCGGTCAGCAGGCGCATGCTCTCGTTGACCATGGGGCAGGGTCGCGGCGGGGGTGGGTTGGCGGCCTTGTGGGCGATGCGGGCGGCGCGGACTTCGGTCCATTGCTGGTGGCGATGGGCGCGGTCGGCAGCTTCGGCCTCGGCTTGGCCATGCACGCAGTAAGGCTGGTGGAGGTAGAGGCCGGCGGGGGTCTTGATGGAGTTGGGCTGGGGAACGGGCGCGGCGTCCCAGGTGAGGGATTGGTCGGAGTTCAATGAGTAGAAGAGGCGGTCGGGGGTGGGGATGGGGATGTTGGACTTGAGGAGGCGGAGGCAGCGGCGGGTGGGGTCGGTGTCGGTTGGCGCGGGGAGGATGGTGTAGGCGAGGCGCGGGGCTGAGAGGAGGAGCTCGGCACCGGCGGGGCGGATGGCGTGTTTGCGGCCGCCTTCCGCGGTGTGGGTGATCAGCAGGATGGCGATCTGGAAGTGCTTGGCGGTGGTGTGGAGTTCGTTGAGGAACTGGCGCACTTTGGGGCGGTCTTTGGTGGAGAATGGGAGCCAGGCTTCGAGATCATCGATGATGAGCGCCTGGAGGCCGACGGTGCCCTTGAGGTTCTCGGTGATGTGGGCGAAGAGGGTGCCGGGTGCCAGGTCGTGCGAGGTGGTGCCGTTGTCGGCCATGAAGT